>Ga0082335_1004024_pt1 | contig 22956 bp, 19 predicted proteins | sample Subgrocontami58m_FD_72375 | JGI IMG/M metagenome (GOLD analysis project Ga0082335, IMG submission 72375) | Subsurface groundwater microbial communities from S. Glens Falls, New York, USA - GMW37 contaminated, 5.8 m (SPADES assembly) (version 2) ...
CATGGCCGACAGAAAAAGCGCGACCTGCGCCCTTCAGGATGACGACCTTTACGTCGTCGTCTACGGCCGCCTCTTCCAGAGCTTCATAGAACTCCTTGGCATCGGCGCCGCGGCCGATGAACTGGTACACATTCAGCTTCTCGGGCCGGTTCATGGTTACCCGGGCTATGTTGCCCTCTTTCTCGTAGATAACATATTTGTATTTTGCCATTGAGTCTCCTTTTCTATTTTAATTTTTTTTGTTACGAAAATAACCTCTCCCCCGGCCCCTCTCCGTCAACGGAGAGGGGGAAGGGGTGAGGTATTATTAAACCAGGCCCGCAAACCGGTCATCCCTGGCATGGAAGCCGGTCTTGACACCCTTGTCTCGTCTCTCTTTGAAGAAATTGTATTCATCCTCTTCCCATCGCAAATTGGTGAAAGCAGTATGGCCGATATAGCCCGAGATGAAACCATGGGTTATTCCCATGCTATCATAGACCAGTTCCGTAAAGGCTTTGCCGATAGCCAGGCCGTCCCGTGGCAATAAGGTAACAGCCTTAGCAGCCTTCTCTACCTCTTCTTCCAGTTTGTCTGGTGGCACCGATTTGGCCACTAACCCGATAGCGGCGGCCTCTTTGCCACTCATCTGCCGGCCGGTAAGTAACATCTCTCTGCCCCGTTTTACACCCACCGCCAGCATTAACAAGGGGATAGTGCCGATGCCGGTCCCTGAGAAGCCTAGCCTCTGTTCGGTATGACCTATCATGGCATCATCTGCTGCTATGGCCATATCGCAACACAAAGCCAGAGCTAATCCCTCTCCGATGCAATGCCCTTGAACCTGCGCGATGGTCACCTTCGGGAAATACAGCAGGCTCATGTGTCCGCCCACCAGCCACTTCCGGTCTATCTTGTAGCGGACCCTCTGGCTTGGTCGCCTCTCGCCCGCCTGGCCTGTGCCATAACCATAGACGAAACCCACCGTAGTCAGGTCGTGGCCAGCGGAGAATGAGCGGCCCGCAGCCTTTATAATTACTACCTTTATCTCATCATCCTCTTCAGGAATCTTGAGAGTCTCATAGAACTGGTCGGTTAAACCGCCCTGACCGGGGAAATCCCAGCTATTTAGTCTTTCAGGATAATTCAGCGTAATACGGCCTACATTGCCTTCCTTTTCATAAAGAACCAGTTTCCCCTTTGACTTTGCCAAACTTCTCCTCCTTCTAATTTGTAGAGGCAGCCGCATAGAGCCACCCTGCCTTCTAATTCTTGTTTATAATGATAAAGGCAAGAGGATTGTAACATAATGACAGCCTTATGCCAAGAGGTTAAAACAGGGGCTAATTACATGTAGTGATATTGATACTTACATGTACCATGTCTAAAATTCTAAATCCTAATTTCTAAATACTAAACAAATCCAAATTAACCAAATCTAAATAGTAAAACCACAAATGGCTGAGTATCCTGTCTCAATGTATCGGGACGAGACGTGATTGGGTAAAGTTATCAAGTCACTAAAATGCGGCTTTGGTAATTCGTATTTTGGTATTGTCCAGGATTTGGTGCTTCGGATTTAGGATTTTACCAATTACCTTGATAGGGTATAGAGATTGTTGTAGAATTAAACAGGTTTTGTGAAAGGCGATACTAAATAATGGATTTGCAACGTTGTAAAGGCATGAGGGACTGGCTCCCGGCGGATATGTATAAATTCCGCCAAATAGAATCGGCGTTCCGTCATAGTTGCTTGAAATGGGGATATCAGGAGATACGCACACCAACCCTGGAGTATCTCTACCTGTTTACAGCCGCAGGTACGCTGACACCACAAATGCTTAGCCGGGTATATTCCTTCCTGGACTGGGATGGATGGAGTGGTGAAAGGGTGGTTCTCCGCCCGGATAGCACCATCCCTGCCGCACGCCTCCTCCTCACCGGTAAACAGCGTCAGGAGCTATCCAGGCTCTTCTACGTTCAAAGTGTGTTCTCTTTTGAAGAAACTGGCAAAGAGGCCAGGGAGCGCTGGCAATGCGGGGTGGAGTTGATGGGCAGTGATGAACCGGCTGCGGATGTGGAGCTGATGCTGCTGGGTCTGGATGTTTTACATGCCTTAGACTTTAGAGGCGTGGAGCTAAAATTATCTCATCTGGGACTTGTCCGGGCTTTGCTGGATGGATTCGGCCTGAAAACGGAACAAAAAACCGAGATATTAGATAGGGTGCTGGAAGGAAATGGCAAAGCCCTTACAGACTTAAAACCCCCTACACCCCAAATTGGCCGCGCCCTCTCCTTGCTGGTAGAGTTAAAAGGCGATGCACCCGGTTTCCTTAAAAACCTGCAAGCCATACTATCAACTTCAATACCCGGCGCGATACCAAGCCTGAACAATTTTATTAAGATTACGGAATTTCTGAGCTTTGCCGGGTGCCCTTATCAGATAGATATCGCCGCAGGGAAAGGCTTCGAATATTACACCGGGGCGGTATTCCAGTTCTGTCTTGGTAACGAGGTAATTGGCGCCGGTGGCAGATATAATGAGCTTATACCCTTGCTAGGGGGCGGAAATGTCCCTGCATCCGGTTTTGCCCTTTATATCGAGCCGCTCATGGCAGGTCTGGATGTTACTCCCGAAGGTACTGAACAATTGATTCTGATTACCTCCGGGGCAAAGGATGATTGGAATAGCCGTTTTGCTTTAGCCGAAGAACTACGGGCGGCGGGTTATGCGGCTGGAGTGGATTTGGGTAGTCAGACCCATTTTCATTGGCAGGTATCAATACCGGCCAGCCCGGGATTGCCCTTTATATTAACCGATAGCAGGGGAACCAGGCGTCTCCAACTAAATTCGGTTCCGGAAGTCCTTAAGGCATTGGAGGAAATAGGTGCAGGTAAAATTAGCTCTGCCTAAAGGCAGGCTTATGGCCTCCACGGCAGCCCTGCTGGACAAGATAGGGCTATGTCTGGATGAATATAACAAAGGCTCCCGTTCTTACCGTCCGGTATGTCAACGATACCCCGGCATGGAAATAAAGGTTTTCCAGGAGAAAGATATTCCTATACAGGTAGCCGTTGGCAACTATGATCTGGGTATCTGCGGGCTGGACTGGATTGAGGAATTGCTGGCCAAATTTCCCGCCAGCTCGATAGTGAAAGTAAAAAACCTGGGGTACAGCATTTCTCATTTACACTTAGTAGCTGGCAATGATAAACCCGCGCCATCCATCCAGGACTTGAGCCGCTTTAACGGTGAAATCCGCCTGGCCAGCGAATATCCAAACCTGGCAGAGGCTTTTGCATTGCGCCTGCGTCTCAAGAGATTTCAGGTTTTCCCCTTATGGGGTTCGGCAGAGGCATACCCACCCGATAGCGCTGAGATGGCAATTATCTCGGGCAATGGCGTTATTCCACCCGGCCTGAGTTCGGTGGCTTCAATTCTCACCTCGTCAGCTTTTCTTATCGCTAATTGTGATAGCTGGAAAAGCAAGGACATGGCAGAATTGCTGGCAATAATCGGACAGGCCGGTGGAGTAAAAGAGACAGCTATCTCTGGAGAAACAACTTCAGCATCAGTAGAGAAATATTCTTTCCCCCATTCCGGTCGGTCTTTACTTCGGTTGGCCCTCCCCGATGGCCACCAGCAGCCGCCGACATCAGATTTTTTAAGCAAAGCGGGCCTGAAAATCCAGGGATATGGCACAACCGGTGTTTATCGTCCTTCTATAGACCTGCCGGGGGTTTCGGTAAAGGTTATACGGCCTCAGGATATGCCCCTCCAGGTAGCCTGTGGCAACTTTGACCTCGCCATCACCGGCCAGGACTGGCTTCTTGATCACCTCTCCCGTTTTCCCACCAGCCCGGTAAAAGAGTTAGTACGGCTTGATTTTGGTAAAGTCAGGGTGGTCGCAGTAGTGCCTGAAGGTCTTCCAGTAGAGACAGGCCAGCAGCTAAGGGGTCTTGTTCAAAATGGACATTTCCGGCGGCTCAGGGTAGCTTCCGAATATGTTAACATCGCTGATAAATATGCACGGGACAACCACCTGGGACATTACCAGGTTATTCCTACCTGGGGCGCCAGCGAGGCTTTTCTCCCAGAAGACGCTGATTTGTTAATCGAGAATACCCAGACAGGCCGTACTTTAGCTGAGAACAAACTAAAGATTATCGATACCATATTGGAGTCGCAGGCTTGTCTTATCGGACGGAAGAATGGCCTGATGCCCGGGGATGCGCAATCTGTGATAAACTCATTGATTGACAGGTTTCATGGTATATTGGGCCGATAAAGGGGGTCAAACTATTGCCTCCATTAAGCCTTCACCTGAGCATAGCTTTAGATGCAGCATTTACGTTTCCCTATCCGCTGACGCAGGATGAGATAGGCAGCTATCTCTTTGGTTCAACCCTGCCCGATGTTCATATTATTAGCCGGGCAACCCGCCTGTCTACGCACTTCTTCGAACTGAACCAGGAACCAGTCGACGATGGCATAGCCAATTTCAAAAAGAACTATCCTGAGCTAACGCCCAATAATTCGCTGGACCAAACCACACGCGGACTGGTAGCTGGTTATTTTTCCCACCTTATAACGGATAGGGTGTGGATTCAGGATATCTACCGCCCCATGTTTGGGTCTGGTTCCGAGCTGGGTGCAGACCCGTTATCCAATATTATGGATAGGGCGCTCCAGTATGAACTGGATAAAAGGGTCCGTGAGAATCAACCGCTGATATCCCGTTTGTGTTCCTTGCTCAGCCAGTTCCCGCCTAAATCTAATTTTGCTTTCCTGGACTCCAACTATATTCAACAATGGCATGAGTTTGTCATGACTGCGATGGCCAGGGAGCCGTCCTGGAGCAATTTTCCCGGCTATGCCCGGCGGTATCTTCTGCCATATGGCAAGGTCTCTCAAATAGAGTTGGACGGTTTCCTCGCCGACCTACCACATAAACTGGAATGGATTTTAAAAACCGTAACCGAGGCGCGTTTAGACGCTTTTCAAAAAAAAGCGATTGAGTTATCTGTAAAAGCTGCCAGGGAGTACTTGAATTGAAGATTGTTAAGGGTTTCGCTAACGCCAGAGCCACTATTTTTCACCGTCCACCGTTAGACCAGTACCCTGTGCCTCCCGCCGTAAGCAACAACATTAAACGGACCTTCGGGGAAGACCTGACACCTCTCCAGGTCGTGGAGCGTATCGTTGCCGATGTGCGCAGTCAGGGAGATAAGGCAGTGCGGGAATATACCCGGAGGATAGACGGTATTGAGCTTTCAACCTTTGAAGTTCACCGGCGGGATATTAAAGCTGCCAGGGTGAGTAAAGAGCTTATGTCCGCCCTTGAACTGGCGGCTGAAAGGATCCGCAATTTTCACCTGGGTCTTGTGCCGAAAACAACACTCGATTTTGCCGAAGGCGGCCTGGGCCGGCTTATCCGTCCGCTGGACCGGGTAGGTCTCTATGTCCCGGGCGGAACAGCCGCCTACCCGTCTACGGTGCTTATGACTGCTATACCGGCCCGTGTAGCGGGTGTTAAAGAGATATTCATTACCACACCCCCTGGAAAGCAGGGCACGGTACCTGAATCTTTACTGGTCGCTGCCAGGCTGTCAGGTGTTGATCGCATATTCAAGATAGGCGGCGCTCAGGCTATAGCGGCTATGGCCTGGGGTACTGAGACTATTCCAAAGGTTGATAAGATATGCGGGCCGGGCAATATCTTTGTTATGTTAGCGAAAAAAATCGTCTATGGTATGGTAGCTATAGATGGACTCTACGGCCCGACCGAAACGGTTATCCTGGCCGATGATTCCGCTAATCCAGTCCTTTGTGCTGCTGACCTCCTCGCCCAGGCAGAGCATGACCCTATGGCATCCGCATTGATGGTAACCAATTCGGCAGTCCTGGCCAAAAAGGTGTCCGTGGAGGTAAATAAGCAACTAAAGAGCCTGGAGCGGCAACAGATTGCCAGGGAATCCATAACTAACCGCGGAGGTATAGCCGTAGTGGAAACGCTTGAGGAGGCGTTTGAGCTTGTGAATCACTATGCCCCCGAACATCTTGGTTTAATGGTGAAAAACGCCTGGAATTATATAGGACAAATCCGGCACACCGGGGGCATTTTTCTGGGTGATAGCTCCCCTGAGGCAATCGGCGACTATACAGCCGGTCCCAGTCACGTTATGCCCACCAGCGGCAGCGCCCGTTTCGGTTCTCCGTTGGGAGTCGAGGATTTTGTTAAATCAACCAGCCTGGTCGCTCTAAACGAAGCTACTTTAAATATGATTGGGCCGGCGGCCTCAACCCTCGCCCGGGTTGAAGGACTTACCGCTCATGTTCAGGCAATAGAAAAAAGACTGCGACGGAATATATCCGGGTAGGCGTAATTCACGAATTGCCCCTATTCCAGTGCATTTAGCTCTTTAACGATAATCTCCGGGTCTATCCCATGCATCATAGCCCCGAAGGAAAGTAGTTCCATCTTGATGCCGGGACAGGTAAAACAGCCCTTACCGAAGTGTTTTTCGATTATTTTCTCAGCGCCGGGATGACTCTTAACAATAACACCCAGATTCATATCTTTGCTATATTTCAGTTTCTCCGCCATGTCTTTACTCCTTATAATAATTGTATTTACCTGGTTTTGCTTTAATCACCCGATTATTATCAGCCGGTTATTTCTCCTTTGGTTCCGCTCCGAACAGGGTCCGGCCCATATTATATATAAATATATATATAGCGACTGCCAGTATTACACCAAAAACGGCCTGTATAGTTATGATTGCGGGAATATTCGTATACACCCCGATACCCATAAAGATTGCCAGGCCCAATATACCCACATTAGCCAACCATAATTGAAACCATGCCAGAGACTCGCTGTGCAACGGTCGGCCGCGAAAGCGGGGCAGAATATGATAGGCGATGCCAAAAACGACAAAGAGCATAAATCCAATAAGGTTAAGGTGAACATGAACGGTCCGTAACGGGCGCAATTCAGGGATGATAAGAAAAAGGGCGCCTAAAAGTATCCCCAGACTCAAATAAATCATTCCCGTTAGAATGAAACCCAGGGTTGTTTTACTCATGCAACCTCCTTTGTTTAATTAACCACCATTAGAATACAGCTTAACGGTCAATAAGTCTGCGACAAATGTCACAAGATATTATGGGAGGAACCATTCATGCCCGCTTGCGCTGGGTACCACGAAGGATGAAAACAGATTGCAACCTGTCATTCTGGAACGTAGCGAAGAATCTCAGGGCGGGGCAAGTCAACTGTAAAAAAGCTCCCTGCCACCCTAAGATCCTTCGTCGCCCCGAAAACTCGTGACTCCTCCTCCAAGTAAAACATCGGAGTCCGATACCCGCTCGGACAGGATGACACGAGAATGTCCATTTTCAGAGCAATCTTTAAGGAAAAGAGTAAAATTTGATGTTCTCGTCGGGTTGGAAGTCTTGTCGAGGGATGGTCGGCTAGCTTTCTAATTCTATCTTACCGGCTTTAATTAGTTCGATGAACTCAGGTTTTAAACCGGAAAGAAGTACGGCTTCAGAATCAATCTCAAAAGGATCTCCCATGAATACCTTACCCATATCCTCAATCTTTTTGGGGTTAATCCCCTCATCCATAATGAGCTTCTTCCTGGCATCTATTATTCCCAGATCAAAGGGTAAAGTAAAATAGATGTCGGCTATCACTTTATCCATACCCAGAATTTCCAATTCGCTCCGGCGATATTTCTTGGTCGGCAACAAACCCAGGAGATTGTAAATGGTAAACTGTGGTATCTGAGAACGGATGATGTACGGTGAAATACTAATCCAGTAGTCGCACGAGAGGATTACATTGGGAACCCATACTGAGGGTAATGCATAAGGTTTGGCCAGCGGGTTATCTATCTCTATTAACAGGCTATCACGTACATCCAGCGTCATCACTCGCGGGAAACTATATCCGAGATCTTTGTAAATAGGCGACATGGGTTTACCTTCAGGGTTACCTTCCAGAAACAAAATATCAGCATCCGTAACTCTACGGATGGCCTCGACTATTTTGGCCAGTGTTTCCCTTCCAACAGTGGTCGGGTATAGAGTGGGAAAAGGAGCATAGGGCTTAATAAGCACCCGCCTGGCTCTAACTATAGCTGTAGGAGGCTTGAAATTAAATTCTTCTGCCGGGATAATCATCCCTTTAACCTCTGCGCAATCTAACATCCACTTGATGAACATCATCCATATCTACACCCTTTAAAGTGGATATCATAGCTATAACAACCCTTGATACTATGTCCTGGACATAAGTTTTCATAGGTATGGGTGAACCGTTAACAAATAATTGCACTTCATCTTCGTGGTCGCCGCTACGGAGGAATCCCTCTTCGATAATATCGGCTAATTGGGTGATATCCTGTGATGAAAACTGGGGGGCGGAGACACTTAGAGGCTCATCGGTCACCACTGCAAACAATTCAAGCGGCGAAGTTATTAAGTCATGTCCCTGCTCACTGCGGTGGACCTCTATTTTTACCGCTCCGGCCTTTTTAAAACTCTCGGTAAAAATAAGGTCGTACTTGCCCAACAGCTTGTAGACGAGTTCATCCAGACTCTGCTCCCGGCTTACAGGTTCAATTAGAGCTACTCTATCCGGGGAGCTTAGCATCACGGCGGCGCTCCCGGCCTCGGCCAGCTTCCAACTGTCTTTTCCTTGAGCTTCAAGGTCGAACTTTTTACTATGCTTTATAGTAGCAATGCGGTATCCCTTACTTTGCAAATGGGAAACAAGCCCTTGTAGAAGCAGTGTTTTGCCAGAATTCGATTTACCTACGATAGAAATAACAGGGGGCAAAGTTTACCTCCTCGTTCCGTAGATATTACTCTAAAAGCATTACCGGTATACGGTCGCCCTCCCGGACCTGGGTAATGTCTTCTGATATTATAGCCAGTGCGTTAGCCTGAGCCATGGAGGTTAAAATACCAGAGCCTTGAGGTCCGGTGAGTCTGGCAAAATACTGTCCGTCGCGCTGCACCACTCTGACGCGGGCATAGATTCGGCGGCCATCCTGGTTCTTCAGAGCGTCTTCCATCGTGCACTGTATAATAGGCCGATTTCTGTTTTGCTTGCCCATCATTTTAAAAATGGCAGGCCGTGCAAAAAGCTCGAATGTTATCATGGCGCTTACCGGATTCCCCGGTAATCCAAGATGGGGCACTTTTCGGCCTGTAGCAGTGTTAAAAACACCGAACGCCAGTGGCTTTCCCGGTTTCATGCGAACGGTCCAGAAAGTTATCTCACCCTCCCTGGACAGTACCTCCTTGACCATGTCATAGTCACCCATGGATACCCCACCCGAGGTTATCAACAGGTCTGTATCCAATCCCTGGCGGATTTTTTCGGTGAGCGCTGGAACCTGGTCTCTAGCGATACCAAGTATCTTTGGCGAAGCTCCACAATCGAGGACATGGGCAGCTAAACTATAAGTATTCGAATTAAAAAGTTGTCCGGGTTTTAACGGTTGACTGATATCAGCCAGCTCGTCCCCGGTTGCCAATACCGCCACATTGGGTCGGCGGATTACAGGAGCAGTCTGCATACCAATGGAAGCTAACACACCCACATGTGAAGGACGTATCTCGGTTCCTTTCTTTAATATCAGCGTACCACGATGCACATCCTCACCGGCGCGGCGGATGTTGGAATCGGGGGGTGTCTGCCGTAGGATACCGATGGTGAAGGGAAAACTACGTAGCTGACCTTTCCCTGGTAGTTCATCTGTTTCCTCAAAGGGCACAACAGTATTTGCACCCGGAGGTATCGGCGCTCCAGTCATTATTCTAATGGCTGTGCCGGGCTGAACCGGTTGGTTAGCGAGGGATCCCGCAGCCACTTCTCCTATGACCTGAAGATTTTTGGGGGATGATGAGCTAGCCCCGTTGGTCTCCGAAGCCCGGACTGCATACCCATCCATCGCCGAGTTATCCGTCGGCGGGACATCTATTGAGGCATAGACATCTTCTGCCAATACCTGTCCCAGGGACTCCAGGATAGGTGTTTCACCTTTCTCCAATTCCTTAAAATACCCCAGGATTTTTTCTAGCGCCTCTTCAACACTTATCATATCCCACCTTATAGGTCACTTAGAAGACTTAATCCGGAATCCAGTACCCTGTGCCAACCATTTAATAAATAGAAAATCCCAGTCCCGGTTAAGCCATGCAAATATATTTTACAAATCACAGGAAAGAAAAGATTGGGCCTTGTTCATATTTGAGTGAAAAATACCCATTGGAAAGCCCTACGGTAGAAACCCAATGAAATAACGATTAGCTAGGGTTTTTATCAGAAAGTCAACCAATAGTATACCACAAATAGCTTTTGAGTTGCTAGGTAATAGGTTTAAATTATTTTTAAAAATCCTTCTCGCTATTGCTAACCGTGTCTGGCGTCTGATTGCAGGTTACGCATTGTCATGCCGAGATAAACGCCCAAATAGGACAGGTCTTCTGTAGGGAGATAATGGGGGGCGTTAGCATCAAAAAGAACATTTACCGAAGGAGAGACCTCTTCATCACCTAAATATAGTATGACTGCCATGGGTAGTTGTGGCAGAGCCAGAAACCGGAAGGAGGCGTCACCAGTCCGGCTCATAGGGATTCCACCCATCGCTTCACCAGCCCTGTGAAAACCCTCCAGATTATTCCCAAAAGTCTGTAATAAAGAACGAATTGCCATATTGTTGAAGCGGCTTTCGAACAAGGCTGCGCCAGGTAATTGCCGATAGGTAATCCACTGGTCAGCCTCCGGTGTGCCATCGGCGGTAACAAGATAATGGAGAATCAGTAGCTCCAGCCAGGGGGGTAGCGGGTTAGATTTATCATCGGTAACTTTGCCCCGTGGCAACGGGATCAAAATAGTCCGGTTAAAAAACGGCAGGTGGAAACGGCCTTCTTTAAAGTCTGCTCCGCTTTTAGCCCCTACTACATAAGGGCTTAAATTCTGCAATTCCTGCCAGGCTAAATCCAGGCCGGTATCCAGAGGCATGTTCACCTCTCTCATACGTACAGGCACGATGCACCATGCCCGTTTGGTTTTGCATAATATCCTTGACAGCCTCCCCATAAGCTGCTACTATCCCCAAACGAACAACCGTAATTCTACTTAATGTTACAGGGAGGAGCCATGGATTTCAAGACTATTATATATGAGAAAAAGGGAAATGTAGCTTATCTTACTCTCAACCGCCCCGGTAATATGAATACTATTAACTACACTATGAATCTGGAACTCGAGCAGGCGTGGCGTGACTTTGCCGATGATGACGATATATGGGTGGGTATGGTTACTGCTGCCGGCGATAGGGCTTTCTGCGTTGGCATGGACTTGAGCGATCCCCAGATGGGCTGGGGGCCTAACCCTACTAAAGTTCCTCCCCATTACTGGACAGCCCGGGACCTGGGATGCACCAAGCCGGTGATAGTAGCTATAAACGGTATGACCTGCGCCGCCGGTTTTTATTTTGTACAGGATGCCGCTATAACCATTGCCTCTGAGAATGCTACCTTTTTCGACCCCCATGTGGACATTGGATTTGTGGCCGGCCGCTCTCTGGCGGCTATGTCTCATATGTTCCCCGTTGGGCCGGTATTGCGAATGTTCCTTATGGGCCGTTCCGAGCGGATGACAGCTAGACGCGCCTATGAGATCGGCCTGGTAACTGAGGTCGTACCCCTACCCCAACTGCGAAACCGTGCAACTGAGATTGCTGAAATCCTGGCTAAGAAAGCTCCTTTGGGCACCCGGGCAACCCTGGAATGTGTGTGGAACGGACTGAATATGGGTATTGATGCCGCTATACAGCAAGCTGAATATATTTCTCTAAACCAGCGCCGCTTCCAGGACTTCAACGAGGGCATCCGTGCCTTTGTGGAGAAACGGGAGCCGAAGTGGCAGGGGAAGTAGAATTATTTTCCGTTATGCATATTGTAGAAATCCCCCTTTTATCCCCCTTTGCCAAAGGGGGAAACCATATCCTCTCCCTTTAGGAAAGGGAGATTGAGAGGGATTTTCAGGTGATTACCGGGAAGCTCATTCTCTATTTATCAACAATTTTTTATCGATGTTGCTTTAACAAGCACCTAAAAACCACTTTTATGTTTACCCATAAGTCGTCTCTGACCGCCGTACCACCTGTAATAAAACAACGGTATTCTCATTGTCATAGATTTCGTAAACTATCCTGTAATCTCCCACTCTTATCCGATATGCATTGTCCTCTCCCTTGATTTTCCGTCCTCCTGATGGTCGAGGCTGGTTGGCCAGATTATCTATAGCAGTTCGCAAACATTCAAAGTCATACACTTGTATCCGCTGCCCGAGTTTTGTTAAATCGCGGTTGGCCGCCGGCGAAACTTCAAGTCTATACACGCTTTGTCTCTGGTTCTCCTTACCTTCCACTCACCGCCTTTTCCATTTTCTGCTCAACTTCAGACCAGGGACGACCTCCCTTTTCCTTCCATTCGGTACGAGCGGCTTTGATTACGGGCAACAATTCAGCGTCCTCACGGCTCTCCAGCCATTCCCGTATCGCCTCATCAACAATTTCACTGGCAGGTTTGTGCCGCCGGGCAGCTTCTACCTTTAAGGTTGTGTACAGGTCTTCATCATGGAACACCACGGTCATTCTCTTGGTCATATCTTCATCTCCCAGGCGTACAGGCATACATACGCATGAACATTCTAAACGAATCAATTAAATGCGTCAACGATATTAAGTCGCTGTCCTTTAAAATAAAAAAGCCCCGATTTTTCGGGGCTTTAATTTTTCAAATAGCGCCGGGGTGGGGGTTTGTATAAGGGCTACTTCCCGCTACCGCCATAATGCCCAAATCGATATTTGAAGCGGTCGGATTTCACTGCTCCAAATAACACCATATGAAGCTCCACCATAAGGAATTTGAGATACGTTTTCGCCCAGCCGTCGGTCTCGAACCTTCTCAAGGAAATATATACCCGGTCGGACCGCATGATTGCATACCTGCCGATGTCGTTCGCTCTCCGCATATATTCATGGTCTTCAGCAAGCTTTATCTCTTCATCGAATCCGCCTAAATGCTCATGAATACCCCTTTTTACGAGAATCGCCTGCGCCCCATGAGGCAAGAACTTTTCACTGAATCGTATAGGCCAGTTATAAAATAAATCTAGCAGTAGCTTGGTTCCGGTACTCCCCTTGTTGGGTTCCAGGCAAAAAGAGGCTGCATCAATTCCCCTGATTTTAAATTCCTTTAAAGCGCTCCTGAGGAAACCGTCACCCAGCACTAAATCAGCATCCAGGAACAGCAATATATCCCCCCGTGCAGCCTTTGCCCCCTCATTCCGCCCCCGCGCCGGTAGGCCGCCCGAAACGATACGGCAATTATATTTCCTGGCCATTTCCCTCGTCCTGTCTGTGGAACCGGCATCAGCAACGAGTACTTCATAGTTATCAAGGCCCTGTTTTTTAATGGAATCTAACAAAACAGCTAGATTTTTTTCTTCATTGAGCGTCGGAATAATTATTGAGAGCATAATTCCTTACAGCTCCTGGTCAATTATTGGTTTGGTAACTACCAGTTATCTATCAATTTGGCGTTAAAATAATCAAAAATTTCATAATTCCGTCCACTTTATCTTTACGGGCGGGACGGTATGATTACACTATAACAACTCAGGAGGCTAGTAACACGTTAGCAGGTGGAAGAACATTCGTCAATACCCCTTTTGTATTACATTTAAGTTCACTTTCATTCCATGATAGAATGCTTTCGGTAGGTTAATATTTTATACAAATATTTATTTAAGTTAACTGTTTTTATTAATTTCTTCACCATATTAACTAAAAAGGAGCCGCCCAATGAAAAACAGTCTTAAAAGAACAATGTCTGTTCACGGCAAAGCCTCGGACGCAACGGATGTAATTGAGCCGATCCCGGTCCCCTTGTCGTGCAACGTTTTGTCGCTCTTTCTCGCGGCGGCCTTGCCGTCGATTAGCACCTGTATATCCCCGTTCGTTATCTCGAATGTGTTCGAGCCATCCGAACAGCAGTGTGTCCCGGTGTCGCCGACTCTCGCGGCGGGTACACCGCCAATAAGGATGGTAGGGCTGCCCGATGCAATCTTTCCCGTCACAGAAAACGGGGCACCCGGGCTGCCTCCACCAACGGCCGGTGCGAATACAGTATCGCCCACGCGGGCATAGCCTTTTCTTGGATTGACTGTCTCAAATACCTGTGTGGCTGTGGCTTTATTTCCCTGAAACTCTACGGCGATAGTTACCTTCCGGCTCCCCTCGTCCAGGCGCGAGGCGCGCGTGAATGCAGGCGTGGTCTGCTTCCCCTTGGGCGGGTTGAAGCTGGCGTCCCCCGTCCACGTTACCAGGTCCGAGACGTCCTGCGTACGCCCGTCTGAGAGGGTTGCAGTTGCTTTCGCTCCCAGCACCCAGCCTTCGGTGAAGACACTGGGGCTTTGTCCAATGGGGTAGGCGAACTCGATTTTGACCCCCGGCTTCGTGGGCGTCTGCACTGCCTGGTCCCCTGACAGCCGCGCTTCGTAGGTGTAATCTACCAGCGTGCCCAAACTTGAATAACCTGACAAACCACCAGATGTTGTGCAAGAGACTTGAAACGTGAATTTTGACCCCTTTGACGGCCGGGACTTTGGAGTCATTTCAAAGCTCGCCGAAGATGACTGGGTCCAGGACCACGGCAAGGTAACGCTGGCGCCTGGCGTTGCTATCCCTGCGTATGGGTTGCCAGCGCGATTTAATCCACCGGAGAAATCCAGTCCACCATACGGTGCGTAGAACGCCACATCGGCGCGAAACCCTGAGTCCCATTTGTAACCGTTGTATGGGGGGTTGGTGACTGAAACCATGCCCTCAACGCCCACCGTACCGTTAACCTTATCGCCAGGCTTTATCTGGTCCGGAGGCTCTGTCCATGTACAACCCCATTTGTTGGTAAGAGTTGGCTGGGCCTGAGTCGAGGCCGGGTTTGTATTCGGGATACGCCCGCCATAGGTGATGGTACTGGACCCCCTTCCATCGGTAATAGAGGCTTCCAGGCGGGGAAACGGTGCTTTCTCCGGGTCTCTAAAGGATTTTGCTTGCCTGCTGGCAAGCACCCAAACACCCGCAACCACGTTCACTGTGGCAACTGCGGTGGCTTTAGCCTGGTTATCAGTGTTCGTTGCGGTCGCCACAATGTGGTATACTCCGGGGTTCTCGGGAGCATCGAAGGAGGCCTCGTGCAAGGTAAAGTCATCGCGTACGTTGATAAGCCCCCCGCGAGAGATAGGTTCTTGAACGCTCCAGCCGACAGCGACACTAGGAGCACCGGTGACTGTCGCGGTGAAGCGCAAATCGCCGTATCTAGTAAGAGGAAAGACCGTAACATTGTCCGGTGTGATATTTATAGTGAGCGCTGAGGCCGCAGGAGTTTGTAGTGGCGTAGTTGTCGGCCTGACCGTTGGTGTTAATGTAGGTCTAGCCGTTGGCGCAGAAGTGGAGGTTCGGGTAGCAGCAGGCGTCGGTGTCGTTGACGGAGTTGCTGTGGCAGGCGCAGACCTACCGGCTGTTTGAGTCGGTTGTCGCGTCGTTTCCTGTTTAGGTGCCGGTACTGTCCCCTGGCCCCGGGTTTCAGGCGTGGGCTGTGGCTTGCTCTCGCCCTTGCTGCACGCAGACAGTACCAGGGGCAGAATAACTACAATAACTGCCAGTAGTCTGAAAAGCGCCGGATTCCTCGTGCGCACAAAATACATTCTCTTCAAATCACACCCCTCTTGTTTCATGCAACGGCCCGCTCATTTCATCGGTTCACCAGGCGGATTACGACTGTTTTTTGCTCTTTCTTGGTGATTGACACAGTGCCGGTCTTTTCTTCGTAGGTCAGATTCAAATCGAAGAACACCCCACCAGCGTCGTCGTTACCCTCTCCGGCGCGTTTGAGATCGAGATGTAAACAACTTATGCAACTTATCGGCGTTGCGTTCAACCAGGAGTACCCCACTTCGCTGTGGTCAGCATCGCTGTACGCCATCCCATCGCTCTTGTCTTTGCCCCACCCTGTGAATGTGAAGGTTGTGGTGACAATGGTTGGTGGAGGCGGGGTGTTGCCGGTCAGCCACGGCGTCTCTATGCTCTTGGATTTCTTGACCTCCGACTTCGTCGGCGACACGAACTCCATTTTGGCCCGGTCGAGACCCAATGGATCGCTGCGCTTCACGGGGGTGGAGAAGACGAAAGCGAGAACATCCTTCTTAGGCCCGTACCGCGAGTAGAACTCGACACCCTCAAATTTGAGAGCGGGGTCTTTCCCCGGGGAACTCTTTATGGCCCCGCTGAAACGCACCGTTACCGGGTTATCGGTGGTGCCAAAGAGCTTGCTGGCATCGCTGCTCTTGATCTGCCCCTCAACAGCGCCTTGCTGCAGGCCGGGGACTTGCTGCTGGCTGGCTTTTTTAATATTCGCCCTGGCCAATGCTTTAATTTGCTCCCTCCCTGAACCATCGAAAAGCCTGACCGAAACATTATATTTCCCGTCAGCCGGGAAGTTGACCTTGACGTTATTGCTGGCGCCGCTTTGTATCTGCTTGCCGTTCAGCGTCCAGTCGTAGCGGGCCTTCTCCATTGGCTTTGTTGTAACCACTTTAAAAACATAATCCTTATTTGGCTCGCCTACCAACTGCTGTGGGTCCATTTTCGCTGTCTGAGCATTGAGGTCTATTCCGAACCTTTTCAACATTTCTTCGGCGTACTTCTCATCACGGTTCGGCCCTGCCGGGTATGTAAACCACCACTCCGCGAGCTCGGCAATGTCCTTAACAGAAACCTTCTTGCCGGCTGCATCCCGCAGAATTTTGTTACGCAAGTGCATTATCAAGTTGATGCGAAGTTCTACGTCATCATTGGGGAAATAGAAGGTGCTCCTGTCCAGCATTCCTTTATCTTTGACGGCATCCAGTACCTCCTTGAGCTCGGCTTTTCTCGCCGCTTCGGCAGCTTCGGCTTTGGCCCGCGCTTCGAACATGGATTGCAGATTCGATTTGGCCTTGTCCCGCAGCATTTGTTCTTCCCGGGCGCTCATCTTATCATAATTGTCGTTTTCCTGGCGGACTGCATACTCAGTTGCCACCGCTTGATTCTGCAGCCAGGTGTCCAGGCCCCTCATCTGGTTCCATACATCGTCGAACTTCCCTTTGTCCACCTCATACCCGTAAGCAGTCCGGGTGGAGGCGCCGTTCTTCCATGCCTTGTATGCAGCATCAACCTCGGCATTCTTCCAGACATCTATTCCGAAGTTAATAGCCGCTGCCGTAGCCTTGACGGTCTTCGTCAGAACCTTTCCTACAGGGTCATCGTTGGTCCACTTACTTCCGATAATCTTGGCAGCCCCTATGTAATCTTTCTCCGCGAGATACCCTGCTGCCTCAGCCGCCGCCCCCGCCCAACCGACGGTTTTCTCCAATCCCTTACTGGCGTCATCATCTTCACCTGATATTTTTTTCAGGGCTTTTTCAAGCGTTCCCTCATCTATATTCTCGACCATTTTCTTGGCAACGAAGCCGTTGATGGTCTGAACAAGTTTGGTCACATCTTCTTCGTTGACCCTTTTCTTCTCCGCGTTCTGGCCCGTCCCCGTGATATAGATATCCCTGGCCTGTTTGGCTATCTGTCCCCATTCTTCATCCTTTGCCAGACTGGAGAGGATCTTGGACTTCCACTGCTTTTCATCCAGGCCAAGGTGATCTTTGAGCAAATCGTCCACGGCTTGCTCATAAAGCTTGTTGACCCTCTCATCGGCCAGAGATGTCTGGGCAATATCGGCAGCAGTGCTGCTGCCAAGCCATTGTTCGATAAGGGCGTCAACCCCGACCTTGGCGGCGCCGGTAACGGTGAGGTGGCCTGTGGTGAACGTCAACGTCCCTGCCTGGAGGTCCACCTTGTTGGGCCGGAACAGTTCCCAATCGTTGAGTCCAGGAGCGTAGAATACGGCCCACAGGTTACCCGCGTTAGTGCCAGGTGGGAGCGTCTTGGGGTCGAACTTTAAAGTCACCGTGATGAGTTGACTGAGGCGAACAGGCTTGTCATCGCCGATGGATATTCTCACAGGTGTTCCGACGGGTGTTATTCTGGCAGTGTTCACCTGCGGGACGCTATCCGGGTTACTGATAGTAACCGTCGTTCCAGTGGGTACAGTACCCGGGGGGATTAATATCTGTACCTGATTGGTAGCCAGGTTGCCAACGGTGACAGTCTGCGCGCCTGGAGTTACTTTGAGGGGTTCTTTAATGGCCTTCTCATATTGCCAGGGTTGTATGCCTCCCGTTTGAGCGTCAGGCTTCCTGGTTTCCGTCGTGGCTTGAGCCGTCGGAGAAGGCCTGGGCGTTTGAGCAGGTTGGCCCAGGAGGCTTCGCCCATCACCCTGTGTAGTCTGTGTCGTGGGAGAGGGCCGCGGTGTTTGTACAGTTTCAGTTTTCCTGGCATCTGGTGGAGCTTGTTGTTTTACATCGTTCTTTTTTGAACCGGAAGTGCAGGTTACCAACAGGGGAAGAACAAACAATATCACAGCTAAAATCCGGATAACATTGAAGCGGGTTTTGTTAAAAAACAAGGCCGTTCTCAAAGTGGCGCCTCCTGAAAACATAAATATTTATCTAAACGTCCCAAACAGTAAGAAATCTCAGTTGTGTAATGAGATTAACGTTGAGAGGAGAATATTTACTAAAACTATAACAAATAGAAACAATATAATCAATATTATGTATTTTGGATTAAGTACTTTAATCCGGAAAAGCCCCGAAAAGCAGGGACAGACCGGGACTATATATTATAGGTATTAACTCAATAATAAAAAGTAAAAACTATAGCGAACGACTTAAATTTACCAGCAGTATTGGTTATTCAGTGTTAACTTTTTAACTGTGGCTTTGAGATTTAAGATTTAAACTATTTTGTGCTGGATAATTTAATAAGAGCCAGGTAGTGTAGACTAACGAACCATTGCTCATTAAAAAAAATAAAACTATTTATACAAACCCATTGAAAGGGGCTTGACAAAAGACTACAGAGTCTATATAGTAGTTATAGAAAGAACTACTAATAAAGAGATTGAAATGACAATTAACACACCGTTAGCAGGTTTTCCCTTAGGGAAGCCAATAAAAATAAACTTACAGGAGAACATAATGAACAAGAATTTTAGTAGAATACCAGGTTTCCTATCGGTAGTTATCGGTCTATTGCTGGTGTTGGCAGCATGTGCACCGGCATTGACACCCGGCTTTGCCCCCAGAGAGATAATATTACCATCAGGGGAAGTACTAAACGAAGAAGTAGCCCAGTTTGGGGACCTGGACCAATTTGATGCCAGCGCAGTAACCCCCGTGGAGAGTATAGATAACAACGCAGTCAGCGAAACGGTTACCCTCGAGGACTTTCTTGGACGGCTGGATTCCATTGTTATTCCAGGCACCGATGATGAGTTTTTCGGTGTTACCGCCGCTCCAGTGGAAGAGCGCTGGGAAGAACATATGATAACCGGGTTTTCTGCTGGTGTAGCGGTCCTGGACCAGGACTTATCATTAATAGACCTGGCCCCGGCTGAAGGTTTCTTTGAGGAGCACATGGTCACCGAGTTCGCCGCGGGAATCGTCAGCCTCGATGAAGAGATCTCGACAGCCGCCCTGTCCCCGGTGGAAGGATTGCTGGATGAGAACATCATACCTGACCTGTCCATCCTGGAAGGTAATGTAGAAGAGCACATGGTCACCGTCTTCTCTACCGGCACAGGCAACCTTGATGCAGAACTCATGGGGATAGAGCTAGCCCCGGTTGAAGGGTGGTTCGAAGAGCATATGGTTACCGAGTTCCCGGCCTGGATAGGCAGCCTGGATGAGGAAATATCTAATGTTGAACTGGCCCCCGTGGAAGGCTTGACGGAAGAAGAGGTATCGATAGAGTTAGCTCCCGCGTATGAAGGAATGGAATTGGAATCCAATGAAGTATATTCCGATAACTACATGACGGAAGATTACTAACGAGTGTGTAAACTAACCGGAAAAGAATAGGCCGCCCAGATTAATTCGGGGCGGCCTATTCTTTTTGTATTCTTCAGGAACAGGGTGTTCAATGAATTACGAAACTGTTTTGTGTATCTACAATCCGACACCAGGATTTCACTCCGTTCAGAATGGCAAAAAGGGGGTCATTATTGTAATCAATAGTAACATCATCGGGACTATTTGACTCCACACTGCCTTACACTAGATTAATCACTATTCGGGAATCAAAACATACTCTTTAGAGGAAATATAAGAACGTTTTTACGTGCCCCCTTGGAAGTGTCTTGACAAAAGTGAACAGAACCTATACAGTAGTTATATAAAGAACTACTAATTAGGAGATTGAAATGACAGTTGATATTATTAACCACCTCTCCGAACTGGGCTTTACAGACTATGAGGCCAAGGCTTATACAGCTCTGGTAAAACGTAGCCCTCTTACGGGTTATGAACTCGCCAAGGTCTCCGGTGTTCCAAGACCGAACGTATACCCGGTCATTGAACGGCTTCAACAGAAAGGGGCTATATTAAGCGTCGGTATCGAGGGCGGAATTAAATATGCTCCGGTACCGCCGGAGGAGCTATTGTCTAAACTCTCCCGGTCTTATCAATCCCATATACAAGATGCCTCCATTTTACTAAATCAAATCCAAAGTACACCCCAGGCCGATTATATCTGGCATTTACAGGGCTACAGCAATATTTTAGACAAATCTTCGGAATTGATCTCAAATGCCAGGAAACAAATTCTTATCGGACTGTGGCCTGCCGAACTTCAACTCTTAACTCCCCGGTTACAACAATCCAAAATCCAGGGTATAAACAACACAATTCTATCCTTCCAGGGTAACGACGGGGAGGTGAGTGAGGATATAGGCACGGTATATAAATTAAAATTCGCAAAAGAAAAACACAATCGGTGGATCGTAGTGGTGGCGGATGAGGTAGAGCTTCTAACGGCTGAAATATCACCAAATACCGAGACACAGGGTGCCTGGACACGGCAAAAGTTACTCGTTGATATGGCAACCTGGTATATGCGCCATAGTATTGCAGTAGCTGAAATTGTGCGCAGCCTGGGGCCACGGATACGAGATATCCTGGATAAAAAAGCCTTGTCCGCCATAGAAGGCGTAAGCCTATCGTCGCTGGATGGTCAACCGTGGTTACAGAATCTATTACAGACAATAGATAGGGAAAAAAAATAAAACTATTTATACAAACCCATTGAAAGGGGCTTGACAAAAGACTACAGAGTCTATATAGTAGTTATAGAAAGAACTACTAATAAAGAGATTGAAATGACAATTAACACACCGTTAGCAGGTTTTCCCTTAGGGAAGCCAATAAAAATAAACTTACAGGAGAACATAATGAACAAGAATTTTAGTAGAATACCAGGTTTCCTATCGGTAGTTATCGGTCTATTGCTGGTGTTGGCAGCATGTGCACCGGCATTGACACCCGGCTTTGCCCCCAGAGAGATAATATTACCATCAGGGGAAGTACTAAACGAAGAAGTAGCCCAGTTTGGGGACCTGGACCAATTTGATGCCAGCGCAGTAACCCCCGTGGAGAGTATAGATAACAACGCAGTCAGCGAAACGGTTACCCTCGAGGACTTTCTTGGACGGCTGGATTCCATTGTTATTCCAGGCACCGATGATGAGTTTTTCGGTGTTACCGCCGCTCCAGTGGAAGAGCGCTGGGAAGAACATATGATAACCGGGTTTTCTGCTGGTGTAGCGGTCCTGGACCAGGACTTATCATTAATAGACCTGGCCCCGGCTGAAGGTTTCTTTGAGGAGCACATGGTCACCGAGTTCGCCGCGGGAATCGTCAGCCTCGATGAAGAGATCTCGACAGCCGCCCTGTCCCCGGTGGAAGGATTGCTGGATGAGAACATCATACCTGACCTGTCCGTCCTGGAAGGTAATGTAGAAGAGCACATGGTCACCGTTTTCTCTACTGGCACAGGCAACCTCGATGCGGAACTTATGGGGATAGAGCTAGCCCCGGTTGAAGGGTGGTTCGAGGAGCATATGGTTACCGAGTTCCCGGCCTGGATAGGCGGCCTGGATGAGGAAATATCTAATGTTGAACTGGCCCCCGTGGAAGGCTTGACGGAAGAAGAGATATCAATAGAGTTAGCTCCCGCGTATGAAGGAATGGAATTGGAATCCAATGAAGTATATTCCGATAACTACATGACGGAAGATTACTAACGAGTGTGTAAGCTAACCGGAAAAGAATAGGCCGCCCCGAATTAATCTGGGCGGCCTATTCTTTTTGTATTCTTCAGGAACAGGTTGTCCTGTGAATTACGAAAATGTTTTACGTATCAACAATTTAGCCGGTCACGTTTTACAAGGTTTGATCTAAACCGCAAATTAATTGCTACCATTTAGTTATATAGGTATCTCTTTCGCTCCACCTTCTCGATTCCACCTTTTGATCGTCAGCCATACTATTAAAAATGCGAATATTTCAAGCAATATCCCTGCGAAGTAAGGTATGGTTACAGGTGTTGCAGTAAACGGCGACCAAATTGAAATAACCGGGTCGCCGCTGATGATATCGAAAGATATGTGAGCCAGCACCGAAGCCAGGGCGAGGGAACCCGCAACCATAGGCGTAATATTCTTACCTAAAAAACCTTTATATGACAGCATTGATATTATTAGCGGGGCCACCAGCGCAAATAGTACCGAGTGGTTAGCCCGGCCCACCATAGGCAGACCCAGAAAGGAACCTATATGATCCACGTCAATCAACATGGCACAAAGGGATACGGTCAGGATAAAAGAGGCTCTTCGGGTAGGCAGCGCCGCCAGGGCGCCCAGGGCTGCGTGTATACCCATATGAACTAAAAGACCTG
>Ga0082335_1004025_pt1 | contig 22945 bp, 22 predicted proteins | sample Subgrocontami58m_FD_72375 | JGI IMG/M metagenome (GOLD analysis project Ga0082335, IMG submission 72375) | Subsurface groundwater microbial communities from S. Glens Falls, New York, USA - GMW37 contaminated, 5.8 m (SPADES assembly) (version 2) ...
AGGGGGGTGTTGGTGGGTTTTTATGGTGTCCGTGGGGGGGAGGGTGGCCGCCGGCGCCCGCCCCGCGACCCCCCCCCGCCACGATTTCCGCTTCCGCCTGCCGCGCCTGCTGGCGCGCGAGATCGGCGGTGACGGTGATGAACGCATTGATCTGTGGGTCGAGCGCCGCGACGCGCTTCAACAGTGCGTCGGTATATTCGACCGGCGACAGCTTGCGCGTGCGGAGCAGTTGCGCCGCAGCGGCGATCGTCAGGAAATGCAGTTCGTCGGTCATGGCAGACTCAGAGCAACGCCGTTTTCCTACCCACCATTTACTCCGCGCGCGCGCCGGAGGCCTTGATGATGGGCGCCCAATGCGCAACCTCGGCCTTGATGTGCGCGGCAAATTCCTCCGGCTTGTTGCCGACAGGCTCCGCGCCGTCGGCCGCGAGCAATTTTTTCACATCGGGCTGATGCATAGCCTTGACGATCTCGGCATTGAGTCTTCTGATGATCCCGGGCGGCGTGCCGGCTGGCGCCAGTATCCCCTGCCACTGGGTTACCGCATATCCCGGCACGGTCTCGGCGATAGCCGGCACATCGGGCAGGATTGCCAGGCGCTTGGGCTCGGCCACCGCGATCAGGCGCAGCTTCCCGGCATTGATGTACGGCCGCAACTGCGGCAACCCGGTAATGGTCATCGCGGTCTCTCCTCCCATCAGCCCGACCACCGACGGCCCGCCGCCTTTGTAAGGAATATGGACGAGCTGGATCTTCGCCAGCAGTTCCAGGTTGACCACGGCGAGATGCGCCAGACTTCCGTTGCCGGCGGATGCGTACAGAACCTCCTTGGGTTTGGTGCGCGCAATGGCGATCAGATCCTTCACCGTGCGCACCGGCAGCGATGGGTGCACCACAAAGCCATTGGGTACGGATGCCACCTGGGTGATGGCCGCAAAATCCTTGACCGGATCGTATGCGAGCCTGGGATAGAGCGCCGGCGCCATGCTCAGCGGGCCGATATGCGCAATCACGATGGTGTGGCCGTCGGGCTCGGCGCGCGCGGCAAGGCCGACCCCCAGCGTGCCGCCGGCGCCACCACGATTGTCGACAATGACCTGGCTGCCGAAGGACTCGGACAGCTTCTGCGCGATGATGCGGGCGAGAATGTCGGTCGTGCCTCCCGGCGGAAACGGCGTGATCAACCGGATCGGCTTGCTTGGAAAAGACTGGGCATGGACAGGGGCGGCAATCCCCCCGCCTGCCACAGCAATTAACGCCAGCACAGCGCGCAGCATGAGCAATTTCATAATATCCCCTGCTTTATGAACGACAGGAAAAAATCTACGCCGCGGCGTGCCGTATTTCGCGCACGTCGCGAGGATATCCGCATTTTACCCGCGCTGCGCCAATTGCGCCGAAATCCACCACGCGCCCCGTCCGCGCGTCATCCCCTACGATAAATAAGCCAGGTTCTCGCCCCGAACCATTGAATTGACAGTGCGCGGGAGCGGCTTGTATAGTCGATCACTGTTTTTCAATCACGGAATTCAGGGAGGAAAACCATGCCCAGACTCACGCTCAAGCAGGCCAACACCATCATCGATCAGGCGCTCGCGAAAGCGCGCGAAATGAAGATCAAGCCGCTCGCCGTGGTCGTGCTCGATGACAGCGGCAACGTCGTCGCGTCGCAGCGCGAAGACAAGGCGAGCATGTTCCGCTTCGACATCGCGCTTGGCAAGGCGTGGGGCGCGGTTGCGATGAGCTGCTCGAGCCGCGCGCTCGGCAAGCGCGCGAAGGACAATCAAAATTTCTTTCTTTCGCTGGCCGCGGCCGCGAAGGGCAAATTCCTGCCTCAGCCCGGCGCCGCGCTGATCAGGGACGCGCAGGGAAATGTTCTGGGCGCAGCCGGCGCCAGCGGCGCCGCGGGTGAAGAGGACGAAGCTTGCTGCGCCTACGGCATCGAAAAAGCGGGCCTCAAGGCCGATGTATAGGCGTAACAGCATTACGCTCCGGGCTCCGGGACGAAATAGACGCGTCAGCTCCGGAAATCACAGAGACTGCAGAGAAGGGGCCGCAGGGAGAAATCGCTGCGGTTTTTTTACGACCATGACTTCAATCCGGAAAATCGGCTTCATCGGCGTCGGCCACATGGGCAATCCGATGGCCGGGCAGCTCGTGAAAAAAGGTTTCGATGTCACGGCATTCGACCTTCGCGAAGCAACGCTGCACGCATTCGCGGCAGAACACGGCGGCAGGACGGCGGCAACGCTCGCGGATGCCGGCCGCGGCGCCGACGCGGTGATCTTCATGCTGCCCGACGACAAGGCGGTGCGGCAGGTGCTGTTTGGCGATGGGCTCGCCGATCAACTCGCGCGCGGCGCAGTGGCGATCGATATGAGTTCGTCGGCTCCGGCCGGCACCGTTGCGATCGGCAGTGAACTTGCGCAGCGCGGCATCGGTTACGTCGATGCGCCGGTGATGGGTGGGGTGGTATTCGCGAAGGATGCGACGCTCGATATCATGGCCGGCGGGGACCCCGCTTTGGTTGAGCGCTGCCGGCCTTTGTTCGAGGCGCTGGGGCGCAAGCTCTATGTGTGCGGTGCGCTAGGCAGCGGACATATGCTGAAGTCGCTCGCCAATACCATCAACGCCTGCGCGCTGATCAATACCGTCGAGGCGATGGTGATCGGGCGCAAGTTCGGTCTCGACAGCCAGGTGATGGCGGAAGCGATTGACGCGATGTGCAACGGCCGGCAGCACCCGCTCGCCAAGAAAATCGTGCCGCACGTGCTGACGCGCAAGTACGGCACGGGCATGGCGATGCAGTTCATCGCGAAGGACCTGAAGATCGCGGTCGAAGCCGCGCAAAACATTGGCGCCGCGGCGCCGCTCGGAGAGAAAACCGCTGAGCTGTGGGCGGCTGCGTGCGAGCGGCTCGGCGGCGCGCGCGATCAGACTGAAATTGCCCGGTATTGGGAAGAGGCGGCGGGCGTCAAACTGTAGGGCGCAGCTTTAGCGCGCCGAATAGTTGCCGCCCGGTTGATGGCGCGCTAAAGCTGCGCCCTACAAGCCATATCAGGCCGTCGCAGCCGCTGCGCGTTTCAGTCCCGGCATCGTGAAGCCGATCTGCTTGAGTTCAGTTGCGAGCGATTGTGCCTGCGCGGTGGTGAGTTCAACCAGCGGCGGGCGCACGCGGGCCCACGCCGGATCGTCGGCGTAGATCGCGATCCCCTGCTTGAGCGCGCCGATCATCAGATACTTCTTGCCGAACGCATCGCGTGTGACGTTGAGTGCGGCCTGCTGCGCATCGGCATCGGCGTTCCGCCATTCGGTATAGAGCTTGTGGATCGCGGCGGGATTGACGTTGGCGGTCGCGGAAATGGTGCCGACGCCGCCGTTTCTCATGTTCGCGAGCAGAAACGATTCCGAGCCCACGAAGACGTCGAACCCCGCTTTCGCAAAACCATCGAGAAAGACTTTGGTGTTGTTCCAGTCGCCCGAACTGTCCTTCATGCCGGCGATCGCATTCGGATAAGCCTTGAGCAGGCGCTCGACGAGTCCCGGCGTGATGCCGACGACCGCGACCGGCGGGATGTGGTACAGGTAAATCCTCAGCCGCGAGTCGCCGACGCGCTGCACGACTTCGCTGAAGTGGCGGTAGAGCCCTTCCTCGCTGACACCCTTGTAGTAGAACGGCGGCAGCATCAGCACGCCTGCGCAGCCATGTTTGACCGCATGTGAAGTGAGTTTCACCGTTTCGGTGATCGAGCAGCAGCCGGTTCCCGGCATCATGCGTGAGGTGTCGAGCCCGGCCGCCACCAACCCGTCGAGCAGCGACATGCGCTCATCGGTGGCGAGCGAATTCGCCTCGCTGTTGGTGCCGAACGCCGCCAGCCCGCAGTTCTGCGACAGCAGCCAGCGGCAATGCGCGGTGAAGCGCTGAGAGTCGGGACTGAGATCGGCTTTGAATGGCGTGACGACGGGGGACAGCACGCCGCGAATGCGCTGGGTCATGGTTTTCTCCGGAGTGAATGCGATGCGGAACAATGGAAATGATACACCAGTGGCATGCGTGAAGCATGAGCGGTGACGGCTTGCCGCGCGGCGAGCGCATACCGCATAATCGGGAGATGGCACGTCAACGCAAGCGTCCCGAAGAACTGCGCAGCCACCGCTGGTACGGCGCGCAGGATATGCGCGCGTTCGGCCACCGTTCGCGCGCACTGCAGACCGGCTTCGCGCGCGAGGATTTCGCCGGCAAGCCGGTGATCGGCATCATCAACACCTGGAGCGACATCAATCCGTGCCACTCGCATTTCAGGCAGCGCGCCGAAGAGGTGAAGCGCGGCATCTGGCAGGCGGGCGGGTTCCCGCTCGAGATGCCGGCGATCACGCTGTCCGAGCCGTTCATGAAGCCCTCCACGATGATGTACCGCAATATGCTCGCCATGGAGACCGAAGAACTGCTGCGCTCGTATCCGGTTGACGGTGCGGTGCTGATGGGCGGTTGCGACAAGACCACGCCGGCTTTGATCATGGGCGCGACCAGCATGAACCTGCCCGCGATCTTCATGCCGGCGGGGCCGATGCTGCGCGGCAACTGGCACGGCGAGCCGCTCGGCTCCGGCACCGACACCTGGAAATACTGGGCCGAGTTGCGCGCCGGCAACATCACGGGCAACGAATGGCGCGAGGTCGAAGAGGGCATCGCGCGCTCGCCCGGCCATTGCATGGTGATGGGAACCGCGTCGACCATGACGTCGGTTGCCGAAGCGCTCGGCTTCACGCTGCCGGGCGCGGCCTCCATACCCGCGGCGGATTCGAACCACTCGCGCATGGCGAGCTACACCGGGCGGCGCATCGTCGAAATGGTGTGGGAGGATTTGAAACCCGGTGATTTTCTTGACGCGAAAGCGTTCGACAACGCGATCGTCACGACGCATGCGCTGTCGGGTTCGACCAACGCGCTGATACATTTGATCGCGATGGCGGGGCGTGCCGGCGTCAAGCTCGCGCTCGAACGCTTCGACGAACTTTCACGCGTGACGCCGGTGCTCGCCAACGTGCGGCCCGCCGGGCAGAAGTACCTGATGGAGGATTTCTACTACGCGGGCGGATTGCGCGCGCTGCTGGCTCAAATACGCGATCTGCTCAACCTCGACTGCCTGACCGTCAATGGCAAAACGCTCGGCGAGAATCTCGCGGGCGCGAAAGTCTACAACAGCGACGTGATCCGTCCGCGCGACAACCCGCTCGCAGTGAGTGGCGGGCTCGCGGTGCTGCGCGGCAATCTCGCGCCCGACGGCGCGGTCATCAAGCCAACGGCTGCCGAGCCGCATCTGCTCAAGCATACCGGCCGCGCCGTGGTGTTCAGGGATTACAACGACATGGCGGCGCGCATCGATGACGCGAACCTCGACATCGACGCCAACAGCGTGATCGTGCTGCAGCACGGCGGCCCGCTCGGCGGCCCCGGCATGCCGGAGTGGGGGCAGTTGCCGATCCCGAAGAAGCTGCTCGCGCAGGGCGTGCGCGACATGGTGCGAATTTCAGACGCGCGCATGAGCGGCACGTCGTACGGCGCGTGCGTGCTGCACGTGGCGCCCGAATCGTTCGTCGGCGGGCCGCTCGCGTTCGTGCGCGACGGCGACCTGATCGAGCTCGACGTCGCGGCGCGCAAGCTCGAACTCAAAGTCAGCGCCACCGAGCTTGCCCGGCGCCGCGCGGCATGGCAGCAGCCCGCGCCGCACTACCTGCGCGGCTTCGGCGCGCTGTATGAAAGACACATCACGCAGGCGCACGAGGGCTGCGACTTCGATTTTCTGCACGCAGGCGCGCCGACGCCCGATCCGGAGATTCATTGAGCGGCGCATCCTTGCTCTCCACGCTGCGCTTTCGCAATTTCCGCAACCTCTGGCTGGGATCATTTGCCTCGTACGCGGGGCAGTGGATCCAGCAGGCGACCATCGCGTGGCTCGCCTACGACATGACGGGCTCGAGCAGCCTGCTCGGCGCCATCATGGGCATGCGCGCCATCCCCATGTTTTTGTGCGCGCCCCTCGCGGGAGTCGCTGCGGACCGCTACGACCGGCGCTCCCTGCTGCTCCTGAGTCAGCTGATATCCGCGTCGACCGCGCTGGTCTTCGGTATTGTGCTCGCCACCGGCAATGCTCAGGTCTGGCACCTGTTTCTGTTCGTCGTCGTTTCGGGCACCGGCGCCGTCATGGACCGGCCGGTGCGGCTCACCCTCATTTTCGATCTCGTGCCGCGCGAGACGGTGATGCAGGCGGTCGCACTCAACATGCTGGCGTTCAGCATCACGCGCGTCGGCGGCCCGGCGGTCGCCGGTTTCCTGATCGGATGGGTGGGAGCCGCGGGCAATTTCTTCCTGCAGGCAACCGCCTACGCGATTGCCATGGCCACCGCGCTGCTCATCACGTTTCCGGCGGTCGCGCCCAGGGAGCGCCGGGCATCGGCATACTCGGAACTCATCGCAGGGCTGAAGTACGCGTGGGCCGACCGCAATGCGCGTGTGCTGCTGGGGATCGGCGTGTTGCCCTTCATTTTCCTGGTGCCGATCTTCTCGGGGCTGCTCCCGGTCTACGCCAAGGACATCTACCACGCAGGACCCGAGGTGCTGGGGTTGTTGCTGACCAGCGTCGGCGTAGGTGGAGTGGCCGGCGGCTGGCTGGCGGCACGGTGCATGCGCTTCCCACGCCAGGGACTCGTGCAGGCGTACGCGGTATTCGTGATGTGCGCCGCATTCGTGGTGCTCGCCGTGGCGCCCGGCGTTGTGCTCGCGTGTGCCGCGCTGGCGGCAGCAGGCATGGGCGAGATGGTGCATTTCACGAGCAGCCAGGCGACGCTGCAGATGTCCGTGCCCGAAGCCATGCGCGGGCGCATGGCCAGTCTGCAGCAACTGTGTCCGGGCTTCATTTCGATCGGCGTGCTTATCGCCGGGGTGCTGACGGATTTCATGGGCGTGCAACTGTTGACCGGCCTGGTTGCGGCGGTTACCGCCATGCTCACTGCCCTGTTGCTGACCCCGCGCGGCGGGCTCGGTGCGGTGCGGGTGAGCTAGCGTAGAATTGCGATGGGGAAAACGATTACGACCACAGGGAGCGAACCATGGAACTGCCAGTCAATAAATTCAAGCATGCGTTGCAAGCCGGCAAGCCGCAGATCGGCATCTGGAGCTCGCTTTCATCGCATATCGTCGCGGAAGTGTTGTCGAACAGCGGATTCGACTGGGTGCTGCTCGACACCGAGCACTCGCCGAACGAACTGCCGATGGTGCAGAGCCAATTGCACGCGATGCAGGGCGGGAGCGCAACGCCGGTGGTGCGCGTGGCGTGGAACGACATGGTGATGGTCAAGCGCACCCTCGACATCGGCGCACAGTCGCTGCTGGTGCCGTACGTGCAAAGCGTCGAGGAAGCGAAGAGCGCGGTGGCCTATATGCGTTACCCGCCGCAGGGCGTGCGCGGGGTCGCCGGCGCCACGCGCGCCACGCAGTACGGCCGCATCAAGGATTACTTCAGGCGCGCGCAGGACGAGCTTTGCCTGCTGGTGCAGGTCGAGACGCGCAAGGCGATGGCGCAAATCGAGGCGATCGCCGCGGTCGACGGCGTGGACGGTGTGTTCATCGGGCCCAACGATCTCTCGACCGACATGGGCTACTTCGGCAACTGGCAGCATCCCGAAGTATGGAAAGTGATGGAGGAGGCGGCGAAAAAAATCCGCGCGGCGGGCAAAGCGCCCGGCATCCTCGTTGGCGAGGCCGACGGCAAGCGCTGCCTCGACATGGGATACCTGTTCGTCGCGGTGGGCGCCGACGTCGGCATGCTCGCGCGCGGCAGCGAAGCGCTGGCTGCGAAATTCAAATCATGATGCACAGCGCCAGCGGGCGCTGAGCCATAATGACGCGACCGTCTTCGATCTTCGCCGCGCTGGTGTGCGCGGGCGCGGCAGTGATTTTCCTGCTGCCGCCGCCGCAGGGGATGACGGTAACCGCCATGCACGCCGCGGCGCTGCTGGTTTTCACGGTCGGATTGTGGGCGAGCGGCATTCTGCCGGAGCACATCACGGGGTTTCTGTTTTTTCTGCTGGCGATGGTGCTGGCGGTGGCGCCGCCGCAGATCGTGTTCTCGGGATTCGCCACCGCAACGCTGTGGCTCGTGCTCGGCGGGCTGATCCTGGCGGAGGCGATCCACCGTACCGGCCTCGCCCAGCGTATCGCGGGCGCGCTGTTCGACCGCTACACGCGCTCCTACCGGCAGCTGATTACCGCCGTCGTCATCGTCTCGATCGTGCTTTCATTCTTCATGCCCGCCACCGTCGGGCGCGTGCTGCTGCTGATCCCGATCCTCGCCGCGGTGGCGCAGCGTGCGGGCTTCGAGCGCGGCAGCACCGGCTATAACGGCATCTGCCTCGCCGCGATCATGACGACCTATCAGTGCGGCACGACGATCCTGCCCGCCAACGCGCCGAATCTGGTGCTCGCCGGTGCGGCCGAAACGCTCTACGGCGTGCAGCTCATTTACGCCGAGTACCTGTGGGTGCAGTTTCCGGTGATGGGAATGCTCAAAGGGCTCACGATCATCGCGTTCGTGTGCTGGCTGTTTCGCGCCGAAGTCCGGCCGGTGGCGGTGCCGCATGAGACGCCGCCGCTTACGCCGGAGCAGCAACGCATGGCCGTAATCCTGATCGCGGCGCTGGCGCTCTGGGCGACCGATTTCCTGCACGGCATCAAAGCGGGCTGGATTGCGCTCGCCGCGGGCACCGCGTGCTTCATGCCGCGCATCGGCGTGATGCCGTTCTCCCGGTTCAACAGCGTGAACTTCGGCCCGTATTTTTATGTCGGCGCAACGCTCGGGCTGGGCCTGACGGTGCAACAAAGCGGCCTGAGCGAAGCGCTCGGCGCGCTGCTTGAAGGCGTGTTGCCGCTCGCCGCGGGTGCCGACTTCGGCAATTTCGTCACGTTGTCGCTGCTCGCCACTTTCGCCGGGCTGTTCACCACCAACCCGTCCCAACCGGCGGTGCTGGCGCCGCTCGCCGAGCATTTCGCACAGGTCACCGGCTGGCCGCTCAAGGCGACGCTGATGACGATGGCGGTAGGCTTCTCGACCATGATCCTGCCGTATCAGGTGCCGCCGGTCGTGGTCGGCATGCAGATTGCCGGCATTTCGCTCGCGACGACGCTGCGCTTGTCGCTGCCGATGGTGGTTTTCAGCATCGTAGTGCTGCTGCCGCTCGATTACCTGTGGTGGCGGTTGATCGGATATATTGGATAGTGGCTTCCCCCATCAAGGGGGAAGGAGTACGTTTGAAATTTATCAGGAGGAGTTGACATGGAAATCCTGCTGCACAGAACCCTCGAATCCGGTGCGCTTGTTTATCGCGTGATCCGCCGTATCGGCGTGGTGCTCGTCGCTGCCACGTTCCCGGCCGCGGTTGTTGCGCAGCCCGCCGGGTATCCCGCCAAACCGATCCGCGTGATCGCGCCGTTTCCCGCTGGCGGCCCGGTCGAGGTCCTCACCCGCGTATTCACGACGCGCCTCCAGGAGTCGATGGGCCAACCGTTCGTGATCGAGAATCGCGCCGGCGCGAGCGGAACCATCGGCACCGAGCTGGTTGCCAGGGCGCCGCGCGACGGTTACACGATGCTGACCCACAATTGTGCGTACTCGTCGAACGTGTCCTTTTACAAGAAGCTGCCGTTCGATCCCGTCGCCGACTTCGCCCCGATCACCCAGCTCGACGTGACATCCGGGAACCTGCTGGTCCTTCACCCGTCGGTTCCGGCGCGCTCGGTCAAGGAGTTGATCGCACTCGCCAAGGCGCGTCCGGGCCAGCTCAACTATGCCTCGGCCGGCGTCGGCAGCCCCCAGCATGTCACCGCTGCGTTGTTTGCCTCGATGGCCGGCATTCAGCTCACGCACGTGGCCTACAAGGGCAACCCGCCTGCATTTGCCGACGTGGTCGGCGGGCATATCGAGTTGATGTTTGTGAGCCCGTCGGTCGGGCGACCCTACGTCCAGAACGGCCGCCTGCGCGGGCTCGGCATCGCGGGTCCGAAGCGCCTGCCGAGCATGCCCGATGTACCGGCGGTCCAGGAAACGGGGCTGACGGGATTTAACGTTACCTGCTGGCACGGCATGTGGTTCCCGGCCGGTGTGCCCGCTGAGATCGTGCGCCGCATGAACGCCGAGATCGTGAAGGCGCTCGACACGCCGGAGGTGCGCAAGTACCTCGCGGAGGCCGACTATTTCGCGGTCGGCAACTCGCCGGAGGAATTTGCCGAGTTCATCAGGAAGGACATCGCGCAGCAGGCGATCGTCGCGAAGACGCTTGGCATCCAGCCGCAGTGAATTCACCAGGAGTTTGCACATTATGAGCGAAGGAACAGTGCGCTACGAGCGCGACGGCGTCGTCGGCCGGATTACTTTCGACCGTCCGGCCGCGCGCAACGCGATGACGTGGACCATGTACGACGAGCTCGCGCGTGCGTGCGAAAAAATCGCGGCCGACTCCGAAGTGCGGGTCGCGGTATTGCGCGGCGCCGGCGGCAAGGCGTTCGTCGCGGGCACCGACATCGGCCAGTTCCGCGATTTCAAGTCCGGCGAAGACGGAGTGGCTTACGAGCGCCAGGTCGCGAAGTATCTCGCCGCGGTGGAGGAATTGCCGGTTCCGACCATCGCCGTAATCGAAGGCTGGGCGATTGGCGGCGGACTCGCCATCACCGCCGCGTGCGATCTGCGGGTCGCAACTCCGGGCTCGCGTTTCGGCGTGCCGATCGCGCGCACGCTCGGCAACTGCCTGTCGATCGCGAACACCGCGTGTCTTGCGGCCGGGTTGGGGTTGGCGCGCACCAAGCGCATGTTGCTGCTCGCCGAGATGCTGGCGGCGGAGGAACTTCTCGCGGCCGGGTTTCTTGCGGAGATCGTCGCTGCGGATGAACTCGATGCGCGCGTCAACCAGCTATGCGAACGGCTGGCCGGCAACGCGCCGATCACGATGCGCGTGACCAGGGAGTCGCTCCGGCGTCTCTCTCGCGCCGGGCTTCCGGACGGCGAGGACCTGATCAGGCAATGCTACGGAAGTCAGGATTTCCACATCGGCGTGGAGTCGTTCATGGAGAAGCGGGAACCGCGCTGGACCGGAAAGTAAATGGAGCAGCCGCAGCGCGCCGTGACGCATGCCTTGTGGCAAAATGACAGTGTCGCCTTTATCGGGAGGAGTCGCGCCATGCATCGCTTGATTGCCTTGCCCGTGCTTGCCATCGTTCTGGCAATCGCCCCCACGCTCCACGCCCAGCAATATCCGTCAAAACCGATCCGCATCATCATTCCCTTTCCGCCGGGAGATTCGCTGGACACCATGTCTCGCCTGATCGCACCGACACTCCTGGCGCGGCTGGGGCAAAACATCGTGGTCGACAACCGCGCAGGGGCCGCCGGGCAACTCGGCCTGGACCTTGGCGCGCATGCGACACCCGACGGCTACACGCTGATTGGCGGGCAGGGCGGCAACCTTGTCCTTCAGCCGCACACGTACAAGAAACTTCCCTACGACCCGCTCAGGGATTTTGTACCGGTTGCGCTCTCGACCACGAATTTCCTGGCATTGGCGATCAACCCGAAGTTGCCCTTCAAGTCGCTCACCGAACTGATTACCTATGGCAAGGCAAACCCCGGAAAACTGACTTTCGCCTCGAACGGAGAGGGCGGCTTTCCGCACATAGGGGCCGAGATGCTGCGCGTGGCGGCCGGCTTCAGCTACCTGCACGTTCCGTACAAGGGCGGCGTGCAGATCCTGACGGAAATCATGGGCGGGCGCGTGGATGCGACGATCCTCGGCATCGGCGCGCTGACGCCGTTTATTCGTGCCGGCAGAGTGCGCCTGCTGGCCGTCACGAGCCCTGCGCGCGCTGAACTTTTTCCCGAAACGCCGACCATCGCCGAGGTGCTGCCGGGCTACGATTTCCGCGGCTGGTTCGGTTACGTCGCCCCGGCCGGAACGCCGCCGAAAATCGTGGCGCTCCTCAACCGGGAAATCAACCGCGCGATGATGATGCCCGACGTCAAGGAAAAGCTCAACGCGATCGGGCTGACCGTCGTCGCCGAGACGCCCGAGTCGTTTGCGCGGACGCTCAAGAGCGACTACGAGAAGTACGGGAAACTCATCCGGACGATCGGTTTCCAACCACAATAGAAGGAATCCTGAATGAGCATCGCCCCCGATCCCTACGAGCGCACCGAAGTCCGTGACGGCATGCGCATCACCTGGCATCAGCGGATCACGATGGACGATGGGCTCGTGCTGCGCGCGGATGTGTATCGTCCCGTTGATGATGTGCGCTGCCCGGTGATCCTGACCTACGGAATTTACGGGAAGGGCGTCGCCTACCAGGACGGATACCCGATGCAGTGGGAGAAGATGGTCACCGACCATCCGGAAATCCTCGAGGGCTCGACCAACAAGTATCAGAACTGGGAGACCACCGATCCCGAACGGTGGGTGCCGCACGGCTACGCCGTCGTACGCGTGGACTCGCGCGGCGCGGGTTGGTCGCCCGGCTTCATGGATCCCGCCTGTCCCAAGGAGACCGAGGACCTCTACCAGTGCATCGAGTGGGCGGGAACGCAGCCATGGAGCAACGGCAAAGTCGGCATGCTCGGCATTTCGTACTACTCGGGTAACCAGTGGCGCGTGGCGGGACTGCATCCGCCGCATCTCGCCGCAATCATCCCGTGGGAAGGGCAGAACGATCGCTATCGCGACTCGGGCTACCACGGCGGCATTCTGTGCGAGTTCCAGAAACTTTGGGCCAAGCACCAGGTGGTGCACATCCAGTACGGCCGCGGTGACAAGGCGAAGAAAAATCCGAACACCGGCGAATCCGTCGCCGGTCCGGTTACTCTCCCGGAGGAGGAACTCGCGAAAAATCGCGTGGATGCATTTGAAGAACTGAAGAAGCACCCGTTCGATGACGCGTGGCATCGTTCGCGGTCGGCTGATCTCTCGCTGGTGCGCACGCCGCTGCTCACCTGCGCCAACTGGGGCGGCCAGGGTATCCATCCACGCGGCAACTTCAACGGTTTCACCGAGACCCCCGACGACATTCCGAAGTGGCTGGAGGCCCACGGTGACTCGCACTGGTCGTTGTTTTCGAGCGGCTACGGAGTGGCTCTGCAGAAGCGCTTCTTCGATCGTTTCCTGAAGGGCATCGACAACGGCTGGGACCAGCAGCCGCGCGTGCAACTCAATATCCGCCACCCGGGCGAGCGCTTCGTGCTGCGCCATGAAAAAGAATGGCCGCTTGCGCGCACGCAGTGGACGAAGTTCTATCTGGATACCGGGGAATTGGCGCTCACCTCGGCGCCAATGGGGAAGCAAGGGACAGTCGAGTACGAGGCGCTCGGCAACGGCGTCACGTTCTCCACGCCGCCGCTCGCCAAAGACACCGAGATTACGGGGCCGATGGCGGCCCGGCTCTTCATCTCATCCTCGACCGCGGACGCAGACCTCTTCCTGATCGTCCGCGTCTTCGATCCGCAGGGGAAGGAACTCACGTTCATGGGCTCCACCGATCCGAACACGCCGATCGCCAACGGCTGGCTGCGCGCCTCGCATCGCCGCCTCGATCCGCAGAAAAGCAAACCCTACCGGCCGTATCACCCGCACGACCGCGCCGAGCCGCTCACCCCCGGCGGGGTCTACGCGTGCGACGTGGAGATCGTGACGAGCTCGATCGTCGTGCCGGCCGGCTGGCGGATCGCGCTGACCGTACGCGGCAAGGACTACGAGTACGACGGCGAGCTTTCCGAGTTCGGCAAGAAATTCCACTACGGGACACGGGGCACGGGCGGCATGACGCACAACGATCCCGGCAATCGACCCGCCGATCTTTTCGGCGGACGTGTCACGCTGCACGCAGGAGGCGGGCGCGAGTCGTATCTGCTGCTGCCGATCATTCCGCCGGCCGGTAACACATAGCGACGTACCACCTTGAATTCGCCGCTGGCACGATTATCAGGTTGCGGGAGGAAACGGCAATGACCCTGAAACGCATGGTGCTCGAGATCGGCATGGGAACGGATATCCGCGGCGCCGATTACACCAAGGCCGCGGTGCGGGCGTTGCGCGACGCGCTTTGGCACAATTCGCTCAATATCGCCGCTGCGCTGAACCTGCCGACTGACGCGATGGTGGTGGAGGTCATGATCGGCGTGCCGAAACCGGAGCGGGTAGACAAGGCTGCGGTCCTCGCGGTGCTGCCGCACGGTACCGGCACGGTGAAAGTGGTCGAGGGCGGGCTGGAGATATTCAATGACGCCGGCACGGGTTCCACGGTGATCGCCAATGCCGCGGCGATCGTGCGCCTCGATGTTGCCTAGAGGAACGGACATGGCACTGAAACGGGTTATTCTGGAACTGGGCAGCGGCAACGATCTGCACGGTGGCGACTACACCAAGGCTGCGCTTCGCGCGGTGCAGGACGCTCTGCACCATTCGTCGATGAGCATGATCCGCTCGCTCGGCCTGAACTCCAAGGAGATGCAGCTGGAGGTAACCATCGGCGTGCAGCGCCCCGACAAGGTCAACGCCGCGGCGGTACAGGCAAGCCTGCCGCACGGGCAGGTGACGGTGAAGGTGGTGAAAGGCGGATTGGACGTGCCCGAAGACGACCGTGACGATACCGCGGTGATTGCGAGCGCCGCTGTCGCGGTACGGTTTGAACTGCCGTAGCGTTTTTCAGTTCTTCAGGAAACGCGGTATGCCCGCGCACGCGGGATGGTTTTCATAGCCTGCTGCCTGGCAGGTCAGGTATTCACAGAATCGCCGCGCAAAGGCATTGTCTCTGGCTTGGCAGGAGTCTGGCGCAGGCAGGTTTGTAAATACGGGGAACCCGCTTGCACCGCGCATTTGAAATGAGTTGAAGAAATCCCGGGCTGCCTGTCGCGGGATGCCATCGTCCGGCCCCGCTTTAACCACCAACTCGTAAGAACGGCCGGTTTCAAGAACGAGCCGATGCAGGGTCCACGTCATGCCCGTCCTGAAAATGAACTCATTGGGTCCGAGATCTCTATCGTCCTGTTCGGCAGCGTATTGGTCGTCGTTTGAACTGCGCTGGACAATGTCATCACGCCAGGCGGCGATGCTGGAGATCCGGCGTGGATCATGGCGAAAAACGGAATACTGATACGTTCCGGTATCGGTTCGGAATTCCACACTTCCCGACGGTGTATCCAGGCGCGTCGGCGACCCGGGAAACAGCACGCGAAAATCGCGCTCCGGGGGAGCAAAGAAGATCCACGATTGGGCCAGGACAGCACTGGAAAGCAAGGCCGCAAATCCCATTGTCAGCGTTAACAATTGTTTCAATTGACACTCTCCTGCGCGGGGTTGTGACGGCGTTTTCAGTATACCGGCTATTTTTCTGGATGGCGCGGCTGGTGTGACGACCCTGAATCCGGAGGGGGCCTGATATCCGCTGCCGAACCGTCCAGTGTTCCTTCTTCCTGCGGCTCGACAGAATATTCCCCTTCGAGAATGTCTTGCGACGCTTGCGTTTTTGCTTTTCTCACTACCCAGAGCAGGCGCAATAAGACCGCCAGTATCACTCCGCCGAGAACCAGCAGGAAAATGAACAGGAAGAAGAACGCCGCTACCAGCAGTGCCGCGGCCAGCAGGCCTCCGATCACGCGCCCCAGCCAGGTTTGCGGGAAACCGTAAGATTGTGTTCCGATGCGTTGAGTCATAACATTAACTGACGACGATTTTTCAGGTTAGTTCCGCTCGACGCCGTGGCGCCGTCTGAAACGACGCCAAAAACTGGCCGAACCAAAGCAGGCCAAGTACCTTACACCTGTGAGTGCGGATACCATGTGTCCCATGCCGTCCTTCGAGCACCTGAACCGACGTTACGGCCCGTGGGTCTCGCTGGCCCTGGGCGTCGCCGCGGTGGTCTACATGCGCCGGGGCCTGGGATTCGCTCCGGTGGCGATCGGCGTGCTGATGCTCGCCTGGATCGGGGCCGCTGCGCTGCGACGTCTGGCCCCCGTAGCTGTCTCGGCCGACTCCGCCGCGGGCTCGATCGCTCCTGTTCCGCGCTGGCGTCGCCTGGCCCTGCCAGCCGCGGGCAGTTTGGTTGTCGGCTTGTGGCAGAACGTGCTGTTCTACCTGCTGCCACTGTGGTGGGCGTCGGCTGTTCCGGGATCGTGGAACGTTATCTTCCCGGCGGTGCTGGCAGGGATGGCGCTACTCTCGTGCTTCGATTACCACTGGCGCGCGTGGGTGCTGGACCGGCCGATCGTTCACGCCACGTGGAGCGCGGTCGTGCTGTTCGCGACGCTGGTCCCGGCTGCTGCCGTCCTCGCCGTTCCGCTGCGAATCAGCCTGACCGTCTCGGGTGCCGTCGCCGCGCTGATGGCCGCCATTGCGATCGTGCCCCGCTATCACCTGGGCCGCACCAGCCGCTTACTCGCGGTCCTGGCCATTCCTGCCGCGGCGGCGGCGCTCGTCCCGTTTGCCGCGCGTGTGCTGCCTCCCGTTCCGGTTGTCCGCATGGCCTCGGGCACCGGCACCGGCGTCCATGAGCGCGCGCTGGTCGGCGCCGCCGATGTTTTTCCCACCGGCACCGGGCGAGTCTACGTCTGGTTCGCCGTGGCGGTGCCCGCGCGTTACCGTCAGGCTGTCCGTTTCGAGTGGTACCGCGACGGCGAGCCGGCCGGCCGGGTCATCGAGACGTTCGTCGTCGGCGGCCGGCGCGAGGGTTTTCGGACCTGGGCCTCGCGCGCCGCACCGGTGCCCGGCCGCTGGCACGTGGACCTGCGTACCGATTCGTCCCAGCTCATCGCACGCGAGTCATTCGTCGTGCGATGATATTTTCCCGCGGCTTGACAGAATATTCCCCTTCGCGAATCGCCCGGCGGAATCAATCACGCGCCATGCGCTTTTGCATAGCGGACGATGTCCGCATGGGTCGCAAACCATACACCCGGTTGCGAGCGCATGTAGCGGATCAGCTCTTCCAGTATCCAGATGCGGGAACGGTGCCCGCTGATGTGCGGATGCATCGTGAGCTGAAAAATGCCGCCTTCGCGGTACGCGCCATCGAACTCTCTCCGGAATATTTCAAAAACATCCGCGGGCGGGGTATAGGGGCGAAGCGCGGCGAAGCGGTTCATGTTGAAGTAGACGGCGTCATCGCGAATCCACTCGACCGGCAACTCGACCACGCCGCTGTTCTCGCCATCCATGAGCAACTCGTAGCAATCGTCGTCGGCCATCAGCGATGAATCATAGATGAGCCCCATCTCGCGCGTGATCGCCAGCGTATGCGGGCTGAAGTCCCACGAGGGCGTGCGGATGCCCACCGGGCGTGCGCCGGCAACGCGCTCCAGCACGTCGGCGGAGCGCATCTGCAGGTCGCGCTCGGCGGCCGGCGGCAACTCCGAATTGCGCTCGTGGATCCAGCCGTGGATGCCGATCTCGTGGCCTTCCGCGATGACTTGCCGCTGCTCATCCGGATAAAGCAGCGCAGTGACTGCCGGCACGTAGAAGCTTGCCTTTACGTCATGCGAACCGAGGATGCCGAGAATCCGGGGCATCGCCTGGCGGTTGCCATACTGCCCCTGCGACAGGCGGCCTGCGGATTCTCCGGCGTCGCGCAGCTCAGTGGTTTCGTGGTCCGAATCGAATGACAGCGCGACAGCGCAACGCGCCCCGCCTGGCCACGCGGGCGGCCGCAGGGAGCGTCCCGCACGCACGCCCTCGACGATCCCGCGCCACCGCTCCTCGGGCCATTGCCAGGGCGCCAATCCGGAATTTTCGTTTTTCACGCATTCCCCCTAGCGCTTGCCCGCAACTTCAATCTTGCGCGCGAGTTCGATCATGAACGCCGCTTCCTTCGCGACGAACCGCGCGAAGTCATCCGGTTTCGAGCCGACTGCCTCGAGGCCCAGGACATCGAACTGCTGCTGAATATCGGGGGCCGCCAGCGCCTTCACTGTCTCGGCGTGCAGGCGCGCGACGAGTTGCCGCGACGCGCGCGCCGGCAGCCACAGTCCGAACCAGTTGATCAGGTTGTAACCCTTGAAACCCGCCTCCTGCATGGTCGGCACGTCCGGCATCCCTTTCCAGCGCCTGGCTCCAGTGAGCGCCAGCACGCGCACCTTGCCTGCCTGGGCGAGCGGCAGCGCGATCTGCGTTCCGACAAACATCATTTCGATGCGTCCGCCCATCAGATCGGTGAGGACTTCCGGCACACCACGGTACTGCACGGCGACGATGTCCGTGCCGCTCATCGACTTCATCACCTCGGGCGGAATGTGGCTGGCGGTGCCGATACCCGCAGTGCCGTAGTTGAGCTTGCCGGGCTGTTGCCGCGCGAGCGCAATGAGTTCCTGCACGGTCCTAGGGGGAAACCCTGGCGGCACGATGAGCGCCTGCCCGAAGTTCTGCGCCGCCAATGTCACGTGAGAAAAATCGCGCACCGGATCGAAGGGCACGTTCTTGTTGAACGGCGGCGTGTTGGTGAGCGACGCGGTGGTGAATAGCCACGTATAGCCATCCGGCGCAGCCTTCGCCACGTAGTTGGAGCCGACGATGCCGCCGGCGCCGGCGCGGTTGTCGATAACGAGCTGCTGCCCCAGCGCCGCGTTGAGTTTCGGCGCCAGCATCCTCATGATCAGGTCGGGAGGGCCGCCCGGCGGGGACGGCACGACGACGCGGATCGGCTTGTTCGGATAGTCTTTCGGCACGGGTTGAGCGGACGGGGATGCCGCGGCCCCGCACAGCACCGCCGCGCCCACGTACATGGCGAACTTCATCATGATGTATTTCCTCCGGACTTATTCCCGCGGCAGGTCCGCGCTGCGTGCGATTTCAGCATAGCGCGTGGTCTCGGTGCGTAGCAGCTCCGCCATCTCCCCGGCCGTGCCGGGCCAGGGATCGACTCCGGTTGCCTGCAGCCGTTCGCGCAGATCGGGCGTCCCCAGTGCCTTGACGATTTCCGCGCTGAGCCGCGACACGATATCGCGTGGCGTTCCCGCGGGCGCGAACATGCCGTACCACAACGGCATCGTGAAATCGTTGACCCCGGCCTGCTTGGAAGTCGGCACGTCGGGCAGCATCGGCACGCGTTCGTCGGAGAGGATCGCGAGCGCGCGCACTTTGCCGGCGCGAATCTGCGGCAACGCCGTGGAAACGGGCATGATCACTTCGTCCACTTCACCGCCGGTCATGGCCACCATCGCCTGCGTTACGCCCTTGTAAGGGACGTGCACGATGTTGATTTTCTCGAGGCGTTTCAACAACTCGTTGGCGAGATGGTTGGTCGTGCCGATGCCCCCGGACCCGAAGTTGAGCTTGCCGGGATGAGCGCGTGCCAGACTGATGAACTGCCGCAGGGTTTTTGCCGGCACCGAGGGATGCACGAGCATGATGTTGTGGATCGAAGTCAACCGCGCTATTGGCGTGAGATCCCGGGCTGCGTCGTACGCGAGATTGGAATAAAGCGCCGGGCTGATCGCGATCCCGGGCGTGGAGATCAGGATGGTGTAGCCATCGGGCGGCGCCTTGGCCGCGACCGCAATTCCTACGTTTCCGCCGGCGCCAGGCCGGTTGTCCGGCACCACCTGCTGCCCCAGTTGCTCGAACAGCTTCTGGCCCAGCATCCGGCCCACGAGATCGCTCGACGCGCCGGCCGGAAAAGGCACGATAAGCCGTATCGGCCTGACCGGATACGCCTGCCCCGCATCAGGCGCAGTTGCCTGCGCGAACGCGCCACCGCCGGACAGCGTGAGAAAAAGCGCTGCGACGATGGCGCCGCAATGGCGGGGGTTCGGGCACATGCTGCAAATGATACCAGTTCCGCGGATTTGCGCTGCATGTACCGGCGCGGCGAAGAATAATGCGACACCTTTCAAAGCTGGGATAAAATCCCTCAGCAGTGATTCGCCGCGCACCTCAAACTATTTTCCGCAGTTATTCCAAGGAGGAGAACGCCATGAAACGCACGGTCTGCCAGCCCCCGGATGTCTTCGAGCCTGCCGGCAAGAGCTACTCTCACGGCATCATCGTCGAGGCGGGGAAAACGCTTTACGTGGCCGGGCAGACTTCCCGCGACGCGCAGGGAAATGTCGTTTGCAAAGGCGATGCGGCGGGCCAGACCCGGCAGTTGCTCGAGAACATGAAAAAGGTCATCGAGGGCGCGGGAGGACGGGTGGAGGACGTTGCCAAGACCACGGTCTTTATTACCGACATCAAGTATCGGGAAGCGGTCGGCCGGGTTCGCCAGGAGTTTTTCAAGGGCGATCCTCCCGCGAACACGCTGTTGGTGATCTCAGCCTTGGCGGACCCTGCATTCCTGGTTGAAATCGAGGCGATAGTGCCGCTTCCATAACGGAAGTTACCAGGCGCCACTAATCCGGGAAGGGCGAGGCAATGCCAGATCAGGCCAGCGGGAACGGGAAGCCGTTTCGTGTCGAAGAAGCGACGATAGCCGAGTTGCACCAGGCAATCCGGGACGGGCGCACGACCTGCGTCGCCGTCGTCAGGCAGTACATCGAGCGCGTGCGTGCTTATAACGGAGTCGCCAGCATGCTCGTGACGGAAGAGGGTGCCCCTGTTCCCGAAGCAACCGGCACGGTGCGCGGACAAGCGCCGCTGCGCTTTCCCACGCAGACCATCAAGGCTTCAACGCTGCTGCCCGATCTCGACCAATACCAGGGGCCGCCGCTCGAGTTCGGCCGCATGGAGCCCACGGCCTCGGACCCGTCGGTGCAGCAGCAGTTCGGCATGATCGCCGGCATTCCCGACGCAGGGCAGCTGAATGCGCTCGCGACGCTCAACATCCGCGGCGAGCGATCCGTCACCTGCCGCGGCGATTACGACCGGCATCCATCCGATGGGCCGCTGCCGGCCGGCGCGCCGGCCGTGTGCGAGATTTTCCGCAGGCAGCCCGATGCGCTCGAGCAGGCCGCGGAGCTCGACGCGAAGTATGGCCGCAACCCCGATCTCGAAAAAATGCCGATGTATGGCGTCGTATTTTCGTTCAAGGACCCGTTCGACACGCAGGACATGCGAACCACCGGCGGCGGCGATGCGCGCTACGACATCGATTTCCCCGCGCGCGATCACGTGCTGGTCGATCAGCTCCGCAAGAAGGGCGCGATCATTTTCGCCAAGGCGGTCAACACCGAATACAACGGGCGCGCCGGCGATCCGGGCGGCCGCCACACGCCCGACAAGGTGTTGCCTTCGGTGCTCGGCTATCAGCGCAGCACGTGGGCCGGCAATCCCTCGAATCCTTACGACACGACCCGCGCGGCCTCGCTTGGCTCGAGTTCGGGCTCGGGAACTTCGGTCAGCGCCAACCTCGTGATGGCGAGCCTCGGCGAGGAGACGCGCGCATCAACCCGCGGTCCCGCCAACCACAACGCCGTGGCGCTGATCCTGCCGCACAAGGCGATGCTCGGTTTCGACGGCGGCGCGATCGGCGCAGACATTTACTGCGACCGCAGCGGCATCCTCTGCCGCACCATCGCCGATTGCGCCAAGGTTCTCGACGCGCTGAAGGACCCGGTCGAAGGCTATTACGATGCGCGCGATCCGTACACGACCGTGCCGCGCTCGTCGGTGTTGAGCACGCGTTACGCGAGCCACGCCGGCGCGTCCGGCGCTCCCGGCGCGTTGAACGGAATGCGCATCGGGATCGTGCGCGAATCGATGCTGAACCCGGGCACGAAGGCCGCGGAGCCGATCACCACCGCGGTGGCAAGAGAAATCAAGACGATCCTCGGCGGCAGGCTCGGGGCGAGGCTGGTGGAATCTTCCGATCCGTTCTGGACGCCTGACCCCGACGTCGAGCCGATGAAAACGGATTTCAGGCGCGCGCTCGCGCGGCTGGTGCCGGTCTTCATGCCCGGCATTCTGTTCCGGCTGAAACCGGACGGGCAGCCGGTGTTCCCGGATTTTGCAGCAGCGATCGTGCCGACCGAATTCGCGCCCGGCAAAATCTTCGGCACCGGCACGCTGCAGCCGATCGACTACCTGGTCGAATTGGCGGATGAACGCATCGCGCCGCCCGCGAATCTCGATATCTCGACCGTCCAGCAGCAGGAGCTCGCGACAACGTTTCGCTACCACATCGGGCAATACCTGTCGCGCCGCGCCGCGGACTGGCAGGCGCGCGGTTTCACCGAAACGCTGATCGACTGGCCGGCGCTGAATGCGCGTTCGAAATTCTGGGGTGACGATCAGCGCGCCGCTTTCAAGAATTGGGAAGAGGTTACCGACCCGCGCAATCCGCTGGGCGGGCGCCAGGGCGTCGACGAGCGCATCATGCTGCGCGAACTGCTGCGCCGCGTGGACATGATGGTGATCATCGAGAACCGGCTCGATGCGCTCGTGCGCTTGCACACGCCGCATCCGCCGGCGAAAATCGGCGGCCCTAACGAGCCGGGACTCATCGGGCGTCTGCGCGAAGAATCTCAGTACGGTCCGAACGCAGGCCTGACCGAGATCCTGATCCCGGCAGGCTACGTGACGACGGCCTACGATGCGGTTTTCACGCTGAGCTCCGATCGCAGGAATTACGTGGGCGCCGCGACCGACAAGCCCACCGCAATACCTGCGCCCGGACTGCCCTTTTCGCTGGTGTTCCGCGCCGAGCCCGGCAAGGAGGACATCGTGCTCAAGATCGCGTCTGCCTATGAGGCCGCGTCGCAGCGCCGGGTTCCTCCGCCGGCATTCGGCCCGCTACCGGCGAAAGCGCGCAGCGTCTAAGCCCCAACCTCGGGGCATTCGACCGGATGGTGCACGCCACCGGCCGCTCCCATGACCCGTTCGCGCAAGGCGACGAGGTAGGCGTCATGAATGCCATGGGCGGCGAGACAGTCGACGGTCTGATACAGGTAGTCGGCGCTCGAGCCGAAGCGGCCGGGGGCCGGGGCGG
>Ga0082335_1004026_pt1 | contig 22944 bp, 26 predicted proteins | sample Subgrocontami58m_FD_72375 | JGI IMG/M metagenome (GOLD analysis project Ga0082335, IMG submission 72375) | Subsurface groundwater microbial communities from S. Glens Falls, New York, USA - GMW37 contaminated, 5.8 m (SPADES assembly) (version 2) ...
GCCGGTCGGCGATCGGCGCGAGCGTGCCGTCCACGTCGAGGGTCAGCGCCGCGCTCTCCGGCTCGGCGGCGAGGCGGGAGAGCAGGGGCGAGCCGGACACATGCCTAGGATAAGCCCGTGCCGAAGCTCATCCTGATCGGTCTCGTCGCGGGGCTCTTCTCGGCGCTCTTCGGCGTCGGCGGCGGGATCCTGATCGTGCCCCTCCTGATCCTCGCCGCCGGCTTCCTCGAGCGGCCGGCGGCCGCGACCCCCCCCGCAGCGCTCGGGGGCACGGCGCTCACCGGGACGATCACCTACGCGTTCCACGGCCACGTGGACGTCGGGTACGCCGCGCTCGTCGGGCTGCCGGCCGCCGCCGGGGCGATCGCAGGCTCGACGCTCCAGCAGCGGATCCACGCGCGCGTCCTCTCCTTCGGCTTCGCGGCTCTCCTCGTGGGGGTTGCGGTCTGGCTGCTCGCCGGATGAGTCCGGAGACGATCGCTGCGGCGCTCGCGCTCGGCTTCGCGGCCGGGCTGCTCGCCGGCCTCTTCGGCGTCGGGGGCGGCATCCTCTTCGTCCCGACGCTGCTCGGACTCGGCCTCGGCCAGCTCGACGCGGAGGCGACGTCGCTGCTCGCGATCCTGCCGACGGTGGCCGCCGGCGTGTGGCGCCAGTCGGGCTACGGGCATGTGCGCTGGCGTCCGGCGCTCGTGCTCGGGCTCGCCTCGATCGTGGGCGTCCAGCTCGGCGTTCTGATCGCCACGTCGCTGCCCGAGCACGTCCTGCGCCGGCTGTTCGGCGTGCTCGTGCTCGCCGTCGCCGCCCAGCTCGCGCTGCGGGCGTTCCGTCCTAGTGGCCCGCCGCCAGGCTGATCAGGAGCACGGCTCCGAAGCCGGCGAGCGTCAGCGCGACCCGCTTCGCGGAAGGGTGCTCATGGGCGTGCGGGAGCAGGTCGGTGGCCCCCATGAAGAGGAAGAAGCCCGCGTACACCGCGAGCACCGCTCCGAGCGTGTGCTCGGAGACCGACAGCGACGTGCCGACGATGGCGCCGAGCAACGGGGCGACGGCGTCGATCGAGAGCCAGCGCAGGGCGGCCTTGCGGTCGCCCGACTGGCGGAGCACGAAGCCGACGGTGTTCAGGCCGTCGGCGAAGTCGTGTGAGATGACCGCGACGAAGACGAGCAGCCCGGTCTCGGTCGAGATGTCGAAGGCGAGCCCGATGCCGAGGCCGTCGATGAAGCTGTGCAGCGAGAGGCCGGTCGCGCCGAGCGCACCGACGCGCGCGTGCGCATGCGCGTGGGCCTCGTCGTCGCGATGGTGGAGGACGAGCAGCCGCTCGGCGAGGAAGAAGAACACGAAGCCGGCCCCGACGAGCAGGCCGACGTCGCGCGCGTCGCCGAGCGCGTCGATCGCCTCCGGCAGCACCTCGAACAGGGCGACCGCGACGACGACGCCGCCCGTGAGGGCGATCGCGGTCGTCAGCTCGCGCGCGATGCGCAGCGCGACGAAGCCTCCGGCGAGCGTGGAGAGCACCGTGAGCCCCGCAAGTGGAATGGCCCAGCTCACGGGCTAACCCTAGTCGAGCGCCCCGGTGTTCCCGGAGACGTCAGGCGGTTGCCCGATACTCCCGGATGACGATGACCGACAGATTCACCCGTGTGCGGCTGCTCGCTCTCACCGCCGCCGCCGCCGCCGCCGCTGCCGCCGTGGTTCAGGTGCCCACGGTCTCGCCCGCTCGGCTCGCGGCGTCGGCGCCCCCGACTGTCCGCGACCTGCCTGGAGAGTGGCCCACGCGGCCGGACGGCCCCGTGCGGCGGCTCTCACGCGGTCCGAGCGCCGCGCTCACACCCGAAGGACGTGCGTTCCCCGTCGCCGGCGGGGCCTCCTTCGGCGGGACGTTCGGTGCGGACCGTGCGGGTGTCGGCTGGCACCACGGCGAGGATCTCTTCGCCGCCCAGGGAGCGGCCGTGCTCGCCGTGGCCGATGGCGCGGTCTACTCGGCCGGCTGGAACGATCGCGGCGGCTATCGCCTCTGGCTGCGCGACGGCGACGGCACGGAGTACTACTACGCCCACCTGTCGGCCTTCTCCCCGCTGGCGGTGAACAACGGCTTCGTGCACGCCGGGGACGTCCTCGGCTTCGTCGGCCGAAGCGGCGACGCGCAGGGAACGCCACCGCATCTGCACTTCGAGATCCACCCCGCCGGCCTGCGCGCCCTCGGCTACGACGGCGTCGTGAATCCCGCGCCGTTCCTCTCCGCCTGGCGGCGGCGCGCCGACCTCCCGCTCCTGCAGGCGGCGCCGGCGCGCTCGCTCGCCGTCAAGCCTCCCGGCTAGTCGTCGTCGGCGGCTGCCGGCTGCCCGTGCTCGTCGCCCTCGATGAGGTCGAGCAGCCACTTGCGCGTGGCGGGCCCCGTCACGGGGTTGAAGAGGACGCCCGCCGCGATCCCGGCAAGCAGAAGCATGCGGTTGCGAGCGGCGTGCGACTCCTTGCCCTGCAGCCGGTCGGCCGCATTGCGCAGCTCGTCGATCGCCTTGCGCAGGTTCTCCTGGATGTCCTTGTCGGAGACGACCTTCGAAGCCGCCTTGCCGACGCCGTTGCCGGCGGTGAGGTCGCCGTAGATCTCACGCGCGGCGGCGAACGCCTCGCGCAGGTTGTCGCGCAGCTCCTCGTCGTGGAGTGCGCGGTCGACGTACGGCCTCACGGTGTCAACGCCGTCGAAGATCTTGTCCTTTCCTCTGGCCATGGGGCCCGTCCTTTCGCTCGGTGTCCACCCTGAGTTGTACCGCGCATAGAGTGTCTTGGTGCGGATCGTCAAGCGCGCCCTCAAGATTCTTGCTGCCGCTCTCGCCCTTGGCGTCTACGTGTGGGTTGCCGCCGTGCGCAGCGTGCCGGCGGTGAAGCGCCGGAAGGCCGCGCGCCGGAGCAGGTAGGCATGCTCGCTCCTCCAGCGATCCGCGGCGGGCGCACCGTCCGCGCCGCAAGCCTCGTGTTCGGCCTCTCCCTCTTCGCGCTCGGGATCGTGCTCTTGCTCGAGTCGGAGCTCGGGCTCTCTCCCTGGGACGTCCTCAGCCAGGGCCTCGCCGAGCAGACGCCGCTCAGCTTCGGCACCGCCAGCATCGCGATCGGCCTCGCCGTGCTCGTGCTCGCCTGGCGCCTGGGGGCGCGGATCGGCGTCGGTACCGTCGCGAACGCCGTCCTGATCGGCGTCTTCATCGAAGGGCTCGTGCGCGTCGAGGCCGTGGCAGGCCTCTCGGAGTCGTCGCTCGCGACGCGTGTCGTCCTCATGCTCGCCGGCATCGCCGTGATCGGACTGGGCTCGGGCTTCTACATGGGCGCCGCGCTGGGAGCGGGTCCCCGCGACTCCCTCATGCTCGTGCTGTCGCGCCGTGCCGGCATCCGGATCGGTGTGGCTCGCACCGTGCTCGAGATCGGCGCGACCACCGCCGGCTGGGCGCTCGGCGGCACCGTCGGCATTGGCACGCTCGCCTTCGCCCTCCTCGTGGGCCCCTCGGTCGAGCTCGCCTTCTTCGGGCTGGTGCGCTCGCGGCTCACGGCGGCCGAAGTACCATCCCCCGCATGAGCCCCAAAGGCCTCATCTGCGCGGGCGGCGAGGCGACACGGCTCGCCGAGCTGACGCGGGTCACGAACAAGCACTTGCTCCCGGTCGGGCGCTGGCCGATGGTCTACTACCCGCTTCAGCTCCTGCAGGCAGCCGGCGTGCGCGAAGTGCTGATCGTCACCGGCCAGGGCCACGCGGGTGACTTCATCGACCTGCTCGGCGACGGCAAGGTGCGGGAGCGCTCGGGCGACGGCCTCCTGTTCGATCTCGACCTCACCTACAAGGTGCAGACCGAGCCGGGTGGGATCGCTCAGGTGGTCGGTATGGCGGAGAGCTTCGCCGCCGGTGAGAAGCTGATCGTCTGCCTCGGCGACAACCTCTTCGAAGTCGCCGAGGTGTCGGCGATCCAGGAGTGGGCGGGCGGCGACGACGGCGCGTTGATCTTCGTCAAGGAGGTGCCCGACCCCGAGCGCTTCGGCGTCGTCGTCTACGGCGACGGCACCCGGGTCGTGGACGTCGTCGAGAAGGCAGGCGTCGTCGACATGCGCTACCCGGCGCCGCCGACGAACGACGCCGTCGTGGGGCTCTACTGCTACGACGCGCGGGTCTTCGACGTCATCCGCGGCCTCGAGCCGTCGGCCCGAGGCGAGCTCGAGATCACCGATGTGAACCGCGCCTACGCGGAGCGCGGGCGGCTTCAGGCGAAGCGGGTGAGCGGCTGGTGGCGCGACGCCGGCACCCACGAGGCGCTGGCGGAGATCGGCGCGCTCGTCGACCGCACCGGAGCGAACCGGCCGGCGTGATAGACGGCGTCCAGCTCATCCCGCTCCAGCGCTTCGAGGACGAGCGAGGCTGGTTCGTCGAGCTGCGCCGCGACTCGCGGCTGCCGAAGCAGATGACGCAGACGAACGTCTCGTTCTCCCGCCGGGGCGTGATCCGGGGCCTCCACTACCACGAGCGCGGGCAGGACGACCTCTTCACCTGCCTGCAGGGCAACGCCCGCGTCGTCGTGCTCGATCGTGCGAGCGGCGAGGCGCTGAGCGTGGACATCGGTGAGAGCAACCCGGTTGCCGTGTACATTCCCGGCCGCCACGCGCACGGCTTCGAAGCGCTGACCGACGTGCTCTTCCTCTACCACGTCACCGAGGAGTACGACCCGTCCGATCCCGACGAGCACACGATCGCGTGGAACGACCCGCGTATCAGCCACCTGTGGACGACCACCGAGCCGATCCTCTCCGAGCGAGACACCGTCGCGTCCTGATCACCGGCGCCGGCGGCCAGCTCGGCCGCGCGCTGGCCGAGGCGTTCGCTGGCGACGACGTGCTCGCGCTGGACCGCCTCGGCTGGGACGTCACCCACCCTGCGCCTCCGGGCCTGCCGGCGCCCGACCTCGTGCTGCACACGGCCGCCTGGACGGACGTGGACGGCGCCGAGGACGACCCGCAGAGCGCCGCGGCCGTCAACATCGCCGGGACGGCGCACGCGGCCGAGCTCGGTGCGCCGCTCGTCACCTTCTCGACGGACTACGTGTTCGACGGGCGCAAGCGCGCGCCGTACGTCGAGTCGGACGCGCCGCACCCGCTGGGCGCGTACGGGAGGACGAAGCTGCACGGCGAGGCGGCCGCCGGCGAGCAGGCGTGGATCGTGCGCAGCTCGTGGCTCTTCGGGCAGACCGGGCGCAACTTCGTGCGCACGATGCTGCGGCTCGGCGCCGAGCGGGACGAGGTGGCGGTGGTGGACGACCAGATCGGCTGCCCGACCTATGCCGGCCATCTCGCTGCGGCCACGCGGGCGGTCGTCGAGCTTCCCTTCGGCATCTGGCATCTCGCCGCGGACGGCGAATGCTCGTGGGCCGACTTTGCGGAGGCGATCTTCGCCGAGGCCGGGCTCGACTGCCGCGTGCGGCGGATCTCGACGGCCGAGTACGGCGCCAGGGCGCCGCGGCCCGCCTACTCCGCCCTGCGCAGCGAGCGGCCCGGTGCGCCGCGCCTGCCGCACTGGCGCGAGGGCCTGCGGGAGTGCCTGGCCGCGATCCGGGCCGGCTGAGGCTGCCGCTACCCTTCGCTCGATGCGCGTGCTCGTCACCGGCGGCGCCGGCTTCATCGGTTCGCACTTCGTCAAGCGCCTCGTCGCGGGTGGCGACGACGTCGTCGTACTCGACAAGCTGACGTACTCGGGCAATCCTGCGAACCTCGAGGGTGTGGAGCACGAGTTCCACGACGGCGACATCGCCGTTCCGGCCGAGGTCGCGAAGGCCGCAAGCGGGTGCGACGCGATCGTCAACTTCGCCGCCGAGACGCACGTCGACCGGTCGATCCTCGGCGCGACTGATTTCGGCCGTACGGAGTTCTTTGGGACGCAGGTTCTGCTCGAGCAGATCCGCGAGCACGGCGGCCGGTACGTTCAGGTCTCGACCGACGAGGTGTACGGCGACTTCGAGCGGGGTGGCTCGGCCACCGAGGACGACCCAGTGCGGCCGTCCAGCCCGTACAGCGTCGCCAAGGCCGCCGGCGATCTGCACATCCCTGCGTATGTGCGCACGTTCGGAGTCAATGCGTCCATCACGCGCGGCTCGAACACATACGGGCCCAACCAGTACCCCGAGAAGCTCATTCCCCTCTTCGTGACCAACGCGCTCGACGGGGAGCCGCTACCGCTCTACGGGGACGGGCGACAGATTCGAGACTGGCTCCACGTCGATGACCACTGCGCCGGAATCGAGCTCGTGCTGCGGGAAGGTGCGCCAGGTGAGGCGTACAACGTCGGTGGGGCCGACGAGCGGCAGAACCTCGAGGTCGCCGAGGCGCTGTTACGACTGACGGACGCCGATCCCGCGCTTCTTCGCCACGTCGAGGACAGGCCAGGCCATGACCGCCGCTACTCGCTCGACACGGCGAAGTTGCGCGCGCTCGGCTGGCAGCCGAAGCGTGCGTTTGAGGAGGGACTCGCCGAGACGGTCGCCTGGTACCGCGAGAACCGCGCCTGGTGGGAGCCGATCAAGAGCGGGGAGTTCCGCGCGTACTACGAGCGGCAATACGCGGAGCGGCTCGGCCTGTAGCGGAGGTGAGGGTTCCGTAAAGAACCCTGGTCTCTGTGAGGAAGTCAGCTAGCCTCAGTCCGGGGTCTGCAATGCGGCGCACGATCGTCTTCCTCATCGTCCTCGGCTCGACGCTGCTGCTCGCCGCGTCCGCCTCGCCGCAGGCCGAGCAGCCGAAGCCCGTCGTTGCAACGACGTTCCTGATCAGCGGCAAGGGCTGGGGCCACGGCGCGGGCATGGCGCAGTGGGGCGCCCGCGGATTCGCGGAGCAGGAGGGATTCACCTTCGAGCAGATCCTCGCCCACTACTACCCGGGCACCGAGCTGCAGCGCGCACAGGTGACGCAGGTGCGGGTTCTGCTCGCCGAGAGCGTGAAGCGGCTTGCAGTCTCCTCGGAGGCGCCGTACCGCGTTCGCGACGCCGCGGCCACCACCTACGACCTGCCGGCCGGCGAGGCCGTGCTCGGGCCGGACCTTGCGGTTGTGCTCGACGGAACGCCGACGCCGCTCCAGGGACCGCTCGTCTTCCAGCCGGGCAAGGGCGCTTTCCTCTCGCTCGGCGGCAAGCCGTATCGCGGCGAGCTTCAGGTCACCTCGACCGGCAAGGCGCTGACCGCAGTCGACTACGTGGGTCTCGAGCAGTACCTCTGGAGCGTTGTCCCGGGCGAGATGCCCGGCGACTGGCCGCCGGAGGCGCTCAAGGCGCAAGCGGTCGCAGCGCGCACCTACGCTCTCTCGTCGCTGCTGAAGGCCAAGGGCTTCGACCTCTACGCGGACGTCCGCAGCCAGGTCTACCTCGGGCTCTCGGGCGAGGATCCACGCACGACAGCCGCCGTGAGATCGACCGCGGGCCAGGCGCTCTTCTTCGCCGGCAAGCCGGCGATCGCGCTGTTCAGCTCGAGCTCGGGCGGCCGGACGGCGGACGGCACGGAGGTACTGAGCGCGCCACAGCCGTACCTCGTTTCCGTTCCCGACCCGTACGACACGCTCTCCCCGTGGCATCGCTGGGGTCCGGTCGCCTTCACCGCGGCGAAGGTGCGGAAGGCGCTGAAGCTCGGTGCGCCCGTCCTCGACCTGAAGACGGTGCCCGGCCCGTCCGGCCGCGCGCGGGCGGTCAACGTCACGACCGCCGCCAGCGGGGCGACGGTTTCGGGCAGCGGCCTGCGCTTCGCGCTCGGACTCCGCTCGACGTGGATCTCGATTGCGGCGCTGACCCTGCAGCGGCCGGGTGGCCCGGTCGTCTACGGAGCGAAGACCACCCTGAGCGGATCGGTCAGGGGGGTCAAGACCGTCTCGCTCGAGGCCCGAGGTCTCGGCGTCCAACCCTGGGCGCCCGCCGCGGACATCTCGCCGGCTGCCGACGGGACCTTCTCGCTCGCCGTCAAGCCCGCTGCGACGACCATCTACCGGCTGGTCGCCGCCGCCGGCGGCGAGACGGTGCTGAAGGTGCCCGTAGCGCCGCGCGTTCGCCTTTCCCGGGTGCAGGAGCCGGGCGCGCTCAGCGGCACCGCGCGTCCGCTGCTCCCCGGCGCGCTCGTCGAGATCCAGCGGCTCGAGGGCGAGGAGTGGCTCCCCGTGGCCGAAACGGTCGTCGACGACCTCGGAGCGTTCCGTGCAGAGCTCGACACCGAGCCCGGCAGGTACCGCGCTCGGGTCGCGCCCGCTCAGGGGTTCGCCGAGGGTCTCTCGCCGGCGCTGGAGGTCGGCACGACGTGATCCGCGCCGGCCTCGCCGTGCTCGTGCTCGCGCTGATGGCGGCGGCCACAGCTGCGGGCGGCCGCTCAGCGGCCACGTTCACCCCGAGCGACCCGCTCCTGGCCCGCCAGTGGTACGTGACGCAGAACCGCGCCTTCGACTTCTGGGCCGAGCTTCCGCTGCTGCCGCCCGTGCGCGTGGCGGTGATCGACTCCGGAATCGACGCCGGCCACCCCGAGTTCGCCGGCAAGATCGTCGGGTACAGGAGCTTCGTCGGTGGCTCGGCGCTCCGGGACGAGCACGGCCACGGCACGTTCGTCGCGGGTCTGATCGCCGCCGGTGTGAACAACGCCGAGGGGATCGCGGGGCTTGCACCATCGGCCGAGCTGCTCATCGCGAAGGTCGTCACGGCCGACCGCAACATCTCCGTCGATGCGGAGGCGCGTGCGATCCGCTGGGCGGTCGAGAACGGCGCCCAGGTCATCAACATGAGCCTCGGCGGCGTGCGCGACCCGCTCGATCCGGACCGCGACACCTTCTCGCCGCTCGAGTCGGCCGCGATCGCGTACGCCGTGAGTAAAGGCGTCGTCGTCGTCGCCGCGGTCGGCAACTCCGACCAGGCGCCGGAGGTGCCGTGGCGCTACGCGAGCTACCCGGCCGCGCTGCCGCACGTGCTGGGCGTGAGCGCGCTCGCGAAGGACGGCTCCGCACCCGCCTTCTCCAACCGGGATGCGATCTACAACGACATCGCGGCGCCCGGCGAGGATGTCCTCTCGACGCTGCCGCGGGCGCTGACTGCCGCGAACCCGGCCTGCCCCGAGCAGGGCTACTCCCCGTGTGGCCCGGATGAGTATCGGGAGGCCGAGGGCACCTCGTTCGCGGCACCGCAGGCCAGCGCCGCGGCCGCCGTCCTGCTCGCCGTGCGGCCGTCGCTGCGGCCCGAGCAGGTGACGGCGATCCTCGAGCGCAGCGCCGTGGACGCCACCCCGGCAAACGGCTGCCGGCGCTGCCTCTACCTGCGCGACTCCTACACCGGGTGGGGCCGGCTGGACGTCACGGCCGCGCTCGAGTCCCTCGCGACCCCGCTGCCGCCGGCGGATGCCTTCGAGACGAACGACGACGCCGGCGAGCGTGCGTACCGGCTCTTCTTCCACGGCGCCTCGCGCCAGCTCGAGGCGACGCTCGACTACTGGGACGACCAGAACGACGTCTACGCCGTCCGGCTGCGCAAGGGCCAGGCGGTCTATGCGGGCTTGAAGGGGGCTGCCGGGCTCGACCTCAACCTCGCCCTCTGGAGCCCGGCCACGGAGAGCGTGGACGACCTGCGCCATCAGGTGCTGCGCGAGCGGGAGTCGTCCGGTCCCGGGCCGCGCGAGTACCTCGCCTATCGCGCCCGCGCGACCGGCTGGTACTTCGTGCAGGTGAAGCTCGCCGCCCCCGGCGCGGGTGGCTACCGGCTCACGCTCGTCAAGGGCTAGCCCGGGCTACGGGCTCTCGAGCAGCTCGTCGTCGGCCACGTCGCGGAGCACGCGCGCCGGGTTCCCGACGACGACGACGCGCGGGGGCACGTCCCTGGTCACGACCGCGCCCGCGCCGACGAAGGCCTCCTCGCCGACCTCGATTCCCGGGCAGAGGATCGCGCCGCCCCCGATCCGGGCGCCGCGACGGATCGTCGGCCCCTTGACCAGCGCGTGGCGGCGCTCCGTGCGGCCCATGAAGTTGTCGTTCGTCGTCACGACGCACGGAGCGATGAAGACGTGGTCCTCGAGCGTCGAGTAGGCGGTGATGTAGGCGTCGGCCTGAATCTTCGTCAGCGCGCCGATCGTCGTGTCGTTCTCGACGAGCGACCCCCGTCCGATCACGACGTCGTCGCCGATCGCGCAGCGCTCGCGCACGCAGGCCTGGTCGCCGACGATCACCCGGGCGCCGATCGTCGTCCCGGCGAAGACGATCGCCCCGGTGGAGACGATCGTGCCCGGCCCGAGCACCGCCGGGGGCAGCGGCTCCCGCTTCGCGGTCGAGCGGGGCGAGAGCACGGGCTGCTTGCCGATCACCGCCCCTTCCAGCACCTGCACGCCCTCGCCGAGCACCGTCCCCGGGTAGACGATCGCGCTCGGGTGGACGTCAGGCACGCAGCGACTCCGTCAGCCGCTCGAGCGCACGCACGACGACCGCTCCTTCCTCGGCGACCCGGGCGCGGTCGCCCTCGCCTTCGACGAGGCGCAGGAACGCCTGGCACTCGAGCTTGAGGGGCTCGTCGTTGGAGATCTTCGGGCAGAAGATGTCGCCCGTGCGGGTCACCCACTCGCCGTAGCTCTCCGCTTGCTGGAGCGGCGCCTTGTCGTAGACCGTGATCTTGCGCTCGAGCTCCATGTCGTCGAACACGGCCATCTTCTCCCGCCCGACGACGGTCATCTTCCGCATCTTGTGCGGGTCGAGCCACGAGAGGTGCATGTGCGCGATCTTCCCGGACGGGAAGCGGAGGTAGCAGAAGACGACGTCCTCGACCCCCGGCGTGAGGAAGGAGTTGCCGTGCGCGACCGCCTCGACCGGCTCCTCCCCGATGAGGTAGAGGATGACCGAGAGGTCGTGGACGCCGAGCGACCAGAGCGCGTTCTCGTTCGTGCGCACGATCCCGAGGTTCTGGCGGTTGCCGTACACGCAGAGCACGTCTCCCAGCGCTCCGGAGTCGACGAGCTCCTTCAGCTTCAGCACGCCCGGGTGGTAGAGCAGGAGATGGCCCGGCATGAGCACGAGGTTGCGCTCGGCGGCGAGCGCGACGAGCTCCTCCATCTCGTCCCCTCGCATCGCCGGCGGCTTCTCGACGAGCACGTGCTTGCCCGCCTCGAGCGCACGTTTGGCCAGCTCGTAGTGGGTTGGCACGGGCGTCGCGATCACGACCGCGTCGAGGTCCGGGTCGGCGAGGACCTCGGCGAAGTCGCCCGTCGCGCGGGCGCGCGGGTGGCGCGCCGCGAAGCGCTCGCGCTTGCCCGGATCGAGGTCGCACAGCCAGGCGAGCTCGGCGATGTCGTCGAAGTTCCGCGCCAGGTTCGGCCCCCAGTAGCCGAGCCCGGCGACGGCGACCCGCGTCACAGCTTCCAGACCTTGCCGTTGCTCGTGCCGTTGCGGCCGGTGGCGTTGCGGAAGTCCACGATGACCTTCGCCTGCTCGACGAGCGCCTCGTAGTCGATCCCCGAGTGGGCCGTGACGATGACGACGCAGTCGTGCGCGCCGGGGTCGAGCGGCACCGAGGTCAGCTCCAGCCCGTGCTCGCGCAGCTCCGGCACGTACGGGTCGTGGTAGGCGACGTCGGCGCCCGCGTTCGCGAGCAGCTCGATGATCTTCAGCGCAGGCGACTCGCGCATGTCGTCGATGTCGGCCTTGTAGGCGACGCCGAGCACGAGCACCTTCGATCCCTTCAGCGAACGCCCCGCGCCGTGGTTCAAGGCCTGCGAGACGAGCGAGCGGCAGTGGTAGGGCATGTTGTTGTTGACCTCGCCAGCTAGCTCGATGAAGCGCGTCGTGAAGTCGAACTCGCGCGCCTTCCAGGTCAGGTAGAAGGGATCGATCGGGATGCAGTGGCCACCGAGGCCCGGTCCCGGCTGGAAGCTCATGAAGCCGAACGGCTTCGTCCCCGCCGCCTCCACGACCTCCCAGACGTCGATCTTCATCCGGTCGCAGAGCATCGCCAGCTCGTTGACGAGCGCGATGTTCACCGAGCGGAAGATGTTCTCGAGCAGCTTCGTCAGCTCGGCGACCTCGGGCGAGGAGACGCGGTGCACGGTCTCGATCGCGGAGCCGTACAGCTCGGCGGCGCGCTCGGTGCAGGCGTCCGTGATCCCACCGACGATCTTGGGGACGTTCTTCGTCGTGAAGTCCGTCCGGCCTGGGTCCACGCGCTCGGGCGAGAAGGCCAGGTGGAAGTCCGTGCCGACCTTCAGGCCGGAGCGCTCGAGGATCGGCAGCACCTCCTCACGGGTCGTGCCGGGGTACGTCGTGGACTCGAGCACGACGAGGTGGCCGGGGCGGAGGCGCTTCGCGATCTCCTCGGTCGCGGAGAGCACGATCGAGAGGTCGGGCTCCCGCTGCCGCGAGAGCGGCGTCGGAAGCGCGATCAGGATTGCGTCCACCTCGCGCAGGGCGTCGTAGTCTGTCGTCGCCGCGAGGCCGTTCGCGACGAGCCGCTGCAGCGTCTCGGAGGGAACGTCCCCGATGTAGCTCTCGCCTCGGTTCAGGCGCTCGACGCGGGTGGCATCCACGTCCACGAGCAGGACGGACGCGCCCGCCTCTGCGAAGACCTGCGCGAGAGGCACGCCGACGTAGCCGGCCCCGACTATCGCGACGGCGTGGCTCATCGGGGCCGAAGCCTACCGAGCAGCGCGGCCGCGACCCGGTTTGAAGCGTCCCCGTCGCCGTAGAGCGGGGGGCGGTGCTCGGGCATCCGGGCGGCGGCGACGGCCGCGACGAGCGCATCCGGGTCGTCGTCGGCGAGCGTGTTCGCACCCAGCTCGACGGTGTCCGTCCACTCCGTCGAGGGGCGCATGGTCACGCAGGGGACACCGTGCCAGTAGGCCTCCTTCTGCAGCCCGCCCGAGTCGGTGAGGATGACCCGCGCCTGCCGGCAGAGGGCGGAGAGGTCGAGGTAGCCGAGCGGCTCGCAGAGGAGGACGTGCGGCCCGAGCACGAGCCCCTCGCGGGAGAGCGCCGCGGCTGTGCGCGGGTGGGCCGGAAAGACGACGGTCTCGGTGAGACGGTTGAGCCCCTCGACGATCCGGCCGAGCCGAGGCTGCGCGACATTCGCCTCACGGTGCACCGTGCAGACGAGATAGCGGCCCGGGTCGACGCCGAAGCGCTCGAGCGCGTGGGACCTCCGTGCCGCGAGCGGGGCGAGCGTGAAGCACGCGTCCGCCATCACGTCGCCGACCACCTCGATCCGGCCGGCCACGCCTTCGGCGCGCAGCGTCTCGGCGGAACGCTCGTCGGGGCAGAGGAGGAGCGCCGCGAGCCCGTCGACCTCGATCCGGTTGCGCTCCTCGGGCATGGCGAGATCGCCGCTGCGGAGGCCCGCCTCGACGTGCGCGACCGGCACGCCCGCCTCGACGCCCGCCCGCCCGCCGGCGGCGGTCGAGTTCGTGTCGCCGTAGACGAGCACCCAGTCCGGGGACTCGGCGCGGATCGCGGCCAGGATCGCCGGCTGCATCGCCTCGATGTCGGCCGTGCGCAGGTCGAGCCGGTACGCGGGCTCCGCGAGCCCGAGCTCCTCGAAGAACACCCGCGAGAGCTCGTCGTCCCAGTGCTGCCCCGTGTGGACGACGACCTCGTCGAGCCCGGCCGCGCGCAACGCGACCGAGAGCGGCGCCGCCTTGATGAACTGCGGCCGGTTGCCGACGACGGAGAGCACTCTCACAGAGCGCAGCCTAGATGGGCCGTGAAGGATTCGAACCTTCGACCTTGGGATTAAGAGTCCCCTGCTCTACCAACTGAGCTAACGGCCCCGGGCGGGCGAAAGTGTAGCCCCTGCGGCAGCTCGGGGAGTCCGATCCCTTGATCCAGATTGCTCTTGCACCGTCGTGTAGGCTCGCACCCGGTGCGCAGGGGCTCGATTCTCCGCATGGTGACGATCGGCGTCGTCGCCGGTGTCGTGACCGCTCTCGTGGCGGTCCTCGTTCCGTGGCTGCCCACCTCCGCCTCGGAGGAGATGGACCGGATCGAGGCGGTCTTCTGGTTCACGACGGTGATCTCGATCGTGATCTTCGCGCTCGTCACGGCGGTGCTCGTCTACATGGTCGTGAAGTTCCGGGCGTCCCCCGACGACGAGTCGGACGGGCCGCCGATCCACGGTCACACCGGCCTGGAGATCGCCTGGACAGCCTTCCCCGCGGCCATCGTCACGGCGATCGCCATCGTCTCCGCGGTCGCACTCTCCCGGAACGGGGACGCCGGCACGAACCCCGTGCGAGTGCGGGTCGTCGCGCAGCAGTTCGCGTGGAAGTTCGAGTATCCCGGCGCCGGCGTCACGAGCGGGCGGCTCGTCCTGCCCGTGGGACGCTCGACCGAGCTCGAGCTCGGCTCCGTGGACGTGATCCACTCCTTCTGGGTGCCGGAGTTCGGGCAGAAATCGGACGCCGTCCCGGGGATCAAGACACGGCTCGTGATCACGCCCACGCGGCTCGGCACGTTCCCGGTGATCTGCACGGAGCTGTGCGGGCTCGGGCACGCGACGATGCGCACCGAGGTGCAGGTCGTGCAGCAGAAGGAGTTCGACGCCTGGCTCGCCGAGCAGAAGGCCGGTGCCGGCGCGGGCGGAGCGCTGTTCGTGGCTCAGGGCTGCGGCGCCTGCCATGCGCTGGCGGCCGCGGGCACCGACGCACAGGTCGGCCCGTCGCTCGACGGCGTCGCCAAGGCGGCCGCGACCGCCGGCCTGCCGGTCGCCGAGTTCGTGCGCGAGTCGATCCTCGAGCCGGACAAGGTGATCGCCGCCGGCTACTCCAAGGGTGTGATGCCGGGCACGTTCGCCGGCTTGCCGAAGGATCAGCTCGAGGCCCTCGTGGCGTTTGTGGTCGGCGGGAAAGGGAGCTAGGGCGTGACGACGGACACCGGGCACGTCACACACGAAGGGCCGGCCCCGGCGCGGGGCTTGCGCCGCGTGACGGCTCCCGGCTTCCTGCGGGCCGCCTGGATGGCGCCGCTCTTCTTCGGCATCGGCCTCGGTCTCGTCGTGTTCTTCCGCCGGCTCGCCGGGTGGGATCCGGTCTTCGACTGGACGATCATCGTCGCGGTCGGCGCGCTCACAACCGCCCCGTTCGGCTTCCTGGGCGGGATCGGCGTCTTCGACTACTGGCTGCGCTACGTCAGCGGCGCCCCGACGCGCCCCGAGGATCACTCGAGCCACGGCGCGCGGCGCTGGCAGGACTACTTCCGCGTCAACACCGACCACAAGGTGATCGGCGTCCAGTACCTCGTCACGACGTTCGCCTTCTTCATCATCGGCGGCCTGCTGGCGATGTTCTTCCGCGCCGAGCTGGCCCGGCCGGGCCTCCAGTACATGGACTCGCAGACGTACAACGGGCTCGTCTCGGCGCACGCCGTGCTGATGATCTTCCTCTTCATCATCCCCGCGTTCGCGGGCCTCGCGAACTTCGTCGTGCCGCTCATGCTCGGCGCGCCGGACATGGCGTTCCCGCGGCTGAACGCGCTCTCGTTCTGGCTGCTGCCGATCGCCGGGATCATGTTCATCTCGAGCTTCCTCGCCCCCGGCGGCGCCTTCGCCGCGGGCTGGACGGGCTACCCGTCGCTTGCGTCCGGAGCGCCGCTCGGCCAGACGATCTTCAACCTCGGCGTCCAGTGGGCGGGCGCGTCGTCGATTCTGACTGCCCTCAACTTCCTGGTCACGATCATCACGATGCGCGCGCCGGGGATGACGTTCTGGCGGATGCCGCTGCTCGTCTGGGCGAACTTCACGACCTCGCTGCTCGTCGTGATCGCGACGCCGTTCATCGCCGGCTCGCAGTTCTTCGTGCTGTTCGACCGGGTGCTGCACACGAACTTCTTCAACCCGTCCGAGGGCGGCTACGTGCTCGGCTACCAGCACATCTTCTGGTTCTACAGCCACCCTGCCGTCTACATCATGATGCTGCCCGGCTTCGGGATCGTCTCGGAGGTGATCGCCGTCTTCTCCCGCAAGCCGATCTTCGGCTACCGGCTGATGGCCCTCTCGCTGATGGGCATCCTCGTGCTCGGCTTCTCGGTGTGGGCACACCACATGTTCGTGGCGGGCATGGCGCCCTGGCTGCGCGTCCCGATGATGGTCTCGACGCTGCTGATCGCCGTGCCCACGGGGATCAAGATCTTCTCCTGGCTCGCCACGATGTGGGAGGGGCGGCTCCACTTCAACACGCCGATGCTGTTCGCGCTCGGCTTCATCTCGATGTTCGTGCTCGGCGGCCTCTCCGGGATCTACCTCGGCTCCGTGCCGATCGACATCCACGCCTCCGACACGTACTTCATCGTCGCGCACATCCACTACGTGCTCTTCGGCGGCTCGGTGCTGACGATCTTCGCGGGCATCTACTACTGGTTCCCGAAGATGACCGGCCGGATGTACAACGAGCGCCTCGGCAAGGTCCACTTCTGGCTGACCTTCGTCAGCTTCAACCTCACGTTCTTCCCGATGCACTGGCTCGGGCTGCGGGGGATGCCGCGGCGCGTGTCCGACTACGCCGACCGGTTCGGCGACCTGAACTTGGTGATCACGATCTCGTCGTTCGCGCTCGGCGCCTCGACCGTCGTCTTCTTCTACAACATCATCACGAGCTGGGCGCGCGGCCCGATCGCAGTGTCGAACCCGTGGCGCTCGATGACGCTCGAGTGGCAGGTCAGCTCGCCGCCGCCGATCTTCAACTTCGACGAGATCCCGCAGGTCGTCGGCGGGCCGTACGAGTACGGTGTGCCGGGCGCGCGCCACGCGGTCATGAGCGGCGGCGCGGCCGGCGCGCTGCAGGAGACCCACCCGTGAGCGGCGAGACCCGCGTTCCCGTGCAGCACGTCGTCGTCGAGAGCGAAGCGGGGGTGCCGGCATGAACGCGCACGTGGAGGCGGCCGAGCACCACCACGGGCCACCTGTCGCGAACCAGAGCTCGCGCGTCAGCGCGACCGTGCTCGGCATGTTCCTGTTCATCGCGTCGGAGGCGATGCTCTTCGGCTCGTTCTTCGCGGCCTACTTCTTCGTCCGCGTCGTCAATCCGAGCGCCGAGCCGTGGCCGCCGGAGCCCTTCCACCTGCCGGTCTTCGTCGCGGGCGTGAACACGGCGATCCTGCTCACGTCGAGCTTCTCGATGCACTGGGCCCTGCAGTCGATCAAGCGCGGCAACCGGGCGGGGATGAAGGCGGGGCTCGTGCTCACCTTCGCGATGGGCCTGGCCTTCCTGCTGACGCAGATGATCGAGTACGCCCACGTCGGCTTCAACACGGGCGATCACGCCTTCGCCTCGGTTTTCTTCGGCCTCACGGGCCTGCACGGAGCCCACGTCTTCGTCGGGCTGACGCTGCTCGGGATGGCGACGGTGCGAGCGTTCCGCGGGCATTTCACCCCAGAGCATCACCACGGCGTCGAGCTCCCCGGCATTTACTGGCACTTCGTCGACATCATGTGGATCGTCGTCTACGCGACGATCTACCTGCTATGAACTAGTCGTGCGCAACCCGTTTCGTAGCGAGGCAGAGGCGTACCGCTTCCTGCTGTTGACGGTGGGGGCGTTCACGCTGATCGTCGCCGGTGCGTTCGTGAACCGGTGGCTGGGCGTCGCCGTCTGGCTCGTGGTCAGCACCGCCGCGGTGCAGTTCTACTTCCGCCAGCGCGGCGAGCCGCGGCCGCGGGCGCACGTCGAGCACGTCGGGCCCGAAGACGAGCGCCGGATTCTCGTGATCGCGGACGAGACGCTGGGCGGCGACGCGCTGCAGGGGCTCATCCGTGAGCGCGCCGAGGGCGTGCGCGAGCAGGTGCTCGTCGTGTGTCCTGCGCTGAACTCGCCCGTACGCCACTGGGCCTCGGACGAGGATGCCGCCCGCGCCGGCGCGCAGGCCCGGCTCGACGACTGCCTCGCGGCGCTGGCGGCCGCGGGCGTGGAGGCGCGCGGCGAGATCGGCGACGCCGATCCGTTGCAGGCGATCGAGGACGCGCTGCGCACGTTCGGCGCGGACGAGATCGTGATCGCGACCCACCCGGAGGGACACTCGCACTGGCTCGAGCGCGGAGTCGTCTCCCACGCCCGGGCGCGCTTCGACGCCCCGATCACGCACCTGGTCGTCGGCGCCGAGCCCGAGAGCTAGAGAACGGCGCAGCTCAGGGGCCGAACGCTGCGGGCGGCGCTACTTGGCGGGCGCCTGGCCCGCGATCGCGGCGACGTAGGCTGCGACGTCGTTCGCGTCCTGGCCCGTGACGATGTCGGCGGGCATGCCGGGCGACCCGGTGACGGGGTTCGTGACCGGGAAGGCGATCTGGCCGCGCACGACCTGGCGCACAGTCGCCTCCGTCATGCCGTCCTCACGGGCGCGGCGGAACCCATCGTCGAGGTTCGGGCCCACCTTGCCCGAGGTGCCGGCGTCGGCGAGCGTGTGGCAGGAGCCGCACTTCTGCGTGAACAGCTCCTTGCCGTTGCTGCGGTCGCCACCGGCCTCCGAGTAGCCGACCGAGCCGCAGCCCGCCAGGACGAGCGTGATGACTCCGAGGACGAACAGGCCGGCGAGTCCCCGCACGCTAGTCAGCCGACCCGGCGGCGCCGAGGGCCTCGTCGCGGGCGGCGTAGATCGTCAGCACGCGGTCGAGCCCGGTGATCTCGAAGATCTTGCGGATGCTGCGGTCGCTGCAGACGATCGACAGCTTCCCGTCACGCTCGCGCAGCCGGCGCACCGCGCCGACGAGGACGCCGAGCGTCGCCGAGTCGATGAACGTCGTCCGCGTCAGGTCGACGACGATCTCCGTCGCGCCGCCGCCGATCGCCTCGAGCAGCTCCTGCTTCAGCTCGGGCGCGGTGTAGAGATCGAGCTCACCCACCGGCGAGATCACCGCCTGTGCGTCGCCCAGCCGCTCTGTCGTGACGTCGAAGTCCATGGCTGCTCGGAGCTCGGTGAGTCTAACCCGACTCGGCGGCCTTGAGCTGCTTGATCTGCTGTCTCACGATCGGCGCGCTCGGGTCGTCGGGAGCGAGCTTGAGGAACCGCTCGTAGGCGGCGATAGCACCCTGCCTGTCACCGGTCTGCTCGGCGACCTGCGCCAGCTCGATCTGGATGTTCGCGTCGTCGGGCGCCGCCTTGCCGAGGCGCTCGTACGTTCCCTTCGCGCTGGCGTACGCCTCCTGCGCCGCGGTGTACGCCTTCGTGAGCTGCTCGCCCGCTACCGCCTCGATGGCCTGCCTGATCGGGTCTTGGCCGACCGTCTGGCCGTTTCCGAGCTGGAGCGGCTCGCCGAACGTCGAGCCGCCGGTCAGGTACTGGGCGCGGAGCTGGGCGATCTGCGCGTCCTGCTGGAGCCGGCTCGCCTGCGCAAGGTAGAGGCCGGCGAGCTCGCGCAGCGCGTCGGTGTCCTTCGGCTTCAGCGCCGTGTACTGCTCGAGCGGCTCGATCGACTCGTCGCCCTTGCCGTCGGTCTGGAGCGCCGTGGCGAGATCGCGGTAGGCCTGCGCGTCCTGCTTGTTGGCGGCGATCTTCGCGCGCGCCTCCTTCACGGACGGTGTGTCGGAGCCGCCGCTCCCGCCGCCGCCGCGGAAGACGTCGCCGACGCCGATGCCGCCGGCCCCGACGCCGAAGACGACGAAGCCGAGCCCGAAGACGAGCGCGAGGAACACGAACATCCACTTCGCGTGCCGCCGGAGCTTGGGGAAGAACATGGTGTCTTCGATCGACGGCGTGCCGCCCTTGCGGCTGCTGCCACCGCCTGCGCGACTTACGGGAGCAGGCGCCTTCGTGCGTTGCGCGCGGCGTCTGTCAGCTCGTGCCATGCCATCCCTCCTCTCTCGTATCGGGTCTCGCCAGCCACGAGCGTAGCGAGGACTCGCTCGGGGGAGCCGCCGAACACGACGGCGGCGGCCGGATCTTCCCACGGCAGGAACGGTGACGCGGCGAGAGAGACGACCGCCAGGTCGGCCTGCTTGCCGGGGATCAGAGAGCCGATCTCGGCCTCCATCCCGAGCGCCCGCGCCGACCCCAGAGTCGCCAGCTCGAGCGCCGCGGGGGCCGGAAGCGCCTCGGGGCGCCGCCCCCGGGAGCGCGCGGCGAGGACGGCGGCGCGCAGCTCGTCGAACATGTCGAACGACGGCGTCGAGGCCGGGCTGTCGGTGCCGAGCCCGACGCGAATGCCCGCCTCGCGCAGAGCGGCGACCGGCGCGATCCCGCAGCCGAGGTACCCGTTCGAGCGCGGGCAGTGGGCGACCGCGACGTCGTGCGCCGCGAGCAGCGCGATCTCCTCGGCGTCCACGGTGACGCAGTGCGCGGCGACGATGCATGAGTCGAGCAGACCGTGCTCGGCGAGCAGCCGGATCCCGCTCGTGCCCGGCGGCGGCGGCAGCGTCTCGCGGAACTGTTCCCACGGGCCCGTGCCCGCCGTCAGCCACTCGTGCTCGTCGTCGCTCTCGGCGAGGTGCGTGGCGACCGGCAGGCCGAGGCCGAGGCAGGCGGCATAGAGCTCGACGCCACAGCTGTAGGGCGCGTGCGGCGAGACGCCGAGCCGGACGCGGTCGGAGAGAGACCCCCGGATCCGCTCGAGGTTCGTCTCGAAGCGCGTGGAGAGCTGCTCGGCCGTCTCCCCGAAGACCTCGAGGTACACGATCGCGCGCAGGCCCAGCTCGGCGCACGCCGGCACGGCCGCACCGCTGAAGCTCGCGTCGGCGACCGTCGTGATCCCGGAGCGGAGACACTCGGCGGCCCCGAGGCGCGCGATCGCCTCCATCTCCGGCAGGCCGATCCGCGCCTTGCGCTCGATGTGGGTGAGCAGCCACGGCGCGAACGGGAGCCCGTCGCCGAAGCCGGCGTAGACGGCGTACTCGAGATGCGAATGGGCGTTGACGAAGCCCGGGACGATCACCGCCTCCTCGAAGTGGCGCCCCCGGCCGAGCTCGGCGATCGTGGCGACGGCGGCGATACGGCCGTCCTCGATCGCGACCGCTCCCTGCTCGATCGGCGGCCCCTCGACCGGCAGCACCCAGTCCGCAGAGAGCAGGTCCACTACGGCTGTTCGGGCTCGGCCCAGAAACGATCGTCGGCCCGTTCCCAGCGCCGTTCCATCAGCACGGCGAGCCAGATCGAGGCCTCGAACAGAACCAGGAGCGGCAGCGTCTCGAAGAGCAGCGAGACAGGGTCCACGGTCGGCAGCAGGATCGCGAGCACGACGACGAGCACGAAGCCGATGCGACGGTTCCGCCGCAGCTTGTCGGCGGTCAGCACGCGCAGGCGCACGAGCGCGAGGATCCAGATCGGCAGCTCGAAGACCATCCCCATCGCGAGCAGCATGAGCGCGGCGAACGAGTAGTAGTAGCTCGCCCGGACCTGGATGTCGTAGAGGTTCTCGTCGTACGTGGTCAGGAACTCGACCGCCCGCGGCAGCGCGATGTAGTACGAGAAGGCGACGCCGCCCGCGAAGAGGGCGGTCGCGATCGCGACGAAGACCGTGACCACGCGTTGCGTCTTCTCCTCGAACGCGGGCGCGAGGAAGCTCCAGACCTGGTAGAGGAGCACCGGCAGGGCGACCGCGAGCGCCGCGTAGAAGCTCACCTTGACCGACGTGAAGAAGGGCTCGGTGACGCCGAACGTGACGAGCCGCTTGTCGTCGGGGAGCGGCGCGCTGAGCCACTCGATCAGCCGCCCGTGGAACGCGAAGGCGACGATGAAGGACGGGACGAGCGCGAGGATGCAGATGAGGAGCCGCGTGCGCAGCTCGCCCAGGTGCTCGATGAGCGTCGCCTCTTCGCCGTGGCGAAGACGCCGCGGCAGCAGGCTTCGCGGCATGACCGGGCTGAGCTAGCCGACCGTGTCGCGCTCGCGCGACTCGGTCGTGGCGGAATCGCCCGACTGCGCAGGCGGCAGCTCGGAGGCCTGGGTGATGTGGACGGGCTCGTCGTCCTTGCCCGAGATCGAGTCCTTGAACTCGCGCATGCCCTTGCCGAGCGAGCGGCCCATCTCCGGCAGGCGCTTCGGGCCGAAGACGAGCAGCAGAACGAGCAGCAGGATGAGGAGCTCCCAGACGCCGATCCCGAAGGGCATGACGCGAGGATACCATCACCCTCGAGCGCTCCGGTCCCGGTCTGATCACAGGGTCTAATCAAAATCGCCTAGCCGCCGGGCCCTATCGGCTACCATGAGTCACACGCGGGCCCCCGGATTTCCGTACTGTCGAGGAACAGAGGCGCACGAAGTGGCACTGCTCGAGATCAAGAACCTGCACGTCGCGCTCGAGGACGGCACCGAGATCGTCAAGGGCGTCGACCTCGCCGTCGGCCTGAACGAGAAGCACGCCATCATGGGCCCGAACGGGTCGGGCAAGTCCACGCTCGCCTACGCGCTGATGGGCCACCCGGCCTACGTGATCACCGAGGGCGAGATCTCACTCGACGGCGTGGACGTCGTCGACATGGGCGCCGACGAGCGCGCCCAGCGCGGCCTCTTCCTCGCCTTCCAGTACCCGCACGCCGTTCCCGGCGTCACCGTCACGAGCTTCCTGCGCAGCGCGATCAACGCGATCCGCAAGGCGCGTGCGGGCGGCACCGACAACCCGATCCCGATCCCCGAGTTCCGCAAGGAGCTGCTCGGGGCGATGGAGCGGCTGAAGGTGCCGCGCGAGCTTGCGTCGCGGTACCTGAACGACGGCTTCTCGGGCGGCGAGAAGAAGCGCGTCGAGATCCTCCAGATGGCGCTCCTGAAGCCGCGCATCGCCGTTCTCGACGAGACCGACTCGGGCCTCGACATCGACGCGCTGAAGATCGTCGCCGGCGGCGTCAACGACCTCGTCGGCCCCGAGATGGGCGCGCTCGTGATCACGCACTACCAGCGCATCCTCGACTACGTGAAGCCGGACTTCGTGCACGTCTTCGTGGACGGCCGCATCGTCGCCGAGGGCGGCCCCGAGCTCGCGCACAAGCTCGAGGCCGACGGCTACCAGGGGGTCCTTCCCGCGGGGGGGG
>Ga0082335_1004028_pt1 | contig 22936 bp, 24 predicted proteins | sample Subgrocontami58m_FD_72375 | JGI IMG/M metagenome (GOLD analysis project Ga0082335, IMG submission 72375) | Subsurface groundwater microbial communities from S. Glens Falls, New York, USA - GMW37 contaminated, 5.8 m (SPADES assembly) (version 2) ...
TGCTCGTCGTCTGCCGCGTAGTGGTCGGCGACCCCGGAGCGGCGTGCGTGCACGTCGGCGCCGCCGAGCTCCTCGGCCGTCACATCCTGCCCGGTCGCGGCCTTCACGAGCGGCGGGCCGCCGATGAAGATCGTGCCCGTGCCGCGCACGATCACCGTCTCGTCGGCCATGGCGGGCACGTAGGCGCCGCCCGCCGTGCAGGAGCCCATCACGACGGCGATCTGCGAGATCCCCTGCGCCGACAGGCGCGCCTGGTTGTAGAAGATCCGCCCGAAGTGCTCCCGGTCGGGGAAGACGTCCGCCTGGAGCGGCAGGAAGGCACCTCCGGAGTCCACGAGGTAGATGCACGGGAGGCAGTTCTGCCCGGCGATCTCCTGCGCGCGCAGGTGCTTCTTCACGGTCAGCGGGAAGTAGGAGCCGCCCTTCACCGTCGCGTCGTTCGCGACGATCACGCACTCCTGCCCCTCGACCGTGCCGATGCCGGTAACGATCCCGGCGGAGGGCGCCTGGCCGTCGTACAGCTCCCACGCGGCGAGGGCGGAGAGCTCGAGGAACGCCGAGCCGGGATCCACGAGCCGGTCGATCCGCTCCCGCGCCGGCAGCTTGCCGCGCGAGCGGTGGCGCTCCAGCGCCTGCTCGCCGCCGCCGCGGGCAACCTGCGCGGTGCGCTCGCGCAGCTCGGCGACAAGGGATTCCATCCGCTCGCGCTGGCGGGCGAACTCCGGCGAGCCGCTGTCCACCTGCGAGGTCAGGGTGGTCACGCGCGGGAGCCTAGCCCTTCTGCACTGCCGGGCGGCTCTACAATCACGCCGCGATGCCGGAGTTCAAGCCCTCATACGTGGGGCCGCGCGGCGATCTCGCGCGGCTGGTGCCGGTGTCGTGCCGCTCGTTCCTCGACGTCGGCTGCGCGACGGGCGAGCTCGGCGCCTCGCTCAAGCGTTTGCGACCGGGTGCGCGCGTGGTGGGGTTGGAGGTGGACGAGGCGATGGCGGCGGAGGCCATGCACAAGCTCGACCGTGTCCTCGTCGGCGACGCCGGGACGGTGCTCGACGAGCTCGCCGGGGAGCGCTTCGACTGTGTCGTCTGCGGCGATGTGCTCGAGCATCTGGCCGACCCGTGGGGCGTGCTCCGCAGGCTCGCCGCCCTCCTCGAGCCCGGGGGCTACGTCGTCGCGAGCATCCCGAACGTCGGCCATCTCGACACCCTCGTCAGCGTCTTCGTGCGGCGGCGCTGGCCGTATCGCGAGCGAGGGATCCACGACGCGACGCACCTGCGGTGGTTCGCGCGCCGCAACGTGGGAGAGCTGTTCGAGCAGGCCGGGCTCGACGTCGTGACCTTGCGGCGCAATCTCAGGATCGTCGAGCGCCCGCACGGGCTCAACCGATTTGCCCGCTTCGCCGCGCTGCCGGGCCTGCGCGACCTGCTCACGTTCCAGTTCGTCGTGCTCGGCCGAAAGTCGTGAGCAGGGGCGGCAGGACTCGAACCTGCGACATTCGGTTTTGGAGACCGACGCTCTACCAGCTGAGCTACGCCCCTAGGGGTACCGCGCAAGTGTAATCGCCGCCGCCGTGTACCCTCGCGGGGTGGTTGCGCAGCGCCAGATGCTCGGACTGCTCTTCCTCCTGCTCGCGGGCGGGCTGATCGGAATCGCGGTTGCCGCCGCCGGTGCAGGCGGACGCGCGTGGGTCGTCGCGCTGCCTGCAATCGCGCTCGGCCTCTGGATGGGCCAGCTCGCGCTCCGAGCACTCCGTCGCGCGCGCTGAGGATTCCGCGCGCCCACGGCGTATTCTCTCCTCGTGGCCAAGGGGGAGGACACCAAGACGCTCTGGCAGGAGTACTGCCGGACCAGGGACAAGGCGATCCGAGACCGCCTGATCCTCACGTACGCCCCGCTCGTCAAGTTCGTGGCCGGCCGGCTCGGAAGCGGGCTGCCCGCCCACGTGGACGAGGGCGACCTCGTCTCGTACGGCTTGCTCGGGCTGATCGGTGCGATCGACCGCTACGACCCCGACCGCGACATCAAGTTCGAGACGTATGCGATCTCGCGCATCCGGGGGGCGATCATCGACGAGCTGCGCACGCTCGACTGGGTGCCGCGCTCGGTGCGCTCGCGGGCGCGCGAGATCGAGCGGGCGATGGCCGAGTTGGAAGCGAAGCTGATGCGCGCCCCGACGGACGAGGAGGTCGCCGCGAGGATCGGGATCACCGCCGACGAGCTCGGCGAGAGCCTGACGGAGATCTCCCGCTCCTCGATCGCAGCGCTCGACGAGCTGTGGACCGCGTCGCCCGGGGGCGACCAGGTGGCGATGATCGACACGATCGAGGACACGAGCGGCCCCGACCCACAGCTCGAGCTGTCGCAGACCGAGATGCGGGAGGCGCTCGGAGAGGCGATCGCGCGGCTGCCCGAGCGCGAGAAGCTCGTGATCACGCTCTACTACTACGAGGAGCTGACCCTGCGTGAGATCGGCGACGTGCTCGGCGTGACCGAGTCGCGGGTGTCGCAGCTCCACACGAAGGCGATCCTGCGGCTCAAGGGCCGTCTCGGCGGCGCCTCGCTGCTGCGCGAGCCGCTCGAGACGTAAGGCCGCCGCCCCGCCCGCCGTCGGCCGGCTCTGTGGGGGGATTTCCGCGGAAACGTGACGACGCAGGCGCACACCCGTGCGCGTGTCAGACACCGTCACGTGGGTCGGCGAGAATAAGTCTCTCTCAGGCGGTTCGTGGGGCCTGCTCAAGGCGCATGTCCCGGAATTTCACCGTTCTTCTCCCGAACTGCGACCCGACTCGAGGTTGGGGCGGAGCTACGGGCCGGGCCTACCCCATCCGGCCGGAGGGGTTTTAGTTGACGATCGGCGGCAGCTCGCTGTACTGGTCGAGCCAGTCGAGGTATCCCTGCCGCCGCTCGTCGACTGTGCCCGCGTCGTCCCAGAAGTAGGTCGGCAGCTTGTCCTCGTCGAATGGCAGCTTCGTTCCCGTCTGCGCGGAGACGACGAAGCGGCGGCGGCGCCCGAGGGCGTAGCCGAGCTCCATTGTGCAGTTCGGCCGAACCGCGGTGAGGTCGACGACGACTAGGGCCGCACGGTGGAGGGCGGTGAAGATCTCGACGTTCATGAAGGCCGCCTCGGGGTGGCCGCGGCCCATCTCCTTGGGCGTGTAGCCGCGCAGCGTGACGACTTCGTCGACCACGTCGCGGAAGAATCGTTCGATCGCCGGGTAGTCCGGCGCGCTCGAGTCGAGCAGGCGGACGAAGAACGCCGTCGGAGGGCGCAGATCGTCGATCAGGTCCGCGGTCGCGACCGAAAGCGCCTCGACGTCGGTCGATGCGTCCAGGCGGAGGCTTAACAGGCGCGCGGCGGCATTGCCGGCGCCGTCGCGCAGTCGGAAGAAGTCGTCGGGATCCGCCAGCGCCTTCTCGTGGAGGCCGGTTCCGCCGCCCCGTCCATCGGAGTTGTAGGCGCCGAGCTCGGCGTGGAGAGCGATCACCGGCTTGCCTTCGTCGCGGTAGAGCTCGGCGAGGTGCTCCGCGCCGGCGCCCCCGCTCAGTACGAGCAGCACATCACCGCGCGTGACTTGACTCTCTCGGATGATTCCAGCCATACGCCAGCCTGGCGGCGCCACGACCAGCTCGAAGTCGGAGCGTTCTTTGGAACGCTGCCAGAGATCCTGGCCCGCGTCGGGAATCTTCTCGAGGCCGCGGCCGGTGCCGACGGCTACGAAGCGCTGCGGTCGCAGTGGCGGCCAGGCCGGCGCGGGGTCGGCGGCGTTGGCCACGGCTGCAAGAGCCGTCCAGTCAAAGATGCAGGCGACGCCGGCTTCACCGATCGGCTCGCCGGCCACCGTCACGACGAGACCGTGGCCGCGATCGATCAGGAGCTCGCTCAAGCGCTTGACGTAGGCGTGCGCCTTCTCGAGCAGAGCGCCGTCGCAGTCGGCAGCGGCGCTGCCTGTCAGGTGAACCCGCAGGCCAGGCATCTACTGTTCGCCGTCCACCATCCGCGGTGACGGTTCCAGCTCGGCCGCAGCGGCGAGCAGGTCGACGGCACGGAGCTCGCGGTCGGGGTAGGCGTGCGCGACGGCGGCCGGGACAAGCCGCGTCTGGATGTCGGAGAAGGTGAAGGCTGGACGACTGTCGTGTTCGCCGGTCGCGAGTACGAGCGCCTCGATCTCGTCGTCGGCGATCTCGACGCCGGCCAGCGTCGCCATGAAGAGTTCGCGCCGCTCCTCGTCGAATGGCCGTTGGAAGGTCTCGATCAGGCCAGCTCGGCGGATCACGGCCGGATCAAGCGCAGTGAAGCGGTTGGTGCAGAGGATGACCATCAGTCGGCCCGTGAGACCACGTGCCTCGTCGATCTTCTGGATCATCGTGTTGACGCCGACGCGGTCCTCGTGGTGGGCGCGCTCGGCGCCGCGGTTGAAGGCAAGCGCGTCGCCCTCGTCGACGATCAGGGTCACGAACCGCTTCTTGCCGGCGAGAGCGAGGGCCTCGTCGAAGGCGTCGCTGATGAGCGTGCTCATCTCGCCGACGTGGCCGATCCCGCGCACCCGCGTCGACAGCTTCAGCAGGTGCCCCTCGACGTCGAGCACGCGGGCGAGCGCGTCGGCGCTGGCTTCGGCGCTGGCCGTCTTGCCGGTGCCGACGTCGCCGTGGAAGATCGCGAGCGGGTAGCGATCACCGAGGGCGGCGATCAGCCCGGCGCCTCCGTCGTGGTGACGCTTCGCCCACTCGCGCACGCCGTCGACGTCGGTCAGCAGGCGCATTTGTCCGCGCAGGCGCTCGAAGCGACGCTGGAAGCCGATCAGGCGCTCGCCCTGGGCCTTGAGCTCGTCGTCCGGCAATTGGCGCCGCATCTCGAACGGGCTCGCGCTCACGAGGTGTACTGCGTCCTCTCCATGCCGTAGGCGCGGCTGGCGAAACGCTTGTCGGTCGCCGCGACGAGTACGCCGTACTTGCCGTCGAAGTCGCTTGTGCCCCAACCGACCATGTGCACAGCCGCGAACGCGTCGCGCTGGGACTGGGTGAGGTTCCACCACTTCTGCGAGAAGTAGACGATCAGCAGCAGGTGGTCTCCGTCGTGGTGATCCCAGTAGAGATCTCCGGGCCGGTCTGCTGACCACAGGGACGCGTTCGTTGTCACGCGGTAGACAGCCGCCTTGCGGATCGTCCCGCTCACGGAGCGCAGCTGCAGGTGCACCTGGTCGAGGTACTGCTCCTCGGTGATCGCCTTGATCTCCGCGATCGTCTGCTCGACCCGCGACGGCGTGTCGAGGCCGGTCCACTCGGCGACGATCTTGTAGTCGGCAGCGAACGAGGCGTAGACGCGACGGATGTCGTCGCGGTTGAAGGTGTCGGTGAAGGTCCCGCTCATTGGATTAGTCGATCGAGAAGTTCTCGCCGAACAACTCCTTCCAGGCCGTGATCGTCTCGCCCTTGCCGGGCAGGCCCTGGGCTACGGTGATCGTCGTCAGGGCCTCCTTCGCGGCGGCAACGAAAGCCTCGCGCTCGCCGGGCTCGACGCGGGCGGCGACGTTGTTTTCCTCGTTCGCCGGGTCGACGATCACGATCGCGTCGCTGAAGGCCGACGCGTCCGCGCCGTCGAAGGCGATCCCCGCATCGAGGTCGCGGGCGACGAACAGGAAGAAACGACGTAGCCCCTCCTCGAGCCCGGTGGCAGGACCGTCACGATCGACGAGGTAGCTCAGCATGAGTTCGAGCTGGAACGACTGGATGCCAGCGAGCTCCTGCCAGTAGCGCCAGCGCTTGGCGAGCCGCAGGAGTTCTGCGAGCAGCGGGTCGCGCCCCGCATGGTCGCGGTAGTGCGCGATGTGCGCCTTGACACTCGTTTTCACAGGGGCGCCGGTGCGTGAGTACTGCAGCCCGAAGTCGGCCATCGAGTCGAGCGCAACGATCGGGACGAGGTCGACCTCGAGGCCGCTGCCATTGAAGGCGACGCCGAAGGTGCGCCCGCCTTCCTCGAAGTCATCAGGGCTCTTCTGCGGGTAGGCGGCAACGAGGAGCTTCTTGATCAGCCGCTGCAGCGCCGCGACATCGAAGTCGTCCGGATCGTCGACCCCGAAGTAGACGCCAACGTCGGCGTCGGCCGGTTTGCCGGCACGAGGGCGATTGCTCGTCCCCTTCTCGAGCGAGCCGGCGCGGCGAAACTTGACGATCCTGTAGGAACCGTCGGTGGCGAGGACGTGGTCGAGCTTGTCGAGCAGACGGTTCACCTGACCGCGGTAGTCGTTGCGTTCGTCACCGGGCAGGGCAAGCTTCTCGGTCACATACGCGCCGAGCTCTTTGTCGGACAGCTTCACAGGCCCGCCCATACGAAGAGCTTGCTGAAGATCTCGGCCTGCTCGACCGCGTCGTCGAGGGCGTTGTGGGTGTGCGGGCGCGACGAGCGCAGCAGGGGCGGTAGATCGGCGCGGCCTGCCTCGTCGAGCGTTACGCGCGCCTTCTGCTGGTAGATCGTCTTGATGTCGAGCGCGCCCGAGAAGCCAAACGGAGACTCGTCGACGAAAGCGACGAAGTACCAGTGCAGGAACATCCAATCGAAGACGACCGGGTAACCGACGAGCACCGGCCGCGCCGTGGCGGCAACGCTCGTCACCCACAACGCGGCCTCCTCCATCGCCACCATCGGGTCGGCGCCCGCAATCGCGAGTGCGTCGCGATCGAGGCCGGAGGCAGCCACCGCCTCGGGCAGCCACTCCTCGGCGATCGGGCGCAGCTCGCGGTAGAAGGTCTCGCTCGTCGGGTCGTGCGACTCGAAGGACACGCCGTCGAAGCTCGCAGCCACTGCGAGGCCGAACGACAGCATCGAAAACCGGCCAGGGATCGGCCCATCGGTTTCGACGTCGGCGGAGATGTAGACGTCTGGGCGCACGACACCGAAGATAGACGCGGGGTCGGACGGCATCTCGGACACCACCCCAGACATCGCCTCGCGCGGCGTCCGGTGCACGTCTTACCGTGCACGCAACCCGACTAGGAGGATCTGGATGCCCGCCTTCACACTTGACGAGGTCATAGCCGCGCGCGACGCGGCGCGCGGCTTCAGCTCGATGATGGAGCGACTACGAGACGGTTCGGCGCGCAGGTTCATCGTCTTCTTCCGTAACCGACCTCAAGCCGTGGTTCTTCATATTGCGGAGTACGACCGGCTCCTCCACCTAGCTGGAGAGCAAGAGCAGAAAGCTGCGTAGGAGGCGTAGCTCGCGGCGAACACCTCCTCCGGTGTTCTGCGGTCGAGCCGCGGGGTGCTATCTCCGCGGTGGATCGTCGATTTGCTCGGCGGAGACGAGTTCGGCTGCCGGTGCGTCGGACCTTGGCGGCTCCCCTGGCTCGAGGCAGTTCTCGTGGGGAATGAACAGGGCGCAGCAATCGCCGCCGTCGTGCCGCGCTGAGCGATAGAGAATCCCATCGATCCGGCCGGCCTCGTACTCATCGCCGAACGCGTGCCAGAAGTACTCCGTCACCACCTGGGTCGGGATGAACTCGACTACCTCGCGATCCGCGGCGCGGGTGTTGCCGACAGACTGGCTGACCGTGCGGGCGAAGTGATGGAGGAACCCGAGGGTAGGGCGGTCACCACGCGCAGCCGCGTCGAAGATCGACGGGACAGCCGGCAGTGCTGCCAAGTTGATCACGCGGAAGTCGTCCCGCGTCGCGAAGGTGCCGAGCGACACGGCCGGCTTCTCGTCGGAGACGGCTGGCGCGATCTCGGCGATCGCCGTGTCGCGGTCAAGGGCACCGTAGAACACTGCAATCCCCGCGGCGCTCATCCTGTTCGAGAACGCGTGCTCGCGCGGCGCCGTCCCGAGCTCCGACGCGGTCGTGAATGCCTCGCCTGCCGCACGCGCCCGACCGCGGAACACCTTGGTTTCTGCCGGCAACGTGCGGAGGAGATCGTGGCGGGCGACCAGCTCCCCAAGCTTCGAGAGCATCTGTGCCGGGGTGACGTCATGGGCTTCGGCATACTCGTCCGGCTCGTCGAGCTGTAGGAAGAGGTACCGGCGCTCGTACTTCACGACGTCGGCGAAGCGCTGCCAGCTGAAGGCGAGCGCGTCGCCCTCCTTGGTCTGGAAGTAGTCGCGCTCGCACCACGCAGTCGCTCCGAACGCCTCGACGATGTCCTCCTCGAACGCGTCGTCGCCGATGTCCTCGCCGAGCATCGACAGGAGATCCCAGGTGTCGAAGTACTTCCCGACGTACTCGCCCTCGTCCCATGGCAGCTCCTCGTCCGGGTGGCTGTACTCGGTGTGGAACGCCTTGCCGATCACCTCCATGACAGCGTCCGCGTCGCAGCCGGCGAGCTCGTCGCTTGCCTCGCGGCCGCAGTAGCTGCAGGTCGCCTCGATCGCGTTCTCCTCGACGACTTGCTTCAGCGCCGGCTCATGGACGCAGTCGACGCAGATCTCCTTGCCGAGCGAGCGCCAGCCTCGCTCCTGCTCTTCCTCCCACAGTCGCTTGGTCAGCCCCACAGCCAGATTGTGGCGCACGGGCCAAAGTCGTGGTCCCGAGCCAACAGTTCGGCTCGGGACCACGAACTCGCCGTCAAGAGACGGACGCGGACTCGCCGAGGTCCGGCTCGGCGGCCGTGGCTAGGCTCGTGAGGTACGGGCGGTACCGGTTCTGGTGCGGCTCGAGGAGCTCGATCGCGGCGGCTTCGACGTAGGCGACGACGACGTCGGGCGTATCGCGCACGAGCGGGACGACGAAGAGCCGCGCCCACTGCTCCGCCTTTTACCGGCTCTTCACGATCGCCGACATGCAGCGCTGACGCGGCGTCGTCAGCGGCCCGATCTGGATAGCGGCGGCAGTCGTCGGGTTCGGTGGACGTTTGTACTAGACCCTTGACGAAGCCCACCGGCTACCGCATTCTGTGTCGAGATGTACCACCACTGCGGAAAGGGGTACTGAAGATGAACATGATGGCTCTTGCGGAGCTGGCTGACACGGTTGGACAGGCGTTCCTGAAGTGCGCCGAGGAGCTGCGGCAATCGGACGGTGAGGATCTGACGATTGAGCCGACTGTCGATCCGGTGGCCGAATTGTCACTCGGCGAGCGGCAGCGGGAAATGGTGGACGTCCTTCGCGCTGCCGACGACAGCGGTCTGACGACAAGCGGGATTTGCGAGCTGATGGGCGGCTACGACACCGCGAACGGGCACGTCGCGCTGCGGTCGCTGCAGTCGCGGGGCATCATCGAGGACGTTCCGGGAAAGAAGCCGATGCGCTGGCGGCTCGCCGGGCGCTACCGCGCGACCGCCGACCCGTACCTGGCTATCGCGGAACAGGTGCGGTCGGGCGAGTGGACTACCTACGGCGACATCTCCGTCGCCGTCCGCGGGGACACGATGGGCGCACGGGCAGTGGGTCGCGCTGCGGCGATGCTCGAGCACTTCCCCAACCCTCACCGTGTGTTGCAGAGCGGCGGCCGCATCCCCGATGGCTGGAAGTCCTCCAGTTCTGATGAACCGAACCCGGACGAATGCCGCCGCCGGCTTAAGGCTGAGGACGTCGAGTTCGACGAACACGGCCGTGCGAGCCGGCAGCACTACGTCGCCTGGGACGTCCTGGTTGAGCGCGCCGACGAGCAGCGGGTCGCATGACCGGGGTGGGTTCCAGACCGGGAGCCCCCGGGATGCCCGCACAGGTAGCCGGCGCCGAGGCTTTCCTCGGCGCCGGCTTTACAGCTAGGCCGCGAGTTCGCCCTCCACGTGTGTGTCACGAACCGTGCCGATTGCGTGCCGACTTCTCCACGGGGCTCGTGACGGCGCAGCGGGCTAAGATCGAGCCCGAAACCGAGACACCCCGAGGAGGAACCCGCGCATGCCCGCACAGGAGCCCGGAAAGATCCGCAACGTCGCCGTCGTCGGCCACCGCGGCACGGGGAAGACCTCCCTCGTCGAGGCGCTCCTCTTCCAGTCGGGCGAGACGAACCGCCTCGGCGCGATCGAGCAGGGGTCGACCGTCTCGGACTGGGACGACGACGAGCGCAAGCGGCAGATGTCGATCTCGTCGGCGCTCTGCCACGCCACGTGGCACGAGCGCAAGCTCAACCTGATCGACGTCCCCGGCGACCCGAGCTTCCAGGGCGAGGCGCGCGCGGCGCTGCGAGTCGTCGAGGGTGCACTCGTCGCCGTCAGCGGCGTGATGGGAGTCGAGGTCGGCACCGGACGGGTCTGGAAGCGCGCCGACGAGCTCGACGTCGTCCGCGTCGTCGTCGTCACGATGCTCGATCGCGAACGGGCGGACTTCTTCCGCGTGCTCGGGCAGCTCCAGGCGCAGCTCTCGCCGAAGTGCGTCGCCGTCCATCTGCCGATCGGCTCCGAGCACGAGCTGACGGGGATCGTGGACGTTCTGCACATGACCGCCTACACGAGCCCCGAGGGCGGCAAGGAAGGCAGCCCGGGGCCGATCCCCGACGAGCTTGCCGGCGTCGTCGCCGAGTACCGGGAGAAGCTGCTCGACGCGGTCGTCGAGACGGACGAGGATCTGATGGAGCGGTACCTCGACGGGCAGGAGCTCGGCGTCGAGGAGGTCGCCCACGCGCTCAAGACCGCCGTCACGCGCGGCGAGGTCTTCCCGGTGGCGTGCGGCGTGGCGACGAAGAACCTCGGGACCGCGGCGCTGCTCGACCTGATCGTCGAGGGCGTCCCGTCGCCGAACCGCAAGCCGACGACGATCGACGTGGGCGGGGCCGGCATCGCCGCCTTCGTCTTCAAGACCATCGCCGACCCGTTCGCGGGCCGGATCAACATCTTCCGCGTGCTCGCCGGCACCGTCACGGCGGACGCGACCCTCGCCAACGCCCGGACACACCAGAAGGAGCGTCTCGGCACCCTGCTCCAGCTCCAGGGCAAGGATCACGTCGGAGCGGGGGAGTTCGGCCCCGGCGACATCGGCGCCGCCGCGAAGCTCAAGGAGACGCAGACCGGCGATCTGCTGCTCGACAAGGAGGTGGCCGTCGCTTTGCCCGAGATCGGCTTCCCCGAGCCCGTGATGAGCTTCGCCGTCACGCCGAAGGCGAAGGGCGACGAGGAAAAGGTGGCCTCCTCGCTCCGGCGCCTCCACGAGGAGGACCCCACGCTCAGCCTGCGGCGGGACGCCCAGACCGGCGAGCAGGTGCTCTCCGGCATGAGCCAGATGCACGTCGAGATCGCCGTCGAGCGGCTGCGGCGCCGCTTTGCCGTCGAGGTCGACCTCCAGCCGCCGCGCGTGCCCTACCTCGAGACGATCCGCAAGGAATCGCGTGCACAGGGCAAGTACAAGAAGCAGACGGGCGGCCGCGGCCAGTACGGCGACTGTCACATCGTGCTCGAGCCGCTCGACGGCCACGTCGGCTACGAGTTCGTGGATCAGATCGTCGGCGGTGTCATCCCGCAGAGCTTCCGCCCGGCCGTGGACAAGGGCATCCAGGAGACGATGCTGCACGGCGAGCTCGCCGGCGCGCCCGTTCAGGGCGTGCGGGTCCGGCTCGTCGACGGCTCGTACCACAACGTGGACTCGTCGGAGATGGCCTTCAAGATCGCCGGCTCGATGGCATTCAAGCACGCCTACGAGAAGGCGGAGCCCGTCCTGCTCGAGCCGATCATGGAGCTCGAGGCGACCGTTCCCGATGAGGCCGTGGGCGCTGTCAACGGCGACCTCAACTCGCGGCGCGGGCGCCTGCACGGGATGGAGCCCGCCGGCGGCCTGACGACGATCAAGGCCGAGGTGCCGATGTCCGAGATGCTCACGTACGCGCAGACGCTGACCTCGCTCACGGGCGGCCGCGGCGACTACTCGATGTCGTTCCTCCGGTACGAGGAAGTGCCCGCCCACGTCGCCCAGAAGCTGGTCGAGGAGACGCGCAAGCAGCGCGAGGCGGCCAAGGCCTGACCGCCCACAGCCCCACGGGGGCTGTGGGATCCGCGGGCGAGCCGGTACACTCGCGGCCATGCGAGTCACACGAGCGGCTGCCCCGCGGACGTGCGCAGTCTGCGAGCGCTCGCTGCTGATGGGTGAGCACACGACCCGCTACCTGCCGAACGGCGGCGACTACGTGGACGTCTGCCCGCTCTGCCAGGAAATCGCGGTCGAGCACGGTTGGGTGCGGGAGGGGAGCCCGACCACGCCGACGGTGCCGGTCGAGCCGCGCCGGCGGCGCCCGTGGCTCTCGACGCTGCTCGGCCACCGCCCCCCGGAGCAGCAGCCGGTCGTCTCCGAGCCGATCCTGCGCCGGCTCTCGCCGCCCGAGCTCGCGATCGTCGAGGCCGCCGACCTCTTCAACGCGAGCCCGCATCGTCGCACCGTTGCCGGCATCGCCAAGAGCCTCGGCGAGCCGAAGGCCTCGATCGTGCCGCTCTCCGGCGTCTCCGGGGAGATGATCGTGACCGTCATCTGGGAGATCTCGTGGTACCAGTACCGCGTCACGCCCGACTCGACGACCCCGGTGCGGCTCGCAGATCGCGGCTACGCCGTCGAGGATCTCGAGCCGAGCTTCCGGGCGTGGAACGCCTCGATCGGCGAGGACGGCCGGCTCGTGCCCGAAGTGGCGCGGGTCTAAAGCGCGGTTCAGAGACGAGCTCCCGGCCGAGGAAGCGCGCCCGCTGTGTCGAATCGGGCCGTCAAGCTGGCGCCCCGGCCAGATGTTCCTACAATCAGAGGAACGATGATCTACTGCGTCATCCCCCGCGAGCTCGAGGCCGAGCTCTACGACAAGATGGTCGACTACTACGCCGACAACCCGGACGTGACCGTGATCGTCGACCGGCGGGACGGGCCAGACCGGCGCGGGGGCAAGTCCTACGGGGGCAAGCGCGAGATTCGCGACCGCCGGCGCGCGCGCGCCACGGGCACGTTCCCGAAGACCGATCCGGCCTGACACGCACGCCGCCGCCGCCCCGCTAGACTCGGGCCGATGGCCGTCGCAGGGACACGCACCTTCAGGAACTTCATCGGCGGCGAGTGGGTGGACGCCGCCTCCGGCGAGACCTTCGAGAGCCTGAGCCCCGCCACCGGCGAGGCGCTCGGCACGTTCCCGCTCTCGGGCGCCGCTGACGTCGATCGCGCCGTCGAGGCGGCGAAGGCGGCGTTTGCCGAGTGGCGGCTCGTGCCAGCGCCGGAACGGGGCCTCATGCTCCTCCGCTTCGCCCGGCTGCTCGAGGAGGCAAAGGACGAGCTGACCGAGCTGATGACCCACGAGATGGGGAAGGTGTGGGCCGAGGCGGGCGGCGACGTCCAGGAGGCGATCGACATGTCGGTCTACATGGCCGGCGAGGGACGGCGCCTGTTCGGGCAGACGACACCGTCGGAGCTGCGGGACAAGTTCAACATGAGCGTGCGGTTGCCGATCGGCGTGATCGGCGTGATCACGCCCTGGAACTTCCCGATCGCCATCCCCTCCTGGAAGATCGCGCCGGCGCTCGTCTGCGGCAACACGGTCGTCTTCAAGCCGGCCTCGGACACGCCTCGGCTCGGTGAGCGCTTCGTCGAGCTGCTCGTCGAGGCCGGCATCCCGAGCGGCGTCGTGAACATCGTCCACGGCAAGGGCGGCGAGGTCGGCGACCGGCTCGTGCGTCACCCCGACGTGCCGGTGATCACGCTCACGGGCTCGCGCGAGACGGGCGTCACCGTGATGCGCAACGCCGCCGACCGCCTCAAGCACGTTCACCTCGAGCTCGGCGGCAAGAACGGGATCATCGTGATGGACGACGCCGACCTCGATCTCGCCGTCGACGGGATCCTCTGGTCCGCGTTCGGCACCTCCGGCCAGCGCTGCACCGCGGCGAGCCGCGTGATCGCGCACGAGAAGGTCTACGGGGAGCTCCAGAAGCGGCTCGTCGCGCGTGCCGAGTCGATGCGCCTCGGCCCGGGCTGGGAGCCGGACACCGATGTCGGCCCCGTGATCAACCGCGCCGCGCTCGAGAAGATCCACTCGTACACGGGCATCGGCACCGACGAGGGCGCGACGCTGCTCACCGGCGGCGAGATCGCGACCGAGGGCGAGCTCGCGCGGGGCTTCTACTACCGGCCGACGATCTTCGCCGACGTCGAGCCGGGCATGCGGGTCGCGCAGGAGGAGATCTTCGGGCCGACGACGGCGCTCATCCCCGTCAGGGACTTCGACGAGGCGATCCGGGTGTGCAACGGGATCGACTTCGGCCTCTCCTCCTCGATCTTCACGCGCGACGTCAACCGCGCCTTCCGCGCGATGCGCGATCTCGAGGCCGGCATCACGTACGTCAACGCCGGCACGACCGGCGCCGAGGTGCACCTGCCGTTCGGCGGCACGAAGGACACCGGCAACGGCCACCGCGAGGCGGGCCAGGCGGCGCTCGACGTCTTCACGGAGTGGAAGTCGATCTACGTGGACTACTCGGGCCGCCTGCAGCGGGCCCAGATCGACAACACGTAGCGTGGCGCGGCTGAAGCTCGTCTGGTTCGTGCCGCGCGAGGCGCTCGACGCGACCCGCGAGGCCGTCTTCGCGGCGGGGGCGGGGCGGATCGGCGCGTACGAGCACTGCTCGTGGTACGCGATGGGGACCGGGACGTTCCGCGGCGGCGACGGCACGAATCCGGCGGTGGGGGAGTCGGGACGCGAGCAGCGCGTCTCCGAGCTGCGCGTCGAGACGGTCGTGCCGGCCGAGCGCGCGCCGGATGTCCTCGCGGCGCTGAAGGCGGCGCACCCCTACGAGGAGCCGGCGTACGACCTCTATCCGCTGGCGGACGCGTGAAGGCGCGCCTCTTCACCGACGGCGGCTCACGCGGCAACCCGGGCCCGGCGGCGTACGGCTACGTGCTCGAGACCGAGGACGGCACCGTGCTCGACGCCCGCGGAGAGACGATCGGGGAGGCGACGAACAACGTCGCCGAGTACAGCGCCCTGCTCGCCGGCCTCTCGAAGGCGGCCCAGCTCCACGTCAGCGAGCTCGAGGTGATCTCCGACTCGGAGCTGCTCGTGAAGCAGATGCGGGGCGAGTACAAGGTGAAGAACCACGCGCTCAAGGAGCTGTCGCTCGAGGCCGCCCGCCTCGGCCGCAAGTTCGCCAAGGTGAAGTACCGCGCCGTCCGCCGCGAGCACAACGCGCTCGCCGACCAGCTCGTGAACGAGGCCCTGGACCGCGCCGCGGGCGCGTAGGCGCCGCTGGCCTCCGGCGGCTCGAGCCGCTATCGTTCGCGGGCGATGACGACCGGCGCCGCCCAGCACACCCTCTCGCCGAGCCTCGGCGGCTGCGCGCTCGCGCTTCTCCTCCTCCCCCGCTAGGGGGACCGAGGCGTGACATATCCCAGCCGTGCACCCTGCACCCGAGGGAGGAGTGCGCCCCCTGCCCGCCGAGGAGGATCGATCCCATGCCCATGCCCTTCTGGAAGTACCGCCCCTACGAGACCGTTCACCTGCCCGACCGCACGTGGCCGGAAACCGTGATCGCGCAGGCGCCGATCTGGTGCTCGACCGACCTGCGCGACGGCAACCAGTCGCTCGTCAACCCGATGGACTCCGGCCGCAAGCGGCGCTTCTTCGACCTGCTCGTCGAGCTCGGCTTCAAGGAGATCGAGGTCGGCTTCCCTGCGGCCTCGAAGACGGACTTCGACTTCGTGCGCAGCCTCGTCGAGGAGGAGCTGATTCCCGAGGACGTCACGATCGCCGTGCTCACACAGGCGCGGCCGGAGCTGATCGAGGCGACGTACGAGTCGCTCGAGGGCGCCCGGCGCGCGATCGTCCACCTCTACAACTCGACGTCCACGACCCAGCGCCGTGTCGTCTTCAAGCTGGACCGGGCGGGCATCACGGACCTCGCCGTGCGCGCCACGGCGCTCTGCAAGGTGCTCGCCGCCGAAGCCGGCGCGGAGATCGTGTTCCAGTACTCGCCGGAGAGCTTCCACGGCACCGAGCTCGACTATGCGCTCGAGATCTGCGAGGCCGTGATCGCCGAGTGGGGCCCCACGCCGGACGCGAAGCTGATCGTCAACCTGCCGACGACGGTCGAGGAGTTCCCGCCCAACGTCTACGCCGACCGGATGGAGTGGTTCGGCCGCCACGTCTCGAAGCGCGACTCGATCGTCCTCAGCGTCCACCCGCACAACGACCGGGGCACGGCGGTCGCGACGGCGGAGCTCGGGCTGATGGCCGGCGCCGAGCGGGTCGAGGGAACGCTGTTCGGCAACGGCGAGCGCACGGGCAACGTCGACCTCGTCACGCTGGCGCTCAACCTGCTGACGCAGGGCGTGGACCCGGGCCTCGACCTCTCCCACATCGACGAGGCGAAGCGGATCGTCGAGGAGTGCAACGAGCTCCCGGTGCATCCGCGCCATCCGTACGGCGGCGAGCTCGTCTACACGGCCTTCTCCGGCTCGCACCAGGACGCGATCAAGAAGGGCATGTACGCGCGTGAGCGCGAACGGGCCGAGGCCTGGGACGTGCCGTACCTGTCGATCGACCCCAAGGACGTGGGGCGCACCTACGAGGCGATCATCCGCGTGAACTCCCAGTCCGGGAAGGGCGGCGTCTCGTACCTGATGGAGACGGAGCACAACCTCGAGCTGCCCCGCGGGCTCCAGGTGGACTTCGCCCAGAAGGTGCAGGCGATCACGGATGCCCGCGGCGGCGAGCTGACCGCCGCCGAGCTGATGGCTGCGTTCCGCGAGCATTACCTCGACCACGTGCGGCCGTACGAGCTCGTCTCCTACACCCACACGGGCGCGGAGGAGGACCACATCGCGGTCCGGCTGCGCGCGGACGGCGCGGAGATCGAGATCGACGGGGTCGGCAACGGCCCGATCGCGGCCCTCGTCGACGCCTTCGGCCGGCACCTGGGCGTCGCTGTCCGGATCCGGGACTACCACGAGCACGCGATGATGGCGAGCGCGGACGCGTCCGCCGCGGCGTACATCGAGGCCGACGTGGACGACGAGGCCTTCTGGGGCATCGGCATCCACCCGAGCATCCTGACCGCGTCGCTCCGTGCCGTCGTGAACGCGGTCAACCGCTCGGTCGCGCTGCACGCGGCGCAGGAGGCGGCCACGGCCGGGTTCGGGCGAGGAGCGGCCTGAGGCGGGCTATACTGCGCCCCGCGCGGATGTAGCTCAGTTGGTAGAGCGTCTGCTTGCCATGCAGAAGGTCGTGGGTTCGAGTCCCATCATCCGCTTCGCACATGCGCCGCTCAGGCGGGGCTCTTTGCTCTCGGAGCTGATCAGTTCTGATTCTTGACAGGGTCCGGCGACGTGTGAGGATCGCGGCGTGCCCCTGCTTCCTGTGGCTGCGGCGCTCGCCGTCACCGTCGTCCTCGGTGCGGTCTCCTGCGAGGCGAGCGTCGGGGGCCCGAGCGACGAGGAGTTTCGGAAGACGCTGGTCAAGAGCATCCAGAGCGAGCTGCCGAAGCAGCTCGAGGAGCGAAACGCGGGGTACGTGATCACCGTCGCGAGCGTCGTCTGCACCAAGGGCGAGGACACCGACAAGGGCGATACAACGTTTGCCTGCACGGTGAAAGGAAGCGGCACGAGCCCGGAGGGCGCGGAGGAGACCCTCGAGATCGGGATCGACGCCGTGTGCACCGGCGACGCCTGCGACTGGGAGGCGAAAAAGGAGTAGGCAGGCCTCGGGGGAGCACGCCCCACGCGGGATCGGGGATGGGGTCCGCGCCGCATGGTGACCGCGGTCACGCGGGCGCGGGAATGGCGCGGAAACCAGTTTCCGCAGATGTTTCCCTCAGATGTCTGCGGCCGAAGAGCTCGTCCTCGCCGAGCCCCCGTTGACGCCGTCGTCGCTTGCGCTTGTCGCCGCGGACGAGGAGCGCGCGGCGCTCCAGGCCGCGGTCAAGGAGGCCGAGCGCGCCGTCGCCGAGTCCCGCCACGCCGACGCCGTCGCCGCGCTCGACGGCCGTCCACTCCTTCCGGACGTCCACGCCGACCTCGCGTTGCGGGCGCTTTTCGCCGAGTCGTGGGCGCGCATGTCGCTCGGCGACCTCCAGACCGCGCTCTCCCGCTGCGAGCGGGCTCGTGCGATCGCCGAAGGCGCGACGTTCAGCGACGCCGACCGCGCCGAGGCGCTATACCGGCTCGGCTGCGTGCGTGTGAAGCTGAACGCGATCGCGACGGCCGCCTCGCTCTTCACCCTCGCGCTCGAGCTCGCCGACCGCTCGGGACTGCCCTGCGACCGCCTGCGCGCGGGGATCCTCGAGTGGCGCTCGCGCTGCCACCAGCGCCGCCGCGACTTCGCCGCCGCACGCGAGGACGTCGAGCGGGCGCTCGAGCTGGCGACCGCGATCGGCGACGAGCACGCGACCGCTCATGTCTACTTCCGCGCCTCGGTGATCGCCGCGCGAATGGGGCAGTGGCTGCTCGCGCGCTTCTACGCGGAGCGCGCGAAGACACTCTACGAGCGCAGCGGCGACCGCGTCAACGTCGGCCGCCTGCTGAACAACCTCGGCGGCCTCACGTTCATTCTCGGCGATCCCGCCAAGGCGAAGACCTACCTCAAGCAGGCGATCTCCACCGCTCGCGCCACCGGCGGTGACGCCGACGCCGCGCAGGCCGTCAGCTCGCTCGCGCAGGTGCACCTGCGCACCGGCGAGTACGAGCTCGCGGAGCGTCACGCCCGTCACGCGCTCGGGCTGCTCGCCGATCGGGACGACTTCATCGACGAGCGCGGGAACACGCAGCTCGTCCTCGGCCGCGCGCTCCTCGCGCTCGGCCGGCACGACGAGGCGCAGGGCTACTTCGACGACGCCGACACGAGCTTCGCGCGGCTCGACTCACTTAGCCACCGGGCTGCAGCCTGGATGGCGCACGGCGACCTTGCCGTCGCACGAGGCGACAAGGACGCCGCGCTGGAGCGTTTCCGTACCGCAGCGGAGGCGCTCCAGGATTTCCATTTCTAAGCGGTCGAAGAGATCGGAGGAGGTGACAGCCAGGATGCGCAAGAAGTCGATGAGGGCACTGTTCGCACTCGTGTCGCTCGCAGCTCTCTACGCCAAGGCGAAGTTGGCGAGCTACGGGTTCAGCGACGGCCGCTAGGCGGCTGCGCGCACGCCTCGGGGGACTCGCCTTCGCAGCAGCCGAGCTTGAAGCGGCAGCGCGGGCACTGCCAGGTCTGGTGGCGCCAGTCCATCGCGGCGCCGCAGCGCAGGCAGGGCTCGGCGTAGGGCTCGGAGACCGGGGCCGGCGTGCTCACCGCAGGGAGGGTACGGCGCGGGGAGGACGGCTACGATGGGCGTCGCGGCGCCGTGGCCGAGTGGTTAGGCAGAGGCCTGCAAAGCCTCGCACAGCGGTTCGATTCCGCTCGGCGCCTCTCATGGCCGACGTGCGCGCCGAAGCGCTTCTCACCGCCGCCCGCGAGCTCGAGGAGCGAGACGAGCGCATCGCACGGGAGATCGGCAAGCTCGAGGCGTTCGACGCGTGCGCGGCCGAGGTGCGCGCGCGCGCCGCTTCGATCCGTCTCTTCCACGAGGAGCTGCCGGCGGAGCGGGCGCACCTCGACGAGGCGGTCTCGGGAGCAGAGGGCGATCTCACCCGCCTGCGGGAGGCGCTCGCCGAGACGGAACGGGCTCTCGCGGAGCTGGCGGCGAGGCGCCGGCCGGACGAGGAGCGACTCGCAGTCGCCCGGCGGGTGGCCGCGCACGCGGAAGACGACGTCGACGCGGCGGACAGCGTGCTCGCCCGCGTGCGCGCCCGCCGGGCGTCGCTCGCCGCGGAGGAGGAGCGGCTGGCAGCGGAGCTGCCGGGCCTCGAAGAGGAAGCGCACCGTCTCGCCGCCGGTCTTCGTGCCTCGTCGCGGCTCTCGCAGGGGGGCGGTCTCGACCCTGCGCCCGGGCTCGAGGGCCTGCTCGAGTGGGCGAGCCGTGCCCGCGCAGCCGTTTTCGTCGCCCGCTCGGCGCTCGAGACCGAGCGGGAGCGGATCGTCCGCGAGGCGAGCGAGCTTGCCGCCGCGGCACTCGGCGAGGAGCTCGGCCCGGTCCGGGTCGCCCTCGTCCGCGAATGGATCGAGCGGGGCCTCCGAGGGTAGGATCGCGTGGTGATCGACCCGCTCGAGCGCTGGCGGCAGCTTGGGCTGCCCGAGAAGCCGGACTACGCCGGCCTGCTCACGTACGCCGGCATGCCGTACACGGAGGATCCCGCCGAGCTGGCCGGCGTGGATGTGGCAGTCGTCGGCGCGCCCACAGACGATCTCGTCTCCGACCGGCCGGGGACGCGATTCGGTCCGCGCGCGATCAGGGCGGCCTCCTGTCCGTCCGGGCCGCACCTGGAGGCGAAGCTCGACGCGTTCGTCGAGCTGCGCGTCGTGGACTTCGGGGACGCGCCGGTGGTTCCGGCCGACCCGGTCCGCTCGCACGCCGCGATCGAGGAGGTCGTCGGGCAGGTCGTCGCGGCCGGTGTCGTGCCGGTCGTGCTCGGCGGCGATCACTCGATCGCCGAGCCGGACATCCGGGCCGTCGTCGCCCGCCACGGCCCCGTGGGGCTCGTCCACTTCGACACGCACACCGACACGGGCTCCGAGGTCTTCGGCGTCGCGCACTCGCACGGGACGCCGATGTACCGGCTCGTCCGCGACGGGCTCGTCGACCCGCGCCGCTACGTCCAGATCGGCCTTCGCGGGTACTGGCCGGGCGACAAAGAGTTCGCGTGGCAGGCCGAGCAGGGGATCACGGCCTTCTTCATGCACGACGTGCGCGCACAGGGGATCGAGGAGGTCGTCCGGCAGACGCTCGCGGTGGTCGCGGGCGGGCCCGTCTTCCTCTCGGTGGACGTGGATGTGCTCGACCCCGCGTTCGCGCCGGGGACCGGCACCCCCGAACCGGGTGGGATGACCTCCGCCGACCTGCTCTGGGCCTGCCGGACGGTGGCGGCGGGTGTCGAGGTCGTGGGGGCGGACGTCGTCGAGGTGCTGCCGGCGGCGATCGGCACGGCCGACCTCACCGCGCTCGTCGCCGACCGGATCGTCCGCGAGATCCTGACCGGGATCGCGTTCCGCCGCCGCTGATCGGCTAGACGATCTGCTCGACGAGGAGCAGGACGGCGACCGCGACGAGCAGGACCGCGAACCCGATCGTCAGCTTCGTGCTCGAGACGCGGGCGCCGAGCCGCGTGCCCAAGAGTGCCCCGGCAATCGCGGCGGCCGCGAACGGCAGCGCGACGACGAGATCGACACCCCCTGTCGCGACGTGCGCCGTGAAGGCCACCGTGCTCGTCAGGCCGATCACGAGCAGCGAGGTGCCGATCGCCAGCGGCAGCGAGAGGCCGAGGAGGAGCGTCAGCGCGGGCACGATCGCGAAGCCCCCACCGACGCCGAAGAACCCGGTCAGGACACCGACACCGGTTCCCGAGGCCGCGATCACGGCCCGCCCGCGGCGTCGCCCGCCCGAATGCGGCCGCCCGCGGAACATCGCATACGCGGCGACGAGCAGGACGACGGCGAAGAGGGAGAGGATCGCGCCGCCGCTTGCCGCCCGGTTCAGAGCTGCGCCGGCGATCGAGCCGAGCGCTGTCGTCGCGCCGAAGGCGAGCGCCACACGCAGGTCCACGCGACCCGAGCGCGCGTGGGCGAGCGCCCCCACGTACGCCGTCAGGCCGACGATCAGCAGCGACTCGGTCGTCGCGTCCTTGACAGGCTCGCCGATGAAGTAGACGAGCACCGGGACGGCGAGCACCGAGCCGCCTCCGCCGACGAGGCCCAGCAGGAGCCCGATCGCGAGGCCGAACGGGAGGGCGAGGAGGGCTCCGCTCAGCGTCCCCTCGCCCTCACGTGCCGGCTACGACGAGTGTCCGAAGCGCACGTCGGGGAGCAGGCGATCGAGCCAGCGCGGCAAGGCCCACGCCGCCGGGCCCAGCAGGCGCAGCAGCACGGGCATCAGGACGAGCCGGATGAGCGCCGCGTCGAGCAGGACCGCGATCCCGAGGATCACGCCCATCTCCTTGGGCGGCAGCGGGCCCGACAGGGCGAAGGTGAAGAAGATCGCCACCATCACGCCCGCCGCGGCGAAGATCGTCCGCCCCGAGTGGGCGAGACCGCCGATCGCGGCCTCCCGCGCGTCTCCCGTGCGGTCCCAGTGCTCCTTCGCCGACGCCAGCAGAAAGACCGTGTAGTCCATCGAGATCGCAAAGATCATCGCAAAGAAGAACACCGGCCCCCAGGCGTCGAGGAACCCCTGCGATTCGAAGCCCAGCAGTCCGGCGCCGTGGCCGTCCTGGAAGATCAGCTTCGCGACGCCGAACGCCGCGCCCGTGGCGAGCAGGTTCGTGACGACTCCGGCGGCGGCGATCAGCGGTGCCTGGAGGGCGACGAGCAGCAGCAGGAAGCCGAGCACGAGGACGACGCCGAACACGAGCGGCGTCTTCGCCGCGAGCGCGGACTCGAGGTCGTGGTTCTCGGCCACCGCTCCGCCGACGAGTGCGCCGGCCGGCAGCGCGCCGCGGAGCCGGTCGATCGTCTGGCCGACGGCCTCGTCCGAGGGATCCTGCTTCGGGACGGCCTGGAGGAGCACGGAGCCGCCGGAGGCAACCGCGGGGTGGACCGCCGCGATCCCCGGGTCGGCTGCGAGGGTCGCCTCGGCCGCATCCCGCTCGGACGCCGGTGCGACCACCTGCAGCGTGCCGGGGGCGCCCGGGCCGAACGCGGCCTGCACCTGCGTGTAGCCGACGCGCGACGAGTCGCGCTCCGGCACGACCTTGATCGACGGCATCCCGGTCTTCAGGCCGAGCACCGGCAGGGCGAGCACGACGAGGATCGCGAGCGAGGCCACGCCGAACACGACGGGCCGCCGCCAGAGGAGCTCGGCCCAGCGGGCGAAGAGGGGGGAGCGGTGCTCGCCGGAATGCACCCACGGCAGCGCCAGTCGGTCGACCCGGTCGCCGAGCCGGGCGAGCACCGCCGGCAGCAGCGTCAGCGTCGCCGCGAGCACGAACACGACCGAGAGCATGATCCCGAGCGCCATCGAGCGGAACGCCGGGCTCGGG
>Ga0082335_1004029_pt1 | contig 22934 bp, 24 predicted proteins | sample Subgrocontami58m_FD_72375 | JGI IMG/M metagenome (GOLD analysis project Ga0082335, IMG submission 72375) | Subsurface groundwater microbial communities from S. Glens Falls, New York, USA - GMW37 contaminated, 5.8 m (SPADES assembly) (version 2) ...
CCTTGACGTGGAAGACGAACTCCGGCGGCGTCCGCTGGGCCCAGCGGCCCGTCACCGCCGGGTCGGGCAGGGCGTAGTACGGCGAGTCCACCTCGACCGTGTCGAAGCGCTCGGCGTAGTAGCCGAGCCGCGCCGCGGGAGCGGAGACCCCGCGCGGGTACCACGTTTTCAGCAGGCCCTCGTCGGCCCAGCTGCACGTTCCGATCCGGATGCGCGCCACGACGCGAGCATAAGAGGAGCGGGGCCCCGGAGGGCCCCGCTCGCAACCGACGCCGTCTCCGGCGCTACTTGCCCTTGACGGCCTTGCTGGCCGTCGCCCAGCCGCCGATCGTCGCCGTCGCGCAGGGAAGCGGCGCGAAGGCCGGGAAGGAGCCGCCCGCGCACCCGGCGGTCGTGTTCCCCCGTGTGCCGAGTGTCACCTTCGCCTGGTAGGTCGTGCCCTTCTTGGACTTGTACGAGAAGCTTCCGTCGCTCTTCGTCTTGACCGTGCCGAGCTTGGCGAGCTTCTTCACCGACGTGCCGGCCCAGATCTCCACCCGGAGACCGGCGAGGCCCTTGCCACCTTCGGTCACCGTGCCGCCGACCTTGCCGGCCGCGGCCGCCAGGGTGAGCGACGCGGGCAGGCGGACGATCGAGCGGGACTCGATCGTGCCGGCCGGGTTGATCGCGATGCCGCCCGTGACGTACGGCGTGAAGAGCGCGCGCCAGGTGTTGTCGCCGGCCGTCGCCGGATTCGCCAGCACCCCGTTGAACGTGAAGTCCACGCTGACGGCCTTCGCCCCGACCGAGTTGCCGCCCTGGGCGACGGTCGCGTTCGGCGAGCTGAGACACGTCTGGAGCTTCATCGAGGCGAACGTCGCCTCGGCGCCCGTGGTCTTGTCCACGTAGACCGGCACCGCGAGCGTCTGCCCCGCCACCGAGAGGTTCAGCAGCCAGACCGCGTTGTGCGCGGCCGCGCCTGCGCAACCGACCGAGGACGGAGCCGACGTGTACTTCGCCGGGTCGTCCACGATGATGTCGCCGGTCAGCGGCAGCAGCGCGCCACCGAGGGCGACGGCGATGATCTGCGCGTTGACCTTGCCGATCTTCGCCCCGACCGCCTGGCTCAGGTTGACGGTGTAGCCGAGCGGTGCGTAGATCGTGAGCTTGGCCGTGGCGTCGTCGGCGGCCGACGACGTGAACTTGATCGTCTGCGCGCCGGCGGCGCCGGTCGAGAGGTTGCCAGGCGAGATCGCGAGCGTCGGCGAGTAGACCGCGAACGCCGAGCCGGCCGTGGCGAGTGCGAGCGCGCTCAGTGCCGTGAGTACGGCGAGACGGATGCCCTTCTTCATCAAGTGCCCTCCTGTTGCGTAATGGAGCAGTTTGGCTTTCCTAGCCGCGGGCGTCCAGCCCTTCGGTCATCTTCACCCACTGCGCGTTGTCGTAGCGGTAGAGCTTCACCTGCGCGAGCGGGAACCCGATCGTGGGCGAAGTCTTGATCGGGAGCCCGGGCAGGAAGAACGGATTGGTCAGGTCGAGATTCCGGGCGGCCGCCATCAGGCTCGCGCGTGTCAGGTTCCTCCCGGCCTTCTTCAGCGTCTCGACCATGGTCCAGGCTACCGCCATCCCGTAGAAGTTGTAGACGTCGGTCGCTTTTCCGGACGGCAGGTACTTCTTCATGATCTGGCGGTAGAGGACGACCGACGGGTCCTTGTTCCAGATCGGGTCGGTCGGGTTCTTGAGGAAGGCCGTCGAGATCGCGTTCTTCGTCGCCCGGCCTCCGGTCGCGATGCGTGCGATCGCCATGATCGACGGCTCGATCGAGATCGCGCTGATGAAGAACTGCGGGCGCCAGCCAAGCTTGTCGGCCGCGACGAACGACTGGATCGCGAACTTCGGCGTCCCGAAGACCGTGAACGTGTCGGCTCCGGAGGCCTTCAGCTTGGCGACGTGGGAGCTGATGTCGCTGTCGGTGTACTCGTAGCTCGCCTTCGCGACGATCTTCCCCTTCTTGAGCGTCCGCAGGAGCCCCTTCAGCAGATCCTTGCCGTACTCGGTGTTCTCGTAGAGGACCGCGATCTTGGCCTTCGGCTTCGTCGCGGTCAGGTAGCGGCCGTAGATCGCGCCCTCGCCCGAGTAGCTCATCAGGCCCGGCACCGTCCACGGGTAGGCGTTGATCGCCTTGCCGAGCGCGTCGGAGCCGTCGCCGACGAAGAGCTGGGGCACCTTGAGCTGGTTCAAGTACGGCCGGATCGCGATGTTGTTGGCGGTGCCGACGGAGTTGAAGATCGCGAAGACCTGATCCTGCTCGACGAGCTTGCGCGTGTACTCGACGGTCTTGCCGGGGTTGTATTCGTCGTCGTAGTAGACGTACTCGATCGTTCGCCCGTTGACGCCGCCCTTGCTGTTGACGTAGTCGAAGTACGCCTTGGCGCCCGGTCCGACCGAGCCGAACGGGGCCGCCTCCCCCGTCAGCGGCACCGTGCCGCCGATCTTCACCGACGTGGGCGTGACGCCCGGGTCGGCAAGGGCCGCCGGGACGGCGAGGAGCGCCGTGGCAAGCGCCGTCAGGAGGAGCGCGCGCCTCACTTCGAGACCGGCTTCTTCAGCACCGGCAGCGTCAGCACGACGTTCCCGACGGCAACCTTCGCGCCCGCGGGCAGCGGCAGGTCGAGGTAGAGCAGGTTGCCCGGGTTCTGGGCGAGCGACGAGGTGCCGAGCGTCACCGTCAGCTTCGAGCCCTTCGGGATGAGCGTCGCATGGTCGATCAGACGGATGGTCAGCGTCGACGCGCTGCTCGTGACACGCGCGCCGCCGCCGCTGACGACGATCTCCGTGCCCGCCGGCGTGGTCGCCGTGAGCACGGCGACGAGCCGCGACCACCCTCCGGTCGCGTTCAGGCGCACCTTGACCGTCGCCGCTCCGAACGCCTCGAGAGGCGTCGTGGTGGCGGCGGTCGAGCGGACGACCTTGCCGTCGCTTGCGATCGTGTTCGACCCTGAGAGCGCGTAGACGGCCTTCATCGTCGGGGGCAGCCCGGCGAACTCGGCGGGCTTCCCTCTCCACGGCACGGGTGCGAGCACGACGGGTGGCTTGCGCTCGATCCCGTTCGGGACGCCGCGCAGGAAGTGGTCGAACCACTCCTTCCCGTCGGCCATCATCGCGGGCGTGTCGGCTGCGGGGAACGTCGAGGGCGCGTGCCCGTGGCCGCCGATCCACATCCGCTTCGGTCCCTTCAGCTTCGCGTAGGCGAGCGAGGCCTGCTCGATGCCGAAGGCAAAGTCGCGCCGGCCCGGCATGAGGAACGCGGGCGTCCTGATCGAGCCGAGCTGCGGCAGGCTCGAGCGCTCGCGCCCGATCGCGCGCAGCCCGGGCAGGTTCGTGTTCGCGAGCGCATCGCCCTTGAGCGCGGCGATGAACGGCGAGAGACCGAGCTCGGGGATCTCGGCGAGGAAGCCGACGATCACCCCGGACTTCGCGAGATCCTGCGGGAAGAGCGTGGCGTAGAGGTCGGTCCAAGTCTCGACGGTCTCGATTGCCGCCCACCTGACGCCCTCGACGGTCGAGCGCCAGATCGCCCCGCCGCCGTAGGAGATCCCCCAAGCGCCGATCTTCGCGTCGGCGACGTCGGGGCGCGCGGCGAGCCAGGCGAAGAGCGCCTTCACGTCGGCCATCTCCCGCGGGCCGTCGAGCGTGACGATGCCGCCGGAGTCGCCGTGGGCGCGCGCGTCGAAGGTGAGCACGGCGAACCCGTCGCCGGGCAGGAAGTACTTCTCGGCCAGGCTATTCGAGTCGGCGCGTCTGCCGCCGAGGCCGTGGAACATGACGATCGCCGGCCAGCCGCCGGCCGGCATGGCGCCGTCGGGGAGGTAGAGCGTCGCCCCGAGCGAGACGCCGTCGTCCATCGGCAGCGTGAGGCTCTGCCTGGTGAACGCCGAGGCCGGCGCGGCTCCCGCGACGAGCGCGAGCGCGGCCGCTGCAGCGGCTATCCACCCCTTCCTCACGACGGCGAAGGGTATAGACCCGGCGCTGCTCCTACAATCCTGCGGATGGACGAGCGGCCGATCGGCGTCTTCGACTCGGGCATGGGCGGGCTGACCGTCCTGCACGAGTGCCTCGTCACGCTCCCGCACGAGGACTTCGTCTACCTCGGCGACGGCGCGCGCCTCCCGTACGGGCCGCGGCCGCTGCCCGAGATCCGCCGCTTCGCGCGCGAGATCGCCGGCTGGCTCGAGGCCGAGGGCGTGAAGCTGATCGTCGCCGCCTGCAACTCGGCGACCGCGGCCGCGCTCCCCGAGCTCCAGCAGCGGCTCGCCGTGCCGATCGTCGGCGTGCTCGCGCCCGAGGCGCACGCCGCCGTCCTCGCCACGCGCAACAAGCGCGTCGGCCTGCTCGCGACGCAGGCGACGGTCGCGAGCGGGCGGTACGAGCAGCTCGTGGGAGCGCTCGACGCGGGCGTGCGCGTCTCGCCGGTCGCCTGCCCGCGGCTCGTGCCGCTGATCGAGAGCGACGATCCCTTCGGGGAGGAGACGGCGGCGGCGGTGCGCGAGTACGCCGCGCCGCTGAAGGAGGCCGGCGTGGACACGGTCATCCTCGGCTGCACGCACTACCCGCTGATCCGCCCGATCTTCCAGCGCGTGTTCGGGCGAGACGTGACGCTCGTCTTCTCCGCCGAGGAGACGGCGCGCGAGGTGGCGGAGACGCTTGCGCGCAAGCGGATCGAGCGGTCCGGCGGACGGGAGGGGAGCTACCGCTTCCTGACGACGGGCGACCCCGAGGCCTTCCGCGCGATGGGGCAGCGCTTCCTCCAGCTCCCGATCGGCGAGGTCGAGGTCGTGGCGCTGGCCGCGCTCGAGGCGGCGGCGGCGTGACTCGCGAGAACGGCCGGCGCGCCGACCAGCTGCGGGCGCTCGCGATCGAGCACGACTACCTCGAGCAGCCGCACGGCTGCGCGCTCATCGTCCAGGGGAGGACGCGCGTGCTCTGCACCGCGACCGTGGAGGACCGGGTGCCGCGCTGGATGTCCGGCCGCGGGAAGGGATGGATGACGGCGGAGTACTCGTTGCTGCCCGCCTCGACCGGCGAGCGAACGCAGCGCGAGGCCTCGGCCGGGAAGCAGAAGGGGCGCACGGTCGAGATCCAGCGGCTGATCGGGCGGGCGATGCGCGCGGTCTGCGACTTCGAGGCGCTCGGCGAGCGCACGCTCTGGCTCGACTGCGACGTCCTCCAGGCCGACGGCGGCACCAGATGTGCGGCGATCACGGGCGCCTGGGTGGCGGCTGCGCGGGCGCTCGACCGCTTCGGCCTCTCGAAGGCTCTGCCCGGGTCGGTCGCCGCTGTCTCGGTCGGGATCGTGGGCGGCGTGCCGTTGCTCGACCTCGACTACGCTGAGGACTCGACGGCCGAGGTGGACATGAACGTCGTCCTGACGGGCGACGGCCGGCTGGTCGAGGTGCAGGCGACGGCCGAGCTGGAGCCGTTCTCCCGCGAGCTGCTCGACGAGCTGCTCGACCTCGCCGCCGGCGGGGTCGAGACGCTGACGGCGGCCCAGCGTGCAGCGGCGGAGGCGCCCCGCGCCTGAAAGCGCGCCTGGCCTCGGGCAACGCGCACAAGCTCGCGGAGCTGCGCCGCGCGCTGCCCGGATGGGAGATCGAGCTGGTCGTCACGGATGGCTTCCCGCCCGAGACCGGCGCGAGCTTCTACGACAACGCCCGCGGCAAGGCCGAGCACGGGCGCGCCGTCGGCGACCCGGAGGCGTGGGTGCTCGGCGAGGACTCGGGCATCGAGGTCGTCGCGCTCGGCGGAGCGCCGGGGATCGAGTCGGCCCGCTGGGCAGAAGACGGCGTGGCGCGGCTGCTCGCCGAGCTGGCCGACGTGGAGGACCGCCGTGCCCGCTATGTGTGCGAGCTCGTCGCGCTCTCGCCAGAGGGCGAGGAGCTGCGCGGCAGCGGCACGCTCGAGGGCACGATCGCGCACGCTCCCCGCGGCGCCGAGGGCTTCGGCTACGACCCGGTGTTCGTCCCGCACGGCGAGACGCGGACGGTCGCGGAGCTCGGCAACGAGTGGAAGGCCGCGAACTCGCACCGCTTGCGGGCCGCACGCGCCCTCACGCGAGCCCTGCGACGTCGTCCTCGGCGCGGCCGTGCGACAGGTACCAGTTGAGCTCGGCGCCGAACACGATCACGTTCGACATCACGTAGAGCCAGACGAGCAGGAGCGCCGGCGCGCCGAGCGCCTGCAGCGCGACGGCCTCCTTCGACGCGCGCAGAAAGAGCGGCAGCACCTGGAACGTGGCCTGCAGCGCGACGGCGGCCACCGCCGCCCCGGGGAGCACCTCGCGCAGGCGCACCTTCTCGTTCGTCAGCTGGTAGTACGCGGAGACGAGAAAGAGGAAGGCCGCCGTCGTGGAGACGATGAGCGACAGCGGGACGGCGACGAACGAGTTGCCAAATACGCCACCCGAATGCCGTTTCAGGAGGCCGAAGCCGATCGTGCCGACGACGAGCCCGGCGAAGAGCACGGCGAGCGAGGCGACCATGAAGGCGAGCGCGAGCGCCTTGCCGTGCAGGAACGCGCGGTTCGGCCGGCCGTAGACGACGTTGAAGGCGGACTCGAGCACGCTGAAGAACGAGAGCGAGCTCCAGAGCAGGATCGAGCCGCCGACGATGCCGAGCGTGGCGGCGTTGTCGCGCACCGAGTTGACCGCGCGGACGATCTGCGAGACCGAGCTCGAGGGGAAGATCCGCTGCAGCTCGGTGACGAGCGCGCTCGACTCGTCGGCCCGGCCGGCGAGCCCGAGCAGGGCGAGCGCGAGGAAGGTCAGGGGCAGGAACGAGAGCAGTGCGAAGTAGGCGATCATCGCCGCCAGGTGCGTGCCGCGGTCGGCGAAGAACTTCGCAAACGGCTTCGAGAAGAGATCGGGCACGACGCGAAGTATGGGCCTTTGTTAGCTTCCAGGGCGATGGACGCCGCCGCCGCGCTCGCCGACCTTACGCAGGTCTCGTCCCAGATCGAGGCGGCCGCGGTCTTCGACGAGAGCGGCGCGCCGCTCGGCTCGACGCTCGCCGACGACGCTCTGGGACGGTCGCTCGTCGAGGGGGCGCGCGGCCTGCTCGCGGCCGCCGCGACGGTGCGACGCGACGGCGCGCCCGCCGTTGTACGGGTCGAGGCGGCGCTCGGCGCCGGAAGCGTCTTCGTCGTCTCAGAGGGCCCGCTTGCGATCGTCGCGGTCACGGCTCCCGAGCCGACCGCGGGTCTCGTGGTCTACGACCTGCGCGCGTGCCTGCGCGCCGTGGCGGCGCCCGCGGAGAAGCCGAAGCGCCGTCGCAAGAAGGCAGACGATGCGGCGTCGTAGGCTCATCGTGCTCCTCGCCGTCGCGGGCCCGGCGCTGGCCGTCTGGGCGCGTCGCTGCCGGGGCTCCGGCGGCGAGCGGGTGACGCTCGCCTACGAGGACGGCTCCGCCGTCACGCTCGGCGCCGGCTCGCCCGACGCGGACCGGCTGCTCGCGCTCGCGCGCCCTCTGGTCGGCCTGCGCCGATGAACGACTCCGAGCTCGGCCGCCTGATTCGGGAGCATGCACTGCTCGAGGGCGACTTCGTCCTTCGCTCCGGCCGGCGCTCGACCTGGTACCTCGACAAGTACCGCTTCGAGACGCAGCCCGAGCTGTTGCGCCCGCTCGGCGAGCGGATCGCGGCGGCCGTCGCCGAGCACGAGCCGGAGGCCGTCCGGCTGGCCGGGCCGGCTCTCGGAGCGGTCGCGCTCGCCGCGTCGGCGTCCATGGCATCCGGGCGGCCCTTCATCATCGTGCGCGGTGAGACGAAAGAGCACGGAACCGCGAACCGCATCGAGGGACCCTTCGAGCCGGGCGAGCTCGTGTGCCTGGTGGAGGACGTCGTCACCTCCGGTGGCGCGCTCGCGGAAGCCGTGGAGGCCCTGCGAGCGGCCGGCGTTCACGTTCGCAATGCCGTCTGCGTGGTCGACCGGGAGGAGGGCGGGGCCGACGCGCTCGCGCGCATCGGCGTGCGACTCCGCCCGCTCTTCAGGGCCACCGAGCTGCTCGAGGACGCAAAAAGTGCAGCAAAATCGCATGGTTGAGCCGAAAGCGCTGGACTGTTAGGGTCCAACACCAGGATTTCCGCTATTCGACAGGAGGAGAGGCAGTGACCAAACAGGAGTTCGTCAAGGCCGTCAGCGACAAGTCGGGCCTTTCGGGCCGCGACGCGGCCGCCGCAGTGGATGCGTTTCTCGAGGTCGTCACCAAGGCGCTCGTGAACGGCGACACGGTGGCGTTCACCGGGTTCGGGAAGTTCACCACCGCTCAGCGCGCCGCGCGCCAGGGCGTCAACCCGCGCAACCCGAGCCAGAAGGTGCACATTCCGGCCGCCCGCGTGCCGAAGTTCAGCGCAGGCAGCCAGCTCAAGGCGGCCGTCAAGGGCTAGCGCCCGCGCGTCCCTCCTCCGAGGACTGGTGAGGGCCGCCGAGAGGCGGCCCTCACTCGTGGCAGACCGCCGGTTGTACACGAACAGGTGTTCGCGTACGATTGAACGGTGCAGCTCGCCTTCGACGCCGCCGATCGCCTCGTCGAGCTCGTCGGCGAGCGCCGAGGCCCCATCGCCGCCGAGGATGCTGCGAGGTCGCTCTTCGCCCTCCGCCACGTTCCTGCGGGACTCGCGCGGGAGCTGCTCGACGGCGTCGTCTCGGGCGACGCGCGGCTCGCCTGGCGCGGGGCGGCCGTCGGCCTCGCCGGCCCGCACGGCGAGGAGCTCCGCCTCGAGTCCGCGTCCTACGTCGTCTTCGACCTCGAGACGACCGGACTGCGACCGGGTGCCGATCGGATCGTCGAGATCGGCGCGGTGCGGGTGTCGAGGCTGGCGCTCGAGGAGCGCTTCCAGACACTCGTCGATCCCGGCAGGCCCCTGCCTCCGGCGATTTCCGCCCTGACGGGGATCTCGCGTGCCGACGTGCTGCGGGCGCCGCGGGCCGAGCAGGCGGTGCGCCGGTTTCTCGCGTTCGCAGGCGACGCCGTGCTCGTTGCGCACAACGCACGGTTCGACATGTCCTTCCTCGACCGCGAGGTGGAGGGGCTGACCGGCCGCCGCGTCGCGGCGCCGGTGGTGGACACGATGCGGCTCGCGCGCCGGCTGCTCGCGGGCCGCGGCACGCCCGCGAGCCTCGGAGCGCTCTCCCACTTCTTCGGCACCGCCGCCGACCCGTGCCACCGGGCCCTCCCTGACGCGGAGGCGACCGCCGAGATCCTCATTGCGTTGCTCGGGCTCGCACAGGAGCGTGGCGCCGCGACGGTGGCCGACCTCGTCGAGCTCTCGGCGCCGCAGGCACGCAGGCTCGCGGGCAAGCGGCCGCTCGCGGCGGGCGCCCCGGCCCGCCCCGGCGTCTACCTCTTCCGCGACCGCAACGACCAGGTGCTCTATGTCGGCCGTGCCCGGGACCTGCGGGCGCGGTTGCGCTCGTACTTCACCGGTGGGCGGCAGCGCCCCGCGGTCGAGGCCGCACTCGGCGCGCTCGAGCGGATCGAGTGCCGGGTGCTCGGCTCCGAGCTGGAGGCGGCGCTCGAGGAGCTACGCCTGCTGCGGGAGCTGCGTCCGCCTGCCAACGCCCGCTCGGCGCGCCCGGACCGCTACGTCTACCTCCGCCGCCGCGGCGCCGGCTTCGTCGCCGGCTCGACGCCGGGGCCGCTCGGTCCGATCCGCAGCCGCCGGCTCGCCGGTCTGGCCGCCCGTGCGCTCGACGGCCATGAGGGAGACGACCTGGCCGCTGCCCTGCCGCCGCTGCGGGCCCGCCTGCGGCGGCTCGCCGCCGACCTGCGCTTCGAGGACGCCGCGCGGCTGCGCGACCGCCTGACCGCGCTCGAGGAGGTGATCGGCGGGCTCGCGGAGCTCGGGCGCCTGCGCTCGCTCGAGGTGTGCGTCCTCGCTCCGGCGGTGGAGGAGGGATTCGTGCGCGCCTTCTTCGTCACGGGCGGCCGCGTCGCGGCGGTGCGGACGCTCGTCTCCGGCCCGGGCGGCCTCGTCGAGATCGAGGCCGGTCTGGCGCTCGCGCGCCGGGCGGAGCCGTCGCTCGCCCCCGAGGACGCCGACGAGCTCCTGCTCGTCGGCTCGTTCCTCCGCCGGCCACCGCCGGAGCTGCGGGTCGTCGGGCTCGACGCGCGCGCCATCCTCGCCGCCTGACGCAGTACCTTTCAGGCGATGGTGCAGGATCTCGATCCAGGGGTTCGCGTTGCCGCCGTCGCGTTCGCCGATCGTCTCGCGGAGGCTGTCGAGCGCAAGCGGAGCCAGCTCGTCGTCGGGCTCGACCCCGCGCTGGACCTCCTCCCGGTCGAGTTGCGCGGCGAGGCGGGGCTCGGCAGGGCGTCGGCCGCGGCCGCGTACACCCGGTTCTGCCGGGGGATCGTGGACGCCGCCGGGCCGTACGTCGTCGCGGTCAAGCCGCAGGTCGCGTTCTTCGAGGCGCTCGGCGCCGAGGGCTTCCGGGCACTCGAGGACGTCTGCGCGTACGCGCGCGCGACGGGCCTGCTCGTGATCGCCGACGGCAAGCGCGGCGACATCGGCTCGACCGCCCGGGCGTACTCGGCGGCCTATCTCGAGCCGCGTGACGGCGACCCGCCGCTCGCCGACGCGCTGACCGTGAGCCCGCTCCTCGGCGGCGACTCCGTCGAGCCGTTCCTCGGCGCCTGCCGCCGCCACGGCGCCGGCATCTTCTGCCTCGTCCGCACCTCCAACGCCGGCGCCGCCGACGTGCAGGACGTCGCCCTCTCCGACGGCCGGACGCTCTGGCAGCACGTCGCCGGGCTCGTGCGCGAGTGGGGCGCCGACCTCGTCGGCGAGCGCGGCCTCTCGAGTGTGGGCGCCGTCGTCGGGGCGACGTATCCCCGTGCGGTTGCGGAGGCGCGCCGGCTGATGCCCCAGGCAATCCTGCTCCTGCCCGGTGTCGGCGCGCAGGGGGCCTCGGCCGCGGACGTCGCGCGCGCGTTCACGAGCGGGCCGGCGAGTGCGCTCGTCACGGCCTCGCGCTCGATCATCTACGCCCACCGCGGCTCGGACTCCGACTGGCGGGCGGCGGCGGGTGCCGAGGCGGCACGGCTCGCCGCGGACGTCTGGGCCGCGTCCGGCTGGTGATGGACAGGAGCACCAGAGACGCGCTCGCCCGGATCGCTGCGCCGGCGGCCTTTCTGCTCGCCGTCACGATCGCCGTCCTGCTCGTCCGGGCCGGGCTGACCGGCAACAACGACGGCTCTCCTCCGCCCAGCACGACCGTCGAGACGCAGACCGTCGAGCAGCTGCCGCCCGTGCCCACACTTCCGCGCGTGACGACGAGCCCGGTTACGACGAGTGAGCCCGGGGTCGAGTTCTACGAGATCCAGAGCGGCGACACGCTCGCCGCGGTCGCCGCCCGCTACGGCACCACCGTGGAGCAGCTGCTCATCCTCAACCCCGACGCCGACCCGGTTGCCCTTCGCATCGGCCAGCGCATCCGCGTGAAGTAGATTTCCGCGGGCATCGTGCGCAGAGCCCCCCTCGTCCTCGCCGCCGCAGCTCTCGTCTTCGCGGCCGGGGCGCCCGCGGCACCGCCCCGGGTGCAGGCCGCCGCGTACCTCGTCCAGAACACCGCCACCGGCGAAGTGCTCGTGTCCCGCAACGCCCGCGAGCGGCGGCCGCCTGCGAGCATCACGAAGCTGATGACCGTGCTCGTCGCGCTCGAGCGGGCCCGCCTCGACGAGGTGGTGACGGTCACGAAGAAGGCAGCCGCCGTCGGCGAGTCCTCGATCTTTCTCGAGCCGGGCGAGCGGATCACGGTCGCGGACCTCGTCCGGGCGGCACTCATCCAGAGCGCCAACGACGCCGCCTACGCGCTGGCGGCCCACGTTGGAGGCGGGTCGGTACCCCGCTTCGTCGCGCTCATGAACGCGAAGGCGCACGAGCTCGGGCTCTCGGACACACACTTCGTCAACCCGGACGGGCTCGACGCGCCGGGGCACGTGTCGAGCGCCCGCGACGTCACGCTGCTCGCGCGCGTCGCGATGCGCAACACGTTCATCCGGACGACTGTGCGGCAGCGGACGGCGTCGATCGAGGGCGGGCGCACGCTGCACACCTGGAACGACCTGCTCGCGACGCTCCCGGCGCTGATCGGCGTCAAGACGGGTCACACCGACGGAGCCGGCTGGTCGGAGGTCGCAGCCGCGCGCGGGCCCGGCGTGACGATCTACGCGACCGTTCTCGGCGGCGCGAGCCGCGAGGGGCGCAACGCGGACCTCGTCTCCCTGATCCGGTGGGGGCTCTCCCGGTTTCGCACCGTCGCCGCCGTCGATCCGGGGCGCGTCTACGCGATGGTCGCCACGGCCTACGGCCGCCCGGACGTGCCGCTCGTCGCGACGCGACGGCTCCTGCGTGTCGTTCACGTCTCCCGGCCGCTCGTGGAGCGCGTGATCGCGCCCGTCGAGGTCGCGCTGCCCGTGCGCAGGGGACAGCGGCTGGGCGAGGTTCGCATCTACGCTGAGGGAAAGCTCGTCGCCAGCACTCCGCTGTTCGCAGCCCGCTCGGTCGAGCAGCCCGGCGTGCGCGACCGGGCCGAGTGGTATGCAGGCAGGACCTTCCACCACCTCTGGGGGCTCGTCTCGTGATCATCACCGTGACCGTGAACGCCGCGCTCGACCGAACCCTGACGGTGCCCAACTTCCAGCTCGGCCAGCGGCACCGGGCGAGCCAGGGCGTCACGCTCGCCGGGGGCAAGGGGATCAACGTCGCCCGCGCGCTCAAGCTCCTCGGCGTGCCGGTGATCGCAACGGGGCTCGCCGGCGGCCGCACCGGCACGCGGATCGTCGAGGAGCTCACAGCCGAGGCGATCCTGAACGATTTCGTCCGGATCTCCGGCGAGTCGCGCACATCGTCGGCGGTCGTCGATCCCACCGTCGGCTCCTACACGGAGATCAACGAGTGGGGGCCGAAGGTGACAGCCGAGGAGCTGGAGATGCTGCTCGAGAAGCTGCGCTACCTCGCCCAGGGTGCCGACTACGTGGTGTTCGCCGGCTCGCTCCCGCGGGGCGTGGAGGACGGCTTCTACGCCGAGGCCGTCCGTGACCTCACCCGCCGCGGCGTCCAGGTCGTGCTCGACAGCGAGGGCGAGCCGCTCCGGCTCGGCACCGAGGCCGAGCCGTACCTCATCTCGCCCAACCAGCGCGAGGCCGAGCTGCTCGTCGGCCAGGAGCTGGAGGATGACGCGGACTTCGTGATGGCGCTCGATGCGATCGCCGAGCTGGGCGCGCGCAACGTCCACATCACGCGCGACTCGGGCTGCTTCGCGCTCTTCCGCGAGGACCGGCAGATCCGCCGCTACAAGGCGCTCTCGCCGCCGGTGGAGCCGATCTCGACGGTCGGCGCCGGCGATGTGCTGCTCGCCGCGTTCCTCGCTGCAAGGATCGCCGGCCGGCCCGCCGACGACGCGCTGCGCAGCGCCGTCGCGGCGGGCGCCGCCTCCACGCTCTCGGTCGGGGCCGGCCGCTTCGACCCGAGAGAGGCGGTGCGACTCGCCCACGCCGTCGAGCTGGCCGAGCTGGACAGGGAATCGGCTGCGCCGCTTCCCTAGAGGTTTGACGAGCGTGCTCGTCAAACGCCAGTGGTACGATCGATCGTCAGTTGAGATTTCGGGCGACAGACGGATTCCAGCCCAGGCGACCCGAGCGGCGCCTGGGCTTTTGTGCATGAAAGGGGCGGCCGCGAGTGGAGCATGAGCTCGACTGGGAGGCGAAGTTCGGCAGGGAGGGGCTCACCTTCGACGACGTCCTGCTCCTGCCCGCCGAGTCGTCGGTGCTGCCGAACGACGTCGCCACCGGCACGCGCCTGTCGCGGACGATCGTGCTCGAGATCCCCATCGTCTCGGCGGCGATGGACACCGTCACCGAGGCGAGGCTCGCGATCGCGCTCGCCCGCGAGGGCGGCCTGGGCATCGTCCACCGCAACCTCTCGATCGAGGAGCAGGTCGCGGAGGTGGACAAGGTCAAGCGCTCCGAGTCGGGGATGATCGTCGAGCCGGTGACGCTGCGGCCCGGCGACCTCGTGTCGGATGCGCTCGAGCTGATGGCCCGCTACCGCATCTCCGGCGTGCCGATCACGGACGAGGGCGGCGTCCTCGTCGGCATCCTCACCAACCGTGACCTTCGGTTCGAGGGGAACGCGGCTGGCAGGCCTGTGACGGCGCTGATGACGAGCCGGAACCTCGTCACCGCGCCGGTCGGCACGACCCTCGCCGAGGCCGAGGAGATCCTCCACCGCCACAAGATCGAGAAGCTCCCGATCGTGGACGCGGACGGGCGGCTGCGGGGCCTGATCACCGTCAAGGACATCCAGAAGCGGATCAAGTACCCGCTTGCGACGAAGGACGAGCAGGGCCGCCTGCGCGTCGGCGCGGCCGTCGGCGTCGGCCCGGACGCGCTCGAGCGGGCCGAGGCTCTCGTCGGCGCCGAGGTGGACGTGCTCGTCGTGGACACCGCGCACGGTCACTCGCGCGCCGTGCCGGAGATGGTCCGGGCGGTCAAGTCCCGCTTCGACGTGCAGGTGATCGCCGGCAACATCGCGACGAGCGAGGCGGCAGAGGCGCTGATCGAGGCGGGCACGGACGGTGTGAAGATCGGCGTCGGGCCCGGCTGTTTCGCCGCTGGGACGCGCGTGTTGATGGCCGATGCGACATACAGAAACATCGAGGACCTCCGGCCGGGCGAGCGCGTGATCAACATGGAAGGCGAGCCGGTCACGGTCGTCAAGGCGTGGTGCACCGGCACACGCGAGGTGATGGCGGTCCGCCATGTCGCCTCGCCGCACCAGACGCTTGTCACGCCCGACCACAACTACTGGGTCGGTGACCTCAACACGACGAGCCGCGCGACGGTCGAGGCAAGAGGATACGTCGCCACGCTCGAGCGGCCGACGAAGCGCGGGAGGTCGAAGCTGCACTGGAAGGAGATCGGCGAGCTCGGAAACGACGTGCTCCTGCTCCCTCGGAGGATCGTTTTCGAGCTGCCGGACGAGTTCACGATCGACCTTCACGAGTTCGCGAAGCGCGAGGCCAGGCTCGCCCGCTACCGGACCGAGATCCACGACTCCTACTGGCTCGGCTACGTCTTCGGGACATTCCTCGGCGACGGCGACTCGTTCCTGAACACGAACGGCCGCTCGGAGATCGGGCGGGTGAGCTGGAACTTCGGGCCCGACGAGCACGAGACGGCGCAGAAGCTCGTCGAGTGCCTGCACGCCGCTTCCGGCGTCGAGACGCAGGTCAAGCGAGGTGCGCACACCCTGACCGTCCACTTCTACTCGCTCCAGTGGGCCCGACTGCTCGCCCAGTTCGGCAAGCGGCACGAGAAGCACCTGCCGCAGCGCTACGTGTGCGGCAACCCCACATACCTCAAGGGCCTACTCGACGGCCTCGTGGACAGCGACGGCCACCGCGACGAGGGCGGGCGGCTCTGCTTCCGCAACACCTCGCAGCAGCTCGTCGAGCTGTTCGGCCTCCTCTGCTTCCTCTTCTACGGGAGCTTCCCGAACTGCGAGACCGAGGCGCCGACCGCGGGTGGACTGAAGGGAACGAGTGACGAGCGCTGCCGTGAGTCGTACCGGGCACGCCTCAACCGCACGCACGCCAAGCGGCACGGACGCGACTACCAGGTCGTCAAACTGCTCGGGCGCCGCCGGCTCGACCTCGCCGTCCCCGTCTACGACATCGAGGTGGACTGCCCGACCCACAGTTTCATCGCCGACAATGCGATCGTCCACAACTCGATCTGCACGACCCGGATCGTCGCCGGGGTCGGCGTGCCGCAGGTGACGGCGATCTTCGACTGCGCCGAGGTGGCCGCGCGGCACGGCGTGCCGGTGATCGCCGACGGTGGCATCACCTCGTCCGGCGACGTGGCGAAGGCGATCGCCGCCGGCGCCGACACGGTCATGATCGGCTCCATGCTCGCCGGCACCGACGAGAGCCCCGGCGACGTGATGCTCGTCCAGGGCGAGCGCTTCAAGGAGTACCGGGGCATGGGCTCGCTCGGCGCGATGAAGGCACGCGGCTATTCGAAGGACCGCTACTTCCAGGGCGACGTCGAGGACGTCGAGATGCTCGTGCCGGAAGGGATCGAGGGGCGCGTGCCCTACAAGGGGCCGCTGCGCCCGATCGTCTACCAGCTCGTCGGCGGCCTGCGCCAGGCGATGGGCTACTGCGGCGCGCCGACGATCGAGGCGATGAAGGCGCAGACACGCTTCGTGCGGATCACCGGCGCCGGCCTGCGCGAGAGCCACCCGCACAACGTCACGATCACGAAGGAGGCGCCGAACTACCGGCGGCCGTAATGGGTCAGGTCGTCCCGCTGCCGGCGCCGGAGCCCGCTCCCGAGGAGCGGCCGGTGCTCGTGGTGGATCTCGGCGGCCAGTACGCCCAGCTGATCGCCCGCCGCGTGCGCGAGGCGCGCGTCTACTCCGAGCTCGTCGGCCACGGCGTCACCGCAGCGCAGGTGCGGGCGCGCAACCCGCTTGCGCTGATCCTCTCCGGCGGCCCGGCCTCGGTGTACGCCGACGGGGCGCCGCGCCTGGATCCGGCCATCTTCGCGCTCGGCGTGCCGACGCTCGGCATCTGCTACGGGGCGCAGCTGCTCGCGCTCGAGCTCGGGGGCGCGGTCGAGCGCACCGGCCAGTCCGAGTTCGGCAAGACGGCGCTCCATGCTGCGCACGGCGCGCTCTTTGCGGGCCTTCCCGGGGAGCTCACCGTCTGGATGAGCCACAGGGACACCGTCACGGCGCCGCCCGCAGGCGCAACGGTCACGGGCGAGTCGCCGGCGACTCCCGTCGCCGCCTTCGAGGACTCGGCGCGCGGGCTCTACGGCGTCCAGTTCCATCCCGAGGTCGTCCACACCCCCCACGGCCAGGACCTGCTGAAGAACTTCCTCTACAGGGTTGCGGGCGCGCCGCCCACGTGGACGGCCGCGGCGGTGATCGAGGAGCAGGTCGAGCGGATCCGGGCGCAGATCGGCTCGGAGAAGGTGATCTGCGGGCTCTCCGGCGGCGTCGATTCGGCGGTGGCGGCGCTGCTCGTCTACAAGGCGGTCGGCGCCCAGCTCACGTGTGTCTTCGTCGACCACGGCCTGCTGCGCGCGAACGAGGCGCCGCAGGTCGTGGAGACGTTCGCCGGGCATTTCCACGTGCCGCTGATCCATGTACGGGCGGAGGAGCGCTTCCTCTGCCGGCTCGAAGGTGTGACCGACCCGGAGGAGAAGCGCACGATCGTCGGCGAGGAGTTCATCCGCGTCTTCGAGGAGGAAGCCCGGCAGCTCGGCGACGTCCGTTTCCTCGTCCAGGGGACGCTGTACTCGGATGTGATCGAGTCGGGCGGGAGCGAGGACGGCGTGGCCGCGAAGATCAAGTCGCACCACAACGTCGGTGGCCTCCCGGCCGACATGCGCATGGAACTCGTCGAGCCGCTGCGGGCGCTCTTCAAGGACGAGGTGCGCCGCGTCGGCGAGGAGCTCGGCCTGCCTGAGCCCATCGTCTGGCGGCAGCCGTTCCCGGGGCCGGGGCTCGCGATCCGGATCATCGGGGAGGTGACGCGCGAGCGGCTCTCCGTGCTGCGCACGGCGGACGCGATCCTCCAGGAGGAGATCCGTAAGGCCGGTCTCTACCGCGAGCTGTGGCAGTCCTTCGCCGTGCTGCCGGCGATCAAGTCGGTCGGCGTCCAGGGCGACGAGCGGACGTACGCCTACCCGATCGTGATCCGCGCGGTCACCTCCGAGGACGCGATGACCGCCGACTGGGCCAGACTTCCCTACGACGTGCTGGAGACGATCTCGAGCCGCATCATCAACGAGATCCCTGAAGTAAACAGGGTGGCTCTCGACATCTCTTCGAAGCCGCCTTCCACGATCGAATGGGAGTAGAGAGATGGCGCTCTTCGACGACGACGACGAGTTGGTGATCCCTGGCCTCGACCCGGCCGCGGACGACGACGACGCAGACGACGGCTGGGACGAGGACGAGGACGAGGGCGACGACGAGTAGCAGCCGGCCTGGAGCCTCTAGCCGGCGGCGAAGCCGCTGAGCCCTTCCGGCTCCTCGGCGATCACGTCCACCCACTCGACCCGCGCTCCGCGGGGTCCCTCGCGGCAGAAGCCGACGAGCTGCTCGACCGCGTCCTCGGCGCCCTCGAAGGCGGCCTCGACGCTGCCGTCCGGGTTGTTGCGGATCCAGCCCGCGACGCCGAGCGCGAGCGCCCGGCGCCGCGCCGTCTCGCGGAAGAAGACGCCCTGCACGTGGCCCGACACGACGACCCGGCGACGGATCATCCGCTGATTGTGACCGCCTTCGAGCCGGCCCGGCTAGATTGCCGGCCTGAGCGACTACCCGGTCCGCCGCAACACGGTGCTGCTCGCCCTCTGCCTGACAGCGGTGTCGGGCATGCTCCAGCTCGTCGTCGCCGTGGCGACGGTGACGCTCGTGCTCGTCACCGGGATCGAGGGCATCCTCGGCCTCGGGCCGGCGATCTTCCTCACCGCCGCGGCGCTCGCCGCCTTCCCGGCCGGTCGTGCGCGCGACCGGTTCGGCTGGGTCCCCGTCCTTGCGGGCGGCTTCCTGTCGGGCATCGCCGGATGCCTGGTCACCGCGCTCGGCTGTTCCGTCGCCTCGGCGCCCCTCGTCATCGTCGGCTTCGCGCTGATCGGCGCCTCCGGAGGGACGGTCCAGCTCACGCGCACTGCCGCCGCCGACATCTACCCGAGCGAGAGGAGGGCCCGCGGCATCTCGTACGTTCTCCTCGGCGCCCTCGCCGGCGCCTCGCTCGGCCCGCTGCTCTGGCGCCCGCTCTTCGCCGGGCGGGAGTTCACGCTCGACGGGCTCGTCGTGCCCTGGCTCGTCGCTGCCGGCATTTCGGCCGTCGGCCTCCTCGTGGCCGTCTCGATCCACCCCGACCCGCGCCGGGCTGCGACCGCCCACAGTCTGCTCCAGCATCCCTCCGCCGCGCCCGCACCGGCCGCGCCGCTCCGGGAGATCCTCCGGCGGCCGGGTGTGCCGACGGCGATGCTCGCCGCCTTCGCGAGCTTCGGGGTCATGGTCGCGGTCATGAACCTCTCGGGCTACGTCGCCGTCGGCCACCACCACCGCCAGGCCGACATCTTCACGATCATCAGCGCGCACATCGCCGGCATGTACGCGCTCGTGCTCGGCGTCGGCGAGCTGATCGACCGGGTCGGCCGGCGTCATGCGCTTGTCGCCGGCCTAGTCGTGATGGGGGCCTCGACGCTCGGCCTGGTCTGGTTCGCCAGTGTGTTCTGGATGTCGGTTTCGCTGTTCGGGCTGGGACTGGGGTGGAACCTCTCCTACGTCGCGGCGGCGGCCGAGCTGACGGACTACGCGGCGCCGGCCGAGCGAGGCAAGCTCGTCGGCTTCTCCGATCTCCTCGCCGGGCTGTTCGGGGCGAGCCTGGCGCTCCTCGGCGGCCTCGCCTACAGCCGGCTCGGCGTCGGCGCGCTCGCCATCGGGGCGACGGCGTTCGTGGCGGCGCCCGCGCTGTGGATCGCCCTCGTCAGGCGGGCACCGGAGCCGCTGCTCGCCGAGGCGTAGCTGCTAGGATTCGCCGCCGATGCGCCGCAACGGCGCACTTTTTCCGTGACATGAAGACATACAGCGCAAAGCCGGGCGAGATCGTCCGCCAGTGGTACGTCGTCGACGCCGAGGGGCAGACCCTCGGGCGTCTCGCCACGCGCGTCGCCGACACGCTGCGGGGGAAGGGCAAGCCGCAGTACACCCCGCACACCGACACGGGCGACTTCGTCGTCATCGTCAACGCGGAGAAGGTCGCGGTCACCGGCAAGAAGCTCGACCAGAAGATGTACCACCGCCACTCCGGCTATCCGGGCGGGCTCACGAGCCGCACGCTGCGCGAGCAGCTCGACCGCCGGCCGACCGAGGTGCTGCGCAAGGCGGTGAAGGGGATGCTGCCGAAGAACAAGCTCGCCTCGGCGCAGCTCGGCAAGCTCAAGATCTACGCCGGCCCCGATCATCCCCACGAGGCGCAGGCGCCCAAGCCGCTCGAGCTGGAGGGTTGATGGCAGACAAGGTTCAGTACCTCGGCACGGGCAAGCGCAAGACCTCGGTCGCGCGCGTGATCCTGCGCCCGGGCGACGGCACGACGTGGTTCAACGGGCGCACGCTCGAGGACTACTTCCCGCGTGCGACACACCGTGCGCTCCTGCTCGCGCCGCTCAAGATCGCCGGCGCCGAGGGCCAGTACGACCTCCGCGTGCGCGTCCACGGCGGCGGCCCGAGTGGCCAGGCGGGCGCAGTCCGCCATGGGATCGCCCGTGCCCTCGTCGAGGCCGATCCCGAGCTGCGCGTCTCGCTCAAGCGGGAGGGCTTCCTGACCCGCGACGCCCGCATCGTCGAGCGCAAGAAGGCCGGCCTGCACAAGGCCCGCAAGGCTCCGCAGTTCTCCAAGCGCTAGTGCCCGCGCTTCCCTGGCCGGCGGCGGCTCCCGCCGGGCGGAGCCCGGCTCCGCCGTCGCCTCGCGCCGCTGGCGGCGCGGTGCCTTCCGGGGCCGTATTGCCCATACTGTCCCCTCCGGCCCCGCACCACCAGCGACGCGCCAGGAAACCGCGGGCGCGCGTTCCTGGATATGGCGCGTAGGTACTTCGGCACGGACGGTGTCCGGGGCATCGTCGGCCAGGACCTGACCGTCGAGCTGGTCGAGCGGCTCGGCAAGGCCGCGACGCTCTGGTCGGGGCGAGGCCGCGTCTTCGTCGGGCGCGACACGCGCGGCTCAGGGCGCGAGCTGGAGGAGGCGTTCGCCCGAGGCGTCGTGGCCGCGGGCGGCAACGCGGTGCTCGCCGGCGTGCTGCCGACGCCTGCGGTCGCCCTGCTCGCGCTCGATCTCGGCGCCGTCGTCTCCGCCTCGCACAACCCGCCCGAGTACAACGGGATCAAGCTCTTCGACGGCAAGGGCCGGAAGCTGACCGACGCCGGTGAGGAGGAGATCGAGGCGCTCCTCGATGCCCCGGCTGCCGGCGGCGGCGTGATCGACCGCGTCGACGTCGCTGCGGACAGCTACGTCGAGCATGTCGTCGAGCGCTTCGGCTCCGATCTCAGCGGCCTGCGCATCGCCGTCGACTGCGCCCACGGCGCGTACTCGGCGATCGGCCCCGACGCGTTCCGGCACCTCGGCGCGGACGTCACGGCGATCGGAGCCGCCCCCGACGGGGAGAACATCAACCTCGGCTGCGGAGCGACCGACCTCACGCTCCTGCAGGAGACGGTCAGGGCGGGCGGGCACGACTTCGGCGTCGCCTTCGACGGCGACGGCGACCGCATGCTCGCGGTGGACGCGAGCGGCACGATCGTGGACGGCGACCAGATTCTCGCCGTGCTCGCCCTCCACCTCGGCGTCGAGCTCGTCGCCGTGACGGTGATGACGAACCTCGGCTTCCACCGGCTGATGGAGGAGCGCGGGATCAGGGTCGTGGTCACGGACGTCGGCGACCGCTACGTGCTGGAGGCGCTCCGGCGAGAGGGTGGCCTGCTCGGCGGCGAACAGTCCGGTCATGTCATCTACCTCCGGGATCACGTCACCGGCGACGGGCTGGCGTCGGCGCTGCTGCTCTGCGCCGCGGTGCGGGGTAGCACGCTCGCCGAGGCGGCCGCCGTGATGCCGCGGTATCCGCAGGCGAAGGTGAACGTCCGCGTGGCCCGCCGCGAGCTGCCGAGCAGCGTCCTCGACGAGGCCGGACGGCTGAACGCCGAGCTCGACGGGCGCGGGCGGGTGCTCGTGCGTCCGTCGGGCACCGAGCCCCTGATCCGGGTGCTCGGCGAGGCCGAGACACAGGCCGAGGCGGAGGCGCTCTGTGGTACGATCGCCGCGCTCGTGCGTCGAGTGCTCGGCTAGCTTCCGCGCCGCTGCGGGACGACAGTAGCCGGGCCTTTCGTGTCTTACGGGAGGCGTTCGCGAGGAAACGGCAGCTCCACCGCGTAGAGCGAAAAACCGGAGAGCGAAGGAGCGTCACGGGAAATGTGCGGAATCATCGGATACGTCGGGCCGCGCGAGTGCAAACCGCTGCTGCTGCACGGCCTCGGGCGCCTCGAGTACCGCGGCTACGACTCGGCGGGACTCGCGCTGCTCGAGGACGGCGGCGTCGAGTACGTCCGTGCCGTCGGCAACCTCCAGTTCCTGAAGGATGCGGCCCTGTTGCACCCCTCGACGTCGCGCACCGGCCTCGGCCACACGCGCTGGGCGACCCACGGCGGCGTCACCGAGGCCAACGCCCATCCGCTGACCGGCTGCGACGACGGCCGCCTCGCGATCGTCCTCAACGGGATCGTCGAGAACTACCGCGAGCTGAAGGAGAGCCTGGGCGCCGACGGGCACTCGTTCAGCTCCGAGACGGACGCCGAGACGGTCGCGCATCTGGTCGAGCGCCACTACGAGGGCGACCTCGTCGAGGCGGTGCGCCGGGCCTTCGCCGAGATGGAGGGCCACTTCACCTTCGTCGTGATCCACCGCGACCATCCGGACCTGCTCGTCGGCGTGCGCTTGCACACGCCGCTCGTCGTCGGCAGCGGCGAGGGGGAGATGTTCCTCGCCTCGAACGCCGCCGCGTTCCTGCGCGAGACGCGCACCGTCTACTTCCCCGAGAACGGCGAAGTCGTCGCCATCACTCCTGCAGGCGCGACGTTCACGCGGCCCGACGGGACCCCGGTCGAGCACGAGTCGCTCGTCCTCGACTGGGACGACGAGGGCGCGCAGAAGGGCGGCTTCGAGACGTTCATGCTCAAGGAGATCTACGAGCAGCCCGAGGCTGTCGCGGAGACGATCGGCGACCGGGTTCGCAAGGGGCGCCTCGTGCTCGACGGCCTCGGCATGAGCGACGAGCGGCTGCGCGAGTTCGACCGCATCGTCATCCTCGCCTGCGGCAGCGCCT
>Ga0082335_1004032_pt1 | contig 22919 bp, 21 predicted proteins | sample Subgrocontami58m_FD_72375 | JGI IMG/M metagenome (GOLD analysis project Ga0082335, IMG submission 72375) | Subsurface groundwater microbial communities from S. Glens Falls, New York, USA - GMW37 contaminated, 5.8 m (SPADES assembly) (version 2) ...
TTGACCGGACTCTATCTAACTATTTTTTACGTTGCACCCGGTCTCGGCACGAGCGTTGCCTATCGCGCCGTGAACGCTATTGACAATCAATGGCTGTGGATCGGACTCGTGATGCGCGGCGTGCATCGTTACGCTTCGGGCGCGGCAGTGATCGCCACAATTTTTCACGCCATACGCACCTTGTTCCAAGATCGTTTTCGCGGCGCGCGTTGGTTGGCATGGGTCAGTGGCATGTTGTTGGTCGGCGCGTTGTGGTTTGAAGGGCTCACCGGTTATTGGCTGGTGTGGGATGAACGGGCGCAGTTAGTTCTCGAAACAGTGATCCGCGCCCTCAACATCTTCCCCTCTATCGGCGTGCCGTTCACGCTCAACTTTGTGAGCAACGAAGCAACCGATCAAACGTGGGTCTTCTTTTTAGTCTTGCTCTTTGCCCACATCGCTTTGTTCACCGTCATCGGTTTGTTCTACTGGTTTCACATCCTGCGTTTAAATCGCGCTTTGTTTTTCCCGCCCAAGTTTTACATGATCGCCGCCAGCATCTTGATGATCGCCGCCGCGTTGTTCAAGCCCGCCACCAGCGCGCTGCCAGCCGATCTCAGCAAACTCCCGGCTTCGCTCACGTTTGATCCATTCTTCCTCTTTTATCTGCCCGCCACACTGCGCATCAACCCAAATTATTTTTGGGCGGCGACCTTGCTCATCTTCGGTTTCATCACCGTCTTCCCGTGGCTGTTCAAAGGCAAGCAGGCAACCAAAATTAAAATTGATCATTACGGTTGCAACGGCTGCACCAAGTGCGCCGAAGATTGCCCGTATAACGCTATCGTCATGCTGCCGCGCACCGATGGCAGACCTCATAAGTTAGTGGCGCTGGAGAATCCGAATCTGTGCGTGTCGTGCGGCATCTGTCTCGGCGCGTGCGATCCAATGGTGATTGATTTTACCGATCTCAAGACAACCGATTATTACCGTTCACTCCTCACTCGCATCCGCGCGGCGAAAACAAAAGCCGGCGCGCCGATCCCGATTGTGTATACCTGTGAGCGACATGCCACTCACGGCGCGAATCAGAAACCCGCTTTCTCGGAGAAAGCGGGTTTCTATGAATTGATCGTTGTGCCGTGCGTCGGCGATCTGCATCCAAACGTTGTGGGTCAATCACTCGATGCCGGCGCATCGGAAGTTAAGATCATCGGCTGCCCGCCCGGCGATTGCGCTCAACGTGAAGGTAACTTGTGGATCGAAGCGCGTTTAAACCGCACGCGCCCGCCGCGCCTCAAACGTGATTACATCGGCAAGCCGATCTACACCGTGTTCGCTCCACCGAATGAATTTGCCTCCGCGCTCACGGCGGCGTCACCGAAGATCCCGGCGCGCTCGCCGACTCCGTTTAACTTCCTGCGCGGCGGACTCCTCCTCGCCCTCGTTCTCGCCGTGCAAGTTTTTTTCACCGACATCCCTTATCAACCTTACGCGGCGAATGAAAGTTTGCTCGAACTCGGACTTCGTAATAACGGCGAGATGCGGCAGACGAAGAAACAACTGACGGCAATGGAGTTGGCGCAGCTCTCGCATGATGAGCAAGTGAACTATCTCAACGAGCAACAAGCCGCCGGACGTTACCCCACGCGCCTGCGATTAGAAATAGATGGCAAGGTAGTGTTAGAAGAGACCTACGCGCCGCTCGGTCTTCGCAGTGAAGGTTCGTCGTACGCCTACGGAAAATTCTTGGTCGAGCCCGGCGAACACGCGATCAAACTAAGCTTGGACGACAGCGGCGGCGAATTAAAAACCGTGCTGGACAAAAAAGTTAAATTCGAGTCGCGGCAGATACACGCCATTGTGTTTGATCGGCTGCATGATGTGTTTGAATTGAAATGATCCCCGAACTTCTCCTCATCTTCACCGCCTCCCTCATGGGATCGATCCACTGCGCCGCGATGTGCGGTGGCTTCACCTTGAGTCTGGTCAAAGATCGATCCGACTCAACCTGGATGCGTGTCTCTGCCTATCACGCCGGAAAACTTTTCACTTACATCTTCATCGGTGATGTTGCCGGATTCGTCGGCGTGGCGTTGCTCGCTAACCCAACCATTCGCACCGCGCAATTTATTTTCTCATCGCTCGCCGGAGTGATGATCGTCATCGTCGGTTTGCAAACGTTAGGGTTATTGCCCGGTCAGAATCTCGTGAATCGAATCGCTTCACGCTTGTGGCTGGGTCCATTCTTGGGACCCTTCTTTAAAACATTTCGTGAACGCGATTCGTTAGATGGCGCGTTCTTCTTGGGATTGTTCAACGGATTTCTGCCGTGCGGCTTGGTCTACACTTTTGCCCTCTCAGCCGCCGCGACGGGGTCACTTGTTTCGGCGATCTTCATCATGATCGTCTTCGGTCTCGGCACCGTGCCGATGTTGTTGGCGGTGGCGTGGGGCGGGGGGATGATAACGACTGGACAAACGTTGCGCCCGTTTTTCTCGCGCATCGCCGGAGTGATCGTGATCGTCTTGGGCGCGATCACCGTGTGGCGTGGTTTGCCGTTGTTGCCTGCCTTCGCTTCTCAAAACGATCTTCATGCCGGACACACCCTCTCAACCGCGCCGAAGATCAGCACGGTTGATCTCGAACCCTCTCCCGCACCGAACTTCACGCTGATCGATCAAGATGGCAAGACGGCGAGCCTGCACGACTTTCATGGCAAAGTGGTTGTCATGGATTTTATTTACACTACTTGCACTTCAACTTGCCCCGTCCTCACCGCTACTTTCCGCGAAGTGCAAAACGGTTTGGGCGCAGATATGGGGAAGAATGTTGTCTTACTCTCGATCACTATTGACCCTGCCACCGATACGCCGCCTGTGTTGAGATCGTTTGGCGAAAAATGGAACGCGAACTTTACTAGCTGGAAATTCCTCTCTGGCAGCGAAGAACAGATTCGATCTGTAACGAGCGATTATGCAGTGTATGTGGATAAGAACACGGATGGCTTACAGCACACCGAGACGATCATCGTGATAGATCGTAATATGCAATTGCGTTCGGTCTTCGCCCTGCAAACCGATCCGCAAACCGTGATTAAAAGAGCCGCCCAGCTCTCCCGCGAATAAACGTAGAGACGACCCGATGGGTCGTCTCTTGAGGGATGAATGAAAACGACTCTGCGAGGGCAGAGTCGTTTTTTGGTTGAGGGTCAATCGTTCCACTCTAATGCTCTTTTTCACAGGGTAACGGCAGAACCCTGTTCAAACGAGTATATTTTTGGCGGATAACAGCGTGTATGACTATAACAAGTGCTTCGCCATACTTTTGATTGTCAACATTTATATCAAGCCACAAATCATTTATCTCGCTATCTGATCCAAAGCGGTATTTGTCATTAATAAAATCCATTAACACCTCACGCACGGTGCTATCAGTAATAGCTACAACTCTCTGGTCAGGCTTTCTTCTTTTCTGAATCTCAGAGCAGTTATCATCGAAATGTAAGGTTATATGTGGGTCAGGGTAATTGATGTAAGCTTTCATCGGATGCCCTTTTATAGAAACAAAATGTGTGATGACATTGAACAGCTCAACGAACTAAGGATTGATTCGGCGGATTAAGAGAAAATCAAAATCACGTTTCGCTGTGTTGCCGCATCAAGCTCTATATTCGGAATCTACTCCTCATGTAAACGCAGAGCACAAATAGTTGGCAAAGAAGTATTTATAGGGAGACGTCATGATAAGTTCCTCCGAGGAGTTTGATTATCTCACTCAGCTTTCCCTCTAATGCGGATGCGTTACAGACAGGGGCATAGTGTCGATCTTGTAGGAGACATAAAGGGGGTGAGATTCGACTCACCATGTCGCCTGTTTGCCAGGATTCCCATCTTACCATCTGGAGCTGCTGGAGGACTTCGAAAAGTATGTCAGTTTGAACCTCAAGTATCTGACGGAGATCAACTTCCTGTTGATCCTTCAGTGTTTGCCATCTATCACTCAGGGCTTTGGCTTTGGCCTCGGCTCTCTTTTTGATTTCATCGGGTTCCATTGTTTGTTTATCCTTTCTCCTCGTCTAATTAATCTTTCTGACATGACAATACTGCGAGCGTAAGCTCCTGCACTGCTATGGTCACGACAATGCGGGTTAACGAATTAAGGATTGATGCGTCAGGACAAGAGAAAATCAAAACCGCGTTTCTCTACTGACGGATATTATACGGCAGGTAGGTGAGGGAGCAATTGTGGAATGCAACTTACCCTATCAAAATATAAACGCGCCGCACATCAGGCATACGCGGAGCGGACCGCGATCTACTTCACCGACTCAAGATGGGCAAAAACACCTTCCACGGACCAACAGCTTCCGAGTAGCGTTTGGACATCGCCTCTATAACTTGACCGATGTGATTGAGATCATGCACGACCCACGTCGCCAGCAGTTGTCGCAAGGTCACCACTCCCAATTCTGGGTGCGTTCCGCGCAACTCCAATTGCGCCGAAGTGAGATTCATCGCTCTTATCTTTGCGATGTTCTGTCGGCGTAACAGCGCGAACGTGTCTAATAGCTGCTCTAATGATTTGTCTTTGGATCGTTCAAACATTGCAAAGCGATCAAAGGGTTCGAAAGACCTCGACTCGCCATCTCGCAGGATCATCTCGGCGCGCGGCATCCAATTGGACTCTTCGCCCTGAATGAGATGACCGATGACATCGTAGGCACTCCACGAATCGCGGTCACCGTTGGTCTGTGACCAGTCAGCCGATAAACCTTCAAGGATCACGCGCAAGGTCGCGGGAGTGCGGTCTAAAATTTCCAGAGTTTGTTCGAGTTGAAGTTCCATTGTGAAATACTCCTGACGCTGCCAAATGTGTCACGTCTTCGCCTTCCACCCTCGATGCGCAACATAAGCGGGGACAGGTTGCGTATCCGTCTCTCTTTCCATCATCCTCTCCGCCAGCCATTGAAACCACTCCATCGCCGTGTCGCGCTGGATGTGCGCGCGCCACTCTTTGACGTAGCGCTCCAACTTCTGCCACGATTGAATGATCGGTCCGCTAAAAGCGTCGTCCACCAATTCCAGATCGATCTCGTGGCGGTACACAAGAATCCCTAGCCGCTCCCACGTCCCCATCACCATGTAGATCGCCAAAAACTGATCGTGCGGCAAACTGTCCACCTCACTCTTCCCCGCGTTCTGCGGCAGGTCGAGAATGTGCAAAAACCCTTTGACAAAGTCGGCGGTTTGAAACGAGTTCAGCATCACAATCGCGCTTTCTCGTTTCCTACTCGCGTGATACTGGCGGATGTTCTGAATCCCAAAGGCGATGCCAATGATCATGATCGCCGTTGAGACGAGTTGAAGCGTCAGGGGGATGTTGAGGTTGAGTTCCATCGGCAAAATTTGGTTAGCAGGTGATTCAGTGATCACGCAAGTTGATGATCTTTGTCATGCTGATCTACTGATCGAGTCGTGACAACATTATATTACAACGTGGATGCCGCCTCTGCTACCTCAACCGCATTCTCTTAGCGCGCTTCTTCACCCCGCCGCCTATCGTGAATAACATCACTAAGTTGACAAGAAGGGTTTTAGTGCTACACTCATCATGTTTCACTTATTAGACGGTAGTAAAAGAAATGACATATATATCGCCAGCAAGGAGAGAGTGATGTCAACTCTGATCAAAGAGCGAACTGACTTCGCCGAAGTGTTATACGAAAAGAAAAATTGGGTAGCGCGGATCACGATCAACCGTCCGCAGAATTACAACGCCTACAGCACCGAAGCCTTAGTGGAATTGGCGGCTGCCTTTCGTCAAGCGGCATTTGATGATGAGGTAGCCGTTATTGTTTATACCGGCTCCGGTGATCGCGCCTTCTGCACTGGCGGCGACGTGAAAGAATACGAAGCGAAATACACCCGCACCCCGCACGATTATTGGAAGTATATGGGATTGTTCAGTGCCTACATCGAAAGCATTTTAAATTCGGGCAAGCCGGTCATCGCCCGACTCAATGGCATGGCGGTCGGCGGCGGCAACGAGAGTCATCTCGCTTGCGATCTTTCGGTGATCGCCGAACACGCTTATGTCGGGCAGGTGGGAACGGGAGTCGGGAGTGTAGCGGCTGGCGGCGGCACTCAGTGGTTGCCCATCTTCGTCGGAGATCGTCGCGCGCGTTGGATGATGATGCTCAATAAACGGATTCCCGCTTATCAGGCATTGGATTGGGGATTGGTGAACGAAGTCGCGCCTTCGGTGAAGAAAGATGGGCACTTCATCACCCGCGCCACACCGGAAGAAATTAGCAAAGCGCAAAAGGGCGCGGACGGTTACTCTATCGATCTTTCTAAGCTCGACGAAATGGTTAACGTGCTGTGCGAAGAACTCGTGGATAAGTTTTTTGAATGCACGCGCTACACCAAACAACAGACGAACTTCTGGAAAGATTTTGCTTGGCATCAAACGATTGGACACGCCCGCGACTGGTTGGCGATTCATTACACTTCGGCGGAACCGTTGGAAGGGATGAACGCCTTTGTAGAAAAACGCAAGGCGGATTATCGCGGGTTGCGCGAAAAATCGGCGCAGGGCAAGGCGGCAGAATTTCCGTGGGGCGCATATAAAAGCTCGTGTTCAAAGTGCGGCGCAAAATACATGCCGAATGAATTTGAGTTTTGCGGCAAGTGCGGCGCGGCGTTGAATGGGAAAGGTTAACGTCCATGTCTAATGTTCAGGTGCTTGATAGCAAACCGTATCACTCATTAGATGAAACGCTCTATATGTGCCGCGAGTTGTTGGAAGATATAGATTTCCCAACGGTGAAGAAATGGCGCGAGGCGGGCGGAAAAGTGCTGGGGCATTTCCAAGTCTACTTCCCGGAAGAGATCGCCCATGCGGCGGGCATGTTGCCAGTGAAGATGCGTGGCGCGCAATTAGAAACACGATTGGCAGAAGCGCGATTTGGATCCTATCTGTGTTCGATCCTCAAGACTTCGCTTGAACTCGCATTAAGTGAACGGGTGAAGATGGATATGTTTGTGACTCATCCCATTTGTGATGCCGCGCGAAATTTGGGCGCGGTGTTTGGTCGCAACTTCAAATATCCATGCCAGATTCTTTATCTGCCGCAAAATGCTAACTCGGCCTTCTCGGCAACATATTTACGCGGCGAGTATGACCGCCAGAGGCGCGAAATCGAAACCATTGCCGGTCGTAAAGTGACGGATGACGATCTGCGTAACTCGATCCAAGTATTTAATGAGAATCGCCGTTTGATTCGTAAACTCTACGCGATTAAACGCGAGACACCGTGGCTGCTTTCCACCGACGAAGCCTATATCTTGATGTCCGTCGGCGGCATGATTCCGCGCGAAGAACATAACGAAATGCTGCAAGCGGTGATCCCGTTGATCGAAGCGAGAACGGCGAAGGCGCAAGACCGCATCCGCGTGGTGTTCGAGGGTGGCTTCTGTGAACAGCCTCCGCTCGATCTGCTGCGGACGATCTCGCAATTCTGTTACGTGGTGGATGACGATCTCATGATCGGCTTGCGTTGGATTCTCGAAGATGTCTCCACGGAGGGCGATCCTCTTTTCAATCTCGCCGATGCTTATCTCGAAAAATCTTCTTATAGCCCGGTGCAGCACGATAACCGAAAACCGAAGGAAGAGATGTTGTTAAAACGTATCGAAGGCGCGCGGGCGAGCGCGGCGATTGTAACGGCGGCAAAGATGTGCGAGCCGGGTTTAGAAGAGCAGGTGGCTTACGCCAAAGCATTAGACACGGCGGGCATCCCTTACTTCATCAGTGAGTTTGAAGAGAGTATGACCAGTTTCGATCAGATGCAGATACAACTGGAAACGTTTGTTGAGAACTTAATGTTTGCGTAAGACTGACAAGACCTCACAGGTCTTTAAGACCTGTGAGGTCTAGGAGAATCATGATGAGTGATGTGAAGAGTGAAATTGTCGGACGCGGCGCCAAAGAAGGCGCGGATATGTTTCGCGCGTGGTTCAATCGGTTGACCGAAGCTCCCGAGCGCAATGAAAAGGCGGCGTACGTGATGGTAATGGGAAGCATGGCAGAAGTGCTGCGCGTCTTTGATTTCCACACGGTGTTTCCTGAGATCAACTCGCTGCAAACTGCCGTGCGCCGCGTGGCGCACGAATATCTGAACGTCGCCGAAGATTACGGCTACTCGCCCGACATCTGCGGTTACGTGAAAGCCGATTTTGCCATGCAGCTGCAGGGCGGCAAACATCCGATGGGAAAAATTCCGCCGCCGGCACTCGCCGTTTATACCAACGCTTGCAACACTTACATCAAGTGGGCAGAAATCTGGGAGCGCATGTATCACATCCCGATCTTCACGCTCGATGTCCCCGGCACGCGCGCTGCGGGCGGGCAAACATGGAGCGGCAACCTTGATTTTGAAAACGACAAGAAGTATGTCGGCGCACAAATTGGCGAGTTGATTAAGTTGTGCGAGGAAGTCTCGGGCAAGAAGTTCGATATTGATCGCCTGCGCGAGACGATGGGTTATGCCAACGATATGACCCGCGCCTGGAAGCGCGTGCTGGAACTCAACAAGAGTCAACCTTCGGTGTTCAATGCACTGACAGATGGCACGGTGTATCTGGGAATGGCAAACGGTTTTCGCGGCACGAAAGAAGGCGCGGATTATTTCAATCGCGTCGTCGAAGAGATGGAATACAAAGCGGCGAATCATATCGGCACGGTCAACGATGAAAAATATCGCCTCATCTTTGTGGGCGTGCCGTGTTATCCGATCTTCCGCCGCTTCAACGAAATGTTCACCGAACACGGCGGCGCGTTCATTAGCTCCACTTATTTGTGGTTCGCTTCGGGCGGGACGAATCTCGGTTTTGAATACAACCTCAACAATCCACTCGACAGCTTAGCCGAAGGCGTATTGATCAGCGTGCGCGAAGCGATGGACGCCATGTTCTATCAAGATCGTGTCATCATGGACATGATCGAACCTTACAACGTGGACGGCGTGGTCTATCACCCGATCAAATCGTGCCGAACAACTTCAACCGGTTTAGCAGATAACCGCCGCGTCATCTTGGAAAAAACCGATGTCGGCAGCTTGTTCATTGAATCCGACATGATGGATAAGCGCGTGGTCGCCGAAGCCCAACTCAAGAATCGTATTGACGCCTTCTTTGAAGGCTTGGCAACACGGAAGATCATGAAAGAGCGAGTAGCCTAGCCTCTTCGTGGGCAATAGTGGCTGACGAGGCGATCATCGCGTCGTCAACCGGAAGGAGAAATAAGAAATGGCATATGGTTCAGGAGTAGATGTAGGTTCAACCCAAACGAAAGCGGTCATCATCAACGAGCAGCGCGAGATCATTAGTCGCTCGTTGATTGACACCGGCGCCAACGTAATTCTTGCCGCCGAGAACGCTTACGCTCTAGCGTTGAAAAATGGTAATCTCGAAGAACGCGAAGTGGAATACGTGATCGGCACGGGCTATGGACGTTACAAAGTGACGTTTGGCGACGCGCAGATCACCGAAATTTCTTGTCACGGGCGCGGCGCGGTTCACATGTTCCCCAACACGCGCACCGTCGTGGATATGGGCGGGCAAGATACGAAAGCGATTCGTGTCAGCCCGAGCGGTGAGATTTTAGATTTTTGTATGAACGATAAATGCGCGGCGGGCACCGGCCGATTCCTCGGGGCTGCCGCCTCTGCTTTGGAAATTCCGTTGAGCGATCTGGGACCGACTGCGCTCCGCGCAGAGAAAGCGGTGAAGATCAGCACAACGTGTACTGTGTTCGCCGAATCGGAAGTGGTGTCGTGGTTGGGCAAAGGAAAAAAGATCGAAGACATTTTGCTTGGCGTGCATCAATCTATTGCCTCACGCTCAATGGGTTTAATGCGACGTGTAGGCGTTGAACCTGAAGTGTCGTTCACCGGCGGCGTGACGCGCAACATTGGCATGGTGAAAGCATTGAATGATCTATTAGGCTTTGAATGTAACGTCAGCGACGACTCGCATTATATGGGCGCGCTCGGCGCGGCACTGTTTGCGATGGATCGCATATTGAGCGGTCGCTTGGCAAAGGAGAGTGTCGCATGATTTACACCGCCGGCATTGACATTGGTTCGACCTACGTTAAATCTTTGATCCTCAGTGAAGATGGACAGCTCGTTGGACGTGGTTTGATCCGCACCGGATTTAAATTAGGTGAGGCGGCAGAGAAAGCGCTGCAGGTTGCCCTCACTCAGGCAAACTTGCATCAAGATGATATCGCCTATATTGCCACCACTGGCTACGGGCGCTTTCAAGTTCCGTTTCGTAACGTGAACATTACCGACATCACTGCGTCGGCGCGCGGCGCGAGGTTTTTGTTTCCCAAGACCAACACGATTCTGGATGTGGGCGGACAAACGATGAAGGCGAGTCGGCTTGATGACAGCGGCAAAGTGAAATCGTTTCGCCTGAATGATAAGTGCGCGGCTGGCACCGGCGCATTTTTAGAGAAGACCGCTCGCTATATGGGTTTCAGCACTGAAGAGATCGGCCCGTTGGCGGTGACATCGAAGGAGCCTGTTCCCATCTCTGGCGTGTGCGCCGTCTTTGCCGAGTCGGAAGTGATCAACTGTTTGTCGCAAGGCAGCTCGCCCGCCGATATTATGCAGGGTTCGATCATCTCTCTGATGGATCGCGCGGTTCAACTGATGAAGCGCGTGCAGATGGAGCCGGAGTTCACATTAGTCGGCGGCATCTTGCGCTTTGAGTCTATGGTGCGCGTCATCCGCGAAAAGATTGGCGCGAATGTAAATGTGCCGCAAGGCGATCTGGTTCAATTTACTTCCGCGCTCGGCGCGGCGTTGTTGGCGCGTCAACGGTTGCAGAAAATCAATCAGCAAAACGCGGTTCCTGCTTAACGCAAAATGACTACATCGCGAGTTTCTCTCCTCCAAGTGCGCGATCAATCGCGCCGGATTCACACAGAAGCCAGTCTCACGACTGGCTTCTGTGATTCTGGGAAAAATTGCTAAAGGTTGTCGAAAATGTCAGAGATGCAATTCGTTCAATGGCAAGTTAAAGATGGCGCGGGCATCCTCACTTTTAAGCGTCCGCCGCTCAACGTGATCAATATCGTGTTATTGCGTGAACTGCTCTCTGCGCTGGAGATGGCGGCGAAAGAAAAAACATTGCGCGTGTTGGTGCTGCGTTCTGAAGGAAAAATGTTTTCGGCGGGCGTGGATGTTGCCGATCACACTGCCGATAAAGTGAACGAGATGATCACGCTGTTTGATCGCGTTTGCACTTCGCTGTTAGATTTTCCAACGCCAACGCTCGCCGCTGTTCATGGTCATGCACTCGGCGGCGGATGCGAACTCGCCTTGTGTTGCGATCTGATCGTTGCTGTGGAGAATGTGAATTTCGGTCAACCGGAAATTAAATTGGCGGTGATAGCGCCGATTGCCGCGCTGCGGATGCCGGCGTTGATCGGATACCGCCGCGCCGCCGAATTACTTTTCACCGGTGATAACGTTTCCGCAGGTGAGGCGGCATCACTGGGGTTGATCAATCGCGCCGTGTCCGCCGATCAGTTTGAATCCACCGTTGATCAATTCGTCAACAAACTGACTGCATTGAGCGCGCCCGCTTTGCAAATGTGCAAACGCGCCGTGCGCTTGGGCGCAGATTGTTGGAATTTAAAACATTTGCCAGCAATGGAGAAGTTGTATCTCAATGATTTGATGTTGACCGAAGATGCCAACGAAGGCGTGGCGTCGTTCATGGAAAAACGCGCGGCGGTGTGGAAACATAAGTAAAAGTGATCAGTGATCAGTAATTGGTAATTGGAGATTGGAGATTATGAAGGCAGCAGTTTTTTACGGATCGCATCAACCACTAAAAGTTGAAGAGGTGCCGACACCGACTCCGAAGGCGGGAGAAATTTTGGTGAAGGTCGCCGGTTGCGGCGTGTGTCACACCGATCTGGGTTACACCGATCACGATGTGCCAACGGGCAAGAAGCCACCGTTGATTTTGGGACACGAGGCGTCAGGCACAGTGGCGGCGTTGGGCGAAGGTGTGAAAAATTTTAAAGAAGGTGATCGCGTGATCTTGCCCGCCGTGTATGGCTGTGGTCAATGTAAGATGTGCCGCATGGGGCGCGAGAATATCTGCGAGAACATGATTTTTATTGGCAGCAACGCCGATGGGGCATATGCCGAATACACGGTGTATCCGTCAACGGCGGCGGTGACGTTGCCCGCCGAATTACCTTTGATCGAAAGTTCGATCATCGCCGACGCGACCACGACTCCATTTCACGCTGTTGTGAATCGCGGGCAAGTTAAACCCGGCGACACCGTCGTGGTGATCGGCTGTGGCGGCATTGGACTCAATTGTGTGCAGATCGCGGCGGCGGTGGGCGGCAAAGTGATCGCCATTGATATTGCCGACCACAAATTGGAATTCGCTAAACAACTTGGCGCGAGCGCGACGATCAATTCAAAGAATGTTGAACGACTCGACAAAGAGATTCGCAAACTCACTGGCGGCGGTGGCGCGGATATTTCATTTGAATGTATTGGCAATCCAGTGACGCAAGAGCAAGCTTTCAACGCGGTTCGCACCGGCGGGCGTGTGGTGCTGGTGGGTTATTCTGAAAAACCAATGAACCTTGTTTCGGGTCGCGTGATGTTTCGTGAAATTGAAATTGTAGGTTCGCTTGGTTGCCGCGTGGTGGATTATCCGCGCGTGTTGGAGATGGCGCGCTTGGGCAAGATCAAAGTTTCCGAATTGGTGACGGCAAAATTCCCGCTCGACAAGATCAACGATGCGTTTGATGTGCTGCGACGCGGCGAAGGAATCAGATCGGTGATTGTCCCGTAGGGGCGCAGCATGCTGCGTCCCTACGAGGTGATGATGCCATGTTAATTGATGTCCACGTCCACGTTTCTCGCCGCGAACACGAACGCCCGTGGGTGTTGGAGTTCATCGAGAGTCAATCGGATGGAGATATTTGGGCGAAGATTGATCGAGTTCTAACGCCGACGACCTTCCGACCTTTTTTGCAAGGGAACGGGATTGATTGGGCGGTGGCACTGGCGGAAGATTCACCTGCCACCGTTGGTGTGACTCCGCACGAGTATGTCGCCGACTTGTGCGCGAAGGCGAATGCCCAACCCGATCCGGCAACGGGCGCGCGAGGAAAAATAATTCCGTTTGCCAGTCTTAATCCGTTCACGGTAAACGATCTGGCGCTTGAACTTGAAAAACTTGTCAAAGATTTTGGCTTTCGCGGATTCAAAGCGTATCCCGTTTATCAGCATCACTACATGAACGATATACGAATGTATCCGCTCTATGCGAAGGCACAAGAGTTGGGCGTGCCGATGTTGGTGCATACCGGGTCGTCGGTTTTCAAAGGGGCGCGGATCAAGTATGGCGATCCGCTTCACTTGGACGACGTGGCGATTGATTTTCCGAACCTGACGATCATGATGGCGCACTCGGGTAGACCGTTTTGGTATGAGCAAGCGTTTTGGTTGGCGCGACAACACAAGAACGTTTACATGGAGCTTTCGGGATTGCCCGGCAAAAAGTTGCTCGAATATTTTCCTGAACTCGAACGCAACGCCGACAAGATTGTGTATGGCTCTGATTGGCCCGGCAATCCGCACATCCGAAGAAACGTGGATGCGATTTTAGGTTTGCCGTTGAAGGATGAGACGAAGGAAAAGATTTTGTGGAAGAACGCGGAGAAGGTTTTGGGGGTGAGTGTGAGAAGTTGAAACGTATTGCGTGATGAGTGATGCGTGACAGAATACGAAATACGCAATACGAATTAAAAGGACACCTTGATGAAAGAACTCCTCTTAGCGAATGAAGCCATTGCGCGCGGTGCGTGGGAAGCGGGCGTGAAGTTTGCCTCCGGTTATCCCGGCACACCCAGCACCGAAATTCTTGAGACGATTGCCAAGAAGTATCCGGAGATCGATTCGCAGTGGTCGGCGAATGAGAAGGTGGCGTTTGAAGAAGGCATGGGCGCGGCAATCGGCGGCTTGCGCGTGTTGGTGACGATGAAGATGGTCGGGCTTAATGTCGCCGCCGATTCGTTTATGGTCTTTCCCTATTCGGGAACCAATGGCGGCTTCGTGGTGATCTCGGCAGATGATCCCGGTATGCACTCATCGCAGAACGAGCAAGACAATCGTTACTTGGCATTGATGGCAAAAGTTCCGGTGATTGAACCTTCGACGGCGCAAGAGTGCAAAGACTTCATCAAGATCGGCATGGAACTCTCCGAACAATTTAGTGTGCCGGTGATGATGCGAACCACGACGCGACTAGCGCATCACAAAGGTTTGGTAGAAGTCGGCGAGCGTGTTGAGGTTGAGCAAAAACAATTTGTGCCTGACCCCAAACGATTCTCTGTTCCTATTTATCGCACACTGCTGCGTCCCGGCGTGGAAAAGCGAATGGCAGAGATGCGCGCTTACGCTGAAACGACTCCGTTGAACAAGGTTGACTGGCGCACTGGAAAAGCCGGCGTCACCGCGCAAAAAGGTTCGGTTGGATTCATCACCAGCAGCATCGCCTATCAATACGTGCGCGAAGTGAGTCCCGAGTCATCTGTCTTCCGACTCGGCATGACTCATCCTCTGCCGCCCAACGCGATTAAAGAATTTTGCGCGGCGCACGAAAAAGTTTACATCGTGGAAGAGGGCGAGCCGTTTATCGAAGATACGATCAAGGCGATGGGCATTACGAATATCGTCGGCAAAGAAATTTTTGGTGTGATCGGCGAATACTCGCCGGAACGAGTTGCGAAGGCGATGGGTTTGAGCGTGCCGGACAAGCCCGACTTCAGCCAAGAGATTTCGATGCTGCCGCGCCCGCCGATGTTGTGCGTGGGCTGTGGGCATCGCACCGTGTTCGATTCGTTGAAGCAATTAAAAGTCACGGTTGCGGGCGACATCGGTTGTTACACGATGGGCGCGCTGCCGCCATATGAGGCGTCGCACACAACGTTTTGCATGGGCGCGGGGATTGCCACGGCGTTTGGATTAGAACGCGCCGGACATGGTCGCACTGTCGCCATCATCGGCGATTCAACTTTTACCCATTCGGGGATACCACCACTGATTGACGCCGTTTACAACGGCAGTTCGCTGACGTTGATCATTCTCGATAACTCGACAACGGGCATGACGGGTCAACAATCGCACGCGGCGTCGGGCAAGACTCTGCGCGGCAAACCCGCGCCGAAGATCGATCTCGAAGCGTTGGTGAGAGCGACAGGAGTTAAACAAGTTCAGATCGTGGATACATGGCAGCGCAAAGAAGTGGCGAGAGCTGTGCGTAATGCGTTGGCGTTTGAAGGACCGGCAGTGGTGATCGCGCAGGGACCGTGTCAACGTTTGCCTGAAATGAAAATGAGCGAGCGCGGCGCGGTGCCATACTTCATTGACGAATCACTTTGCACCAAATGCGATGCTTGCTTCAAAGTGTGGTGTCCGGCGATCACCCGCACGTCATTGGGTTTCCCGATTATTGATGGCAACGATTGCACGGCGTGTACGGTGTGCGCCCAAGTGTGCCCGGTGGATGCGATTGGGGCAGTGGGTGGAGGGTGCGCGTAGCAAATAGCCGATGGCTTATAGCAAATGGCTGATGGCAACTCGCTATCTGCCACGCGCTATATGCTATTCGCTATCTGCTATCAGCCATTAGCCAACTATGAGTGAAACAACTAACTTAATCTTTGCTGGTGTGGGCGGGCAGGGTGTTCTGCTCATTGCCGAGATGACTTCGCAAGCGGCGGCGCGATGCGGGTTCGACGTGAAGCAGACTGAAGTGCATGGCGTGTCGCAGCGCGGCGGCAGTGTGGAGAGTCATGTGCGATTCGGTAAGGAAGTTTTTTCGCCGCTCGTGGTTGCTGGCACAGCCGATGTGGTGGTGGGTTTAGAAAAACTGGAAGGTCTACGTTTCGCCAATTTTGTGCGGCAGCAAAATGGCAAGGCGCCTGGCGTGGTGCTGGTCAACGATCACGAAATTATCCCGGGCTCGGTGGCGAATGCGGCAGAGAAATATCCCTACAAGGCGATTGAGTTTTTGAAAGAAAAAAATCTCAAAGTTATTGCGTTGCCTGCTTCAACGTGTGCCAAAGAGTTGGGCGATGGGCGCATCGCCAACGTCGTCATGCTTGGCGCGATGAGTAAACTCGTGACGGGTATTTCCGAAGAAATGTGGAAACAAATTCTGACCGAGAAGGTTCCGAAGAAGTTTTTGGACTTAAATGTGAAGGCGTTCGAGAAAGGTAGAAGTTTGGTTTAGAAGAAAACAAAGATTAAAGATCAAGGATTGGGCACTCAATCTTTAATTATTAATCTTTAGTCTTCAAAGGAGGCAGCCATGGCAGAACAATCTGGAATAGAACTTATCTACGATTGGAATATGAAGGGTGAGTTACCCGCATATCCAAAGAAGAAGATCATGATCGTGGATGAGACCTTGCGTGATGGGTTGCAATCGCCATCTGTCACGCATCCCTCGATTCAAGACAAAGTCTATTTGCTCTACCTCATGCGTTGTCTCGAAGTGGATGCCGCCGACTTGGGGTTGTGCGGCGCGGGCGAGCGTTTTAAAAACGACGTCGTGACTCTGGCGAAAGAGATCGTCAAACAAAAAATGAACATGGTGCCGCAGAGCGCGGCACGCACATTGGAGAGCGACATCAAGCCCATCGTGGACGCTTCGGAAGAGGCCGGCATCCCGATTGAAGCCTGCATCTTTCTCGGATCGAGTCCCATTCGTCAATATGCCGAAGGTTGGGATTTAGATACGCTGTTGCGCCTCACCGAGTCGTCGGTAAGTTTCGCAGTCAAACATGGCATCCCGGTGATGTTCGTCACCGAAGACACCACGCGCGCCAAGCCCGAAGCGTTGAAAGCGATCTATACCACAGCGATTCGTGCCGGGGCGCATCGCATCTGCGCCGCCGACACCGTGGGTCATGCCACACCCGAAGGCGTGCGTAACTTGATCACCTATTTGCGTAAAGCAGTTGATGAAGTGAATCCCGAAGTGGGCATTGATTGGCACGGTCACAAAGATCGCGGGCTCGACATCATCAATACTCTTGCCGCCATTCAAGCCGGCGCCGATCGGGTTCACGCCTGCGCGCTCGGTGTGGGAGAACGATCCGGCAACACTCCGATGGAAATTTTGTTGGTGAATTTGAATCTGCTTGGGTTGGCGAATCGTGATCTCAAGGGGCTGCCGGAATATTGCCAAGTGGTGTCGCAAGCCTGTGGGGTGCCGATTCCGTTTAATTACCCAATCGTCGGCGCCGACTCGTTCCGCACGGCGACGGGCGTACATGCGGCGGCGGTTGCCAAAGCCGATGGGCGTCACGACGAGTGGTTAATGGATCGGGTGTATTGCGGTGTGCCGTCGAGCATGGTCGGGCGCACGCAAGGAATCGAAGTGGGTCCGATGTCGGGCGAACACAACGTGCGCTATTGGTTGCGCAAGCACGATATCGAAGAGCACCCACTGTTGATCGAAAAAATTCTGGCGGCGGCGAAGAAGTCCAACAAGATTCTTTCGGACGATGAGATGCGCCGCATTGTGATTGTGATCTATCAACGGCTTCACCGTAGTGAAGATGTGCGCGATGAAGAGTTGGAGAGCGCGTTGGCGCGAGTGTAGTGTTGCTTCAGACTTCCGAAGTCTTCGAGACTTCGGAAGTCTAGATACGAGAGGAGGTGGAAGACGGGGGCAGTCGCTATTTCGTTTATATGTTGATTCACACTATCCGTTTCTATATATCCTTTGGAGGAGGAACCTGATGAAAAACAAATTGAATATCCTGATTAGCATTTTGGCAGTTTTTGGGCTTTTGCTGGCGGCTTGCGCAACGCCGACCACCGAAGCACCCAAACCCACTGCCGCGCCCGCCCAGCCAACCGCTGTGCCAGCAACCAAAGCGCCTGAACCCACCAAAGCGCCGGAAGTTGTTAAAGGTGATCCCTACACCATTGGCGCGTTCATTTCTTCGACAGGTGGTGCATCATCTTTGGGTCAGCCCGAAGCCGATACTGTAACGATGATGGCTGAACAGTTTAATAAAGCTGGCGGCATCAAGGGACCCGATGGCAAGATGCACGAGGTTGTCGTCAAGATGTATGACGATCAATCGGACCCGACTAAAGCGGTTGAGGCGGTGAAGAAGATCATCGAATCGGATAAAGCGGTGGTCATCGTCGGCGGCACCAGCAGCGGCGCCAGCGTTGCCGTTAACGAAACAGTGACTAAGGCGAAAGTGCCGTTCATCTCGGTAGCTTCGTCTTCGGCAATCGTCACCAAAGCCGATGGTTCGCAACACGAGTGGGTGTTTAAGACTCCGCAGCAGAACTTGCCAGTGGCGATGGTGCAAATTGACTGGCTCAAGGCGAAGGGTTTCACCAAGATCGCTTCAATCGGTGTGAATGACGCTTTCGGCAAAGACTCGATGGCGGCGATGAAGAAGGCGGCTGGCGATGCCAACATCAAACTCGTCTATGAAGGCACGTTTGAACCGAAGACGACGGACTTCAGCGCGCAGATCACGGCGATCAAAGCGGCGGCACCCGAAGCGGTGATCGTTCACGCAGTTCCGGCGGAGGGCGCTCCCTTCACCGTGCAGTATCGTGACCTTGGTTTGAAGTTCCCGCTGGTTCATAATCACGGCATCGGCAACCAAGCGTTTATTGACACGGCGAAAGTTGCCGCGAACGGCGTCTTGTTCCCCATCGGGAAAATTTTGGTGATCGATCAGTTGGCGGCGAATGATCCGCAGAAGCCGGTGATTGACAAATACATCGCCGACTACAAAGCCAAGTTCAACAAAGCCCCCAGCTCCTTTGGTGGTCACGCTTGGGACGCCATGATCATGGTCAAGATGGCGTTGGAAGCTGTGGGTCCTGATTCGGCGAAGATCCGCGACTTCCTTGAGACGAAGATCGTTAAGTTCGTCGGCATCAGCGGCGTCTTCAACATTGACGCTAAAGATCACACTGGCATCGGCAAAGAATCGCTGGTGATGGTGCAGATCAAAGACGGCAAGTGGCTGTATGTTGCTCCGGCGGATTACGCGAAAGTTCCATAACGAGTAATTAGTAAGTAGTAATTGGGGAGTGAGGCAGACTCACTCCCCAATTGAAACTTGACGTTGTCACCGCGCAATTACTAATTACCATTTACTTCTATGCCCTCTTCTGAACAACTCGCGCAGCTTATTCTTTCCGGGATCACGCAGGGCAGCATCTATGCCTTGATCGCTTTAGGGTTCGTGACGATCTACAACGTGACGGGAGTGATCAACTTCAGTCAGGGTGAGTTCGCGGTGATCGGCGCGTTTGTGGCGATCACCCTTTCGCAAAAAGTGTTGCTATGGCACGGGCAGATGACGGCATCGCTCGAATGGCCCTTGCCCGTTGCGGCGTTGATCGGCGTGACGACGGCAGTGGTGATCGGCGCATTGCTTTATCGGCTTGGCATTCAACCGTCGCGCAATGCCTCACCCTTGAGTCAAATCGTGGTGACGATTGGCGCGTCTATCGCGCTGCGCGGTGTAGTCTTGTTGGTGTGGGGTACCGATCCTTATCGGCTGACTCCATTCACCGAGGGTCCGCCGTTTGAATTCTTCGGGGCGATCCTCACCCGGCAGAGCGTGTGGGTGATGGGATTAACGGTTGTCTTCGTAGTCAGTTTGTTTTTATTTTTCAAATACACATTGATCGGCAAGGCGCTGCGCGCCAGTTCGGCGAACCCGGGCGCGGCGCGGTTGATGGGTATCAATCCGCGACAGATGGGCTTGATCGCTTTTGCTTTGAGCGCGGGGTTGAGCGCGTTAGCGGGCATTGTGGTGTCGCCGGTGACGTTCACGACTTTTGATAGAGGCTTGATGCTCTCGCTCAAAGGATTCGTGGCGATGATCATGGGCGGCTTAACCGACCCGGTGGGCGCGGTGGTTGGCGGCCTCATCTTGGGCGTCGTCGAATCACTTGCCGCCGGTTTGATCTCTTCCGGCTATCGTGATGCTTTCACCTTTGCCATTTTAGTAATCGTCCTATTAGTTCGGCTTGGCGGTTTCATCAAAGGGCGCAAGGGTGAAGCCCTCGAAAGAGCCGGGTTATGAAATTGAATCTTTCACCCGAGCGGATCGCCGTCATTATTTTTGTGGTTGCTATCGCCGCCGCGCCTTTCGTTATTCAAAATAATTATCAAATTTTCATGTTGACCCTCATCGGCTTGTATACGATGTTGACCGTGGGCTTGTCGTTGGTGATGGGGTATGCCGGGCAAGCATCGTTAGGTCATGCCACGTTTTATGGCATGGGCGCATACATCACGGCGTTGTTAAGCGCGCGCCTGGGTGTGCCGTCGTGGGCGGCGTTGCTCGCCGCAGGTGTGTTGTCGGCGTTGATCGGTTACGTGCTGGGCGTGCCGATCTTCCGTTTGCGCGGACATTATTTGGCGATGGCGACGTTAGGTCTCAACGTAATTTTTGTTTTGATCATGAAAAACGAAGTGGCGGTCACCGGCGGTCCTTCTGGATTTACCGATATACCGCCGCTCTCGATAGGCGGCTTTGTGTTTGACAGTGATGTGAAGCTCTACATGCTGGTGTGGGCGGCGACGTTGGCAGTGATGGCGCACGCCCTCAACATCGTTAACTCGCGCGTGGGTCGCGCGCTGCGGGCGATACATACGAGCGAAGTCGCCGCCGAGTCGTTGGGGGTGGATGCGAACTCATTCAAGCTCAAAGTATTTGCGCTTGGCGCAGGCTATGCCGGTATCGCCGGAGGACTCTACGCCCAAGCGATTCATTTCATCAGCCCTTCCAGTTTTGATATTTTAGTTTCAATTGAATTGGTGACGATGGCGGCGATTGGCGGACTGGCAAGTATCTGGGGATCGATCTTCGGCGCGGCGACAGTGGTGCTGTTGGCGCAGTTCATCCGCGATAAACTGGCCGAGGGGCTGGGTCTTACGGGCGAGTTGGAGATCATCGTCTTTGGATTTTTGCTGGCGATCATTATGGTTTTGTTGCCCGAAGGTTTAACAACCGGCGGCTTGAGATTATTTCGTGAGTGGAAAGCGAGAGGGAAATTATGAATTAGGAATTATGAAGGATGAGAGAGATCAAACTTCAAATTTGGAGTTCGGAATTTTTTCTTCATCCTTCATCCTTCATAATTCTTCCTTTGATATGAGTGACGTGATTCTAGAAGCAAAGGGGATTCAAAAATCTTTCGGCGGCGTGATGGCAGTGGCGGGGGTGAGTCTGATGATACGGCGCAAAGAGATTTTTGCCTTGATCGGGCCCAACGGCGCGGGCAAGACGACCATGTTCAATTTAATTAGCGGCGCGCATTCGCTGGATGAGGGCGAAGTGATCTTTGACGGCAAACCGGTTCACGGCAAACCGTCGTATCACATCGCGGCGATGGGCTTGATTCGCACGTTCCAAAATTTACAGATCTTCGGCACGATGACCGTTTTAGAAAACGTGATGGTGGGTTCTCACTTGCGCGGCAAGTCGGGATTCTTATCAGCCGGGTTCCGTTTGCCGGGCGTTGCCGCCGAAGAGAAGCGTGTGCGCGATCACGCGATGGAGATGTTGAAGCTGGTCGGGATGGAATCGCGGGCGAATGATCTGGCGCCGAGTCTGCCGTTTGGGCAGCAGAGGTTGGTGGAGATTGCGCGGGCGTTGGCGGCGTCACCGAAGTTGTTGATGCTGGATGAACCGGCGGCAGGGTTGACTCGTCCAGAGATTCGCATCTTGGATGATCTGATCAGCCGCATCCGCGAAAACGGCGTGACGGTTTTATTGGTGGAGCACGATATGAATTTGGTGATGGGCATCGCCGATCGTATGGCGGTGTTGCAGTATGGCAGCAAGATCGCCGAAGGCACGCCCGCCGAAATGCAAGCGAACCAGGATGTGATTGGTGCGTATCTGGGTGTGGATTGGGAGATGGACAAACCTTTCGCGCGCACGGTGTGATGGTGTTGTGTAGAGCAAGTTGATAACTTGCTCAATTGTGATGAGGATAAATGCTTAAAGTTGATGGCATCAGCACATATTATGGACACATTCGCGCTCTCAATCACGTTTCGCTTGAAGTGAACGACGGCGAGATCGTCACGTTGATCGGCGCGAATGGCGCGGGCAAGACCACGTTGCTTAATACGATCTCGGGGATGCTGCACCCGAAAAATGGCGAAGTGATTTTTGATGGCAAATCTGTCGGGCGAATGCCCGCCGAGCAGATTGTTCGTTTGGGCATGAGCCATGTTCCGGAACGGCGGCAGGTGTTCGGCTCACTCACGGTTCTGGAGAATTTAACTCTTGGCGCGTATTGTCGCGTGAGTCGTGATGGGTGGAAGGCAATCTATCAAGACATTGAAAAAGTTTTCGGACTGTTCTCGATCCTTGAGAAGCGCAAGGAGCAACTTGCCGGAACGCTCTCCGGCGGGGAGCAGCAAATGTTGGCGGTGGCGCGCGGGTTGATGGCGAAACCGAAGTTGATGTTGCTGGACGAGCCGTCGTTGGGTCTGGCGCCGTTGATCGTGCAAGAAATTTTCCGCATCATCACCGAACTGCGAAAAAACGGGACGACGATTTTGTTGGTGGAACAAAATGCGCGGGCGGCGTTGCGTGTGGCAGATCGCGGTTACGTTTTGGAGAATGGTCACGTAGTGATGAGCGGCAAAGCGGCTGAACTGACGGCAGATGAGCAATTGCAAAAGGCGTATCTAGGGAAAAGGATGAAGAGTGAAGGCGTGATGCGTGATGCGTGAACGGATTTTTTCATCCTTCATAATTCATCCTTCATAATTTTATGAATAAGAAACTTCTTTCAGGCAACTAAGCGTTCG
>Ga0082335_1004033_pt1 | contig 22918 bp, 18 predicted proteins | sample Subgrocontami58m_FD_72375 | JGI IMG/M metagenome (GOLD analysis project Ga0082335, IMG submission 72375) | Subsurface groundwater microbial communities from S. Glens Falls, New York, USA - GMW37 contaminated, 5.8 m (SPADES assembly) (version 2) ...
CCGGCCCGTCCCCCCCCGCCCCCCCCGCCGCTCGTGAAGGCCGCGACCGGGCAGGATGTGACGGCCGAGGAGCTCGGCGGCGCCGACGTGCACGCACGCCGCTCCGGGGTCGCCGACCACTACGCGGCAGACGACGAGCACGCTCTCGCACTCGCGCGTCAGATCGTGCGCAACCTGCACCGGCGCAAGGACGTGCCGTGGAACGTCGCTGCGCCCGAGCCGCCCGCGCTCGACCCGTCCGACCTCCACGGCCTCGTGCCGGAGGACTTCCGCCACCAAGTCGACCCGCGCGAGCTGATCGCCCGGATCGTCGACGGCAGCCGGCTCGACGAGTTCAAGGCGCTCTACGGCGAGACGCTCGTCTGCGGCTTCGCCCGCATCGAGGGCTACCCCGTTGCGATCCTCGCCTCGAACGGCGTGCTCTTCGCCGAGTCGTCGCAGAAGGGCGCTCACTTCATCGAGCTCGCCTGCAAGCGGCGGATCCCGCTCGTCTTCCTCCAGAACATCACCGGCTTCATGGTCGGCAAGGAGTACGAGGCCGGCGGGATCGCGCGCGACGGCGCCAAGCTGGTGATGGCCGTCGCGTGCGCCGACGTGCCGAAGTTCACCGTCGTCACGGGGGGCTCGTTCGGCGCCGGCAACTACGCGATGTGCGGTCGCGCGTACGGTCCGCGGCAGCTCTGGATGTGGCCGAACGCGCGCATCTCCGTGATGGGCGGCGAACAGGCTGCAACCGTCCTCTCGATGGTCGGCGATGCCGATCCGGAGCAGATCAAGGCGCTGTACGAGGCGGAGGGGAGCCCGTACTACTCGACCGCGCGTCTGTGGGACGACGGGATCATCGACCCGCTCGACACGCGTCGGGTGCTCGCACTCGGCATCTCCGCGGCGCTCAACGCGCCGATCCCGGACTCGGTCTTCGGCATTTTCCGCATGTAGGAGCGAGGGCTGTGCCCTACGCTTGGGACATGCAGACGATCGAGCTCACCGACGAGGAGCTCCGGCTCCTCTCCGCCGCGCTCCACGCCTACCTCGACGCCTTCGGCCACGAGGAGGCAGACCTCCTGCGGGCGATCAAGCAGCTGATCGCGCGGCTGGAGGCGACAAGCTAGAGCGAGTCGAGCCAGACCGCGAGCGCGGTCCGCTCCTCGTCCGAGAGCCCCCGTAGCGGGGCGCGCACGTCCTCGCGCACCGGCACGCCGCGCCGCCCGAGCACGAGCTTCAGTGCCGCGTGGCGCGGGAAGCGCTCGAGCCCGGCGCGCAATGCTCCGACGCGCTCCTCCGCAGCGGGTGAGGGCTCCCGCACAGCGGCGACGACCTCCTCGGGGAACGCTGCCGCGAGCGCGGAGACGGCGCCGACCGCACCTGCGGCGATCCCCCGGTGGATGAGCGATTCGGGCCCGACGAAGACGTCGAGCCATTCGATCAGGTAGCGCGAGAAGGCCTCGAACGGGGCATCCGAGACCTTCAGTCCTGCGAGGTTCGGCGCCCGCTCGCGCAGCGCCTCGAGCACGCCGAGCGGGACGGCGTAGCCCGCGGCCTTCTCGAACTCGTAGACGTAGAACGGAACCGGCGCGCACGCGGCGGCCGCGGCGGCGAGGTGCTCGAGCAGCGCGCGGTCGTCGAGGACGAAGTACGGCGGCGAGATGACGGCCACGGCGGCGACGCCCGCACCGGCGGCGTGCGCGGCGAGCGCGACGGTGTCGGCGGTCGTCTGCGCGCCGCAGTGGGCTGCGACCTGGAACCGCCCCGCGGCGGCCTCGAGCCAGCGCTCCGTGGCCGTCGCCCGCTCCGCGCGCGAGAGCAGGATCCCCTCCCCCGCGGTGCCCTGCGCGAGAATCCCGTCGAGCCCGGCCCCGGCGAGGAAGTCCGCGTAGGGCCCGAAGGCGCCGATGTCGAGGGTGCGTCCGCCGTCTGCCAGGGGCGTCACCGCCGCCGCAAGCGCTCCGTGCAGCATGCGACAACTCTAAGCTCCCGGGCGATGGGCGCGCTCCGCATCTCCCGGGACGGCAACGTCCTCCGCATCACGCTCGCGCGCCCTGAGACGCGCAACGCGTTCGACGCGGCGCTGATCGCGGAGCTGGCCGAGGCGTTCGTGGACGTGGGCAAGGCACGCGCGGTCGTGCTCGCCGGAGAGGGCGCAAGCTTCTGCGCGGGCGCCGACATCGAGTGGATGCGCTCGGCCGCGGGCCTCGGCTACGAGGAGAACCTCGCCGACGCGAACGCGCTGCGGCAGATGTTCGAGGCCGTGGACGGCTGCCCGGCGCCGGTGATCGCGCTCGTGCAGGGACACGCGCTCGGCGGCGGTGTCGGGCTCGTGGCCTGCGCCGACATCGCGCTCGTGCGGCCGGGCACGGTGTTCGCCTTCTCCGAGGTGAAGCTCGGAATCGTTCCGGCGACCATCTCCCCGTTCGCGCTCGCCAAGATCGGGCCGAGCGCCGCCCGCCGCTACTTCGTCACCGGCGAGCGTTTCGACGCGGCGACGGCGGTGCGGATCGGGCTCGCACACGAGGTCGCCGACGACCTCGAGGCGGCCCTCGAACGCGTCCTCGCCGAGCTGCGCAGCGCCGGCCCGAAGGCCGCACGCGCGGCGAAGCGACTCGTGCTCGATCGCCCGGACGGGCCCGAGACTGCCCGCATCATCGCCGAGCGGCGCACGAGCCCCGAGGGGCAGGAGGGGTTGCGCGCCTTCCTCGAGCGGCGCAAGCCCGACTGGTCAGCCTGACGCCGCGGTGAGCGCGGGCCTCCCGATCGGGACGCTGCTCGTCGCCAACCGGGGCGAGATCGCGCTGCGCGTCTTCCGCGCCTGCCGGGAGCTCGGGATCGCGACGGTCGCCGTCGTCGCCCCCGACGACGCCGGCTCGCTGCACGGGCGCTCGGCCGATCGGGTCATCGAGATCGGGAGCTACCTCGACGCGGCCGAGCACGTGCGGGCCGCCCTCGAGTCCGGCGCCGTCGCGATCCACCCCGGCTACGGCTTCCTCGCCGAGAGCGCCGGGTTCGCCGAGGCGGTCGAGGCGGCAGGGCTCGTCTGGGTCGGGCCGCCGCCGGCGGCGCTGCGGGCCGGCGGCGACAAGCTTGCGGCGAAGCGCACCGCCGCGGCGGCCGGAGTGCCGGTGCTCCTCTCGGGCGAGCCGGACGAGCTCGGCTATCCCTTGCTCGTGAAGGCCGCAGCGGGCGGCGGCGGGCGCGGGATGCGCATCGTCCGGGCGCCCACGGAGCTCGACGCGGCGCTCGCGGCGGCACGCCGCGAGGCGGAGTCCGCCTTCGGAGACGGCGCGGTCTTCTGCGAGCGCTACCTCGAGCGCCCCCGTCACGTCGAGGTGCAGCTGCTCGCGGACGCGCACGGGAACGTGCACGCGCTCGGCGAGCGCGAGTGCTCCGTGCAGCGGCGCCACCAGAAGGTGCTCGAGGAGTCCCCCTCGCCCGCGCTCGACCCCGAGCTGCGCGCGCGCATGTGCGACGCGGCCGTCGCCTTCGCCCGGGCGATCGGCTACCGCGGCGCGGGCACGGTCGAGTTCGTGCTCGCCGGCCGCGACTTCTTCTTCCTCGAGCTGAACGCCCGCATCCAGGTCGAGCACCCCGTGACCGAGCTCGTCACAGGGATCGACCTCGTGGCCGAGCAGATCCGGGTGGCGGCGGGGGTGCCGTTGCCGAACGCGCCCGCGCAGCCGTCCGGGCACGCGGTCGAGGTGCGGCTCTACGCCGAGGACCCGCGCACGTTCCTTCCTCAGGCGGGCCGGATCGAGCGCCTGCAGCTGCCCGCCGGCGTGCGCGTCGATGCGGGCGTGGCGGAGGGCGACGAGGTCGGCACGGGCTACGACCCGCTGCTCGCGAAGCTGATCGCGCACGGCGCGACGCGCACGGAAGCGCTCGACCGGCTCGCCGTCGCGCTCGGCGAGACGGACGTGGCGGGCGTCACGACGAACCTCCCGTTCCTGCGCTGGCTCGTCTCCCATCCGGCACTGCGGGCGGGAGACACGACTACGGCGTTCCTGACTGACTTCCCGCCGCTCTCGCCACGGCCGCTGCGTCTCCCTGACGGCCCGTGGCGGGGCCCCTTCAGGCTGAACCTGCCGCCCCCGGCGCGGGCCGCCGCGCCCGACGTGGACGAGGCTGCCCACCACCACGGCCCAGCCGCCGGCGGCAGCGAGGTGACCGCACCGATGCCCGGCACGGTCATCCGCGTCCTGTGCGCCGCCGGCGACCGCGTGGCGGCGCGGGCGCCTCTGCTCGTGCTCGAGGCGATGAAGATGGAGGTGCCGCTCGCGGCCCCGTTCGACGCGACGGTGAAGGCGGTCCACGTCGCCGAGCGCGACCAGGTCGCACTCGGCATGGTCCTGGTCGAGCTGGAGCCGTAGAGACCGCTAGAACAGTTTTTGGAGCTTCATGGCGGCGCCCATGTCCCCCTTGATCTTCAGCTTGCCGGTCATGTAGGCGGTCGTCGGGTTCTGCTCGCCGCGCACGATCTTCATGAAGTCGGCCTCGCCGGTGGAGATCGTGCAGTCGGCGGCGTCGCCGCCCTCGCTGACGCTCACGGAGCCGTCGGCGACCGCGACGGTCCACGTACCCGCACCCTCGATCTCGAAGAGGTAGGTGCTGCTCATGCCGGCCGTCTTCGCGGGATCCACGCCCGCGGCCAGCCCGTCGAAGAACTCCTGCACACTTTCGGCCATTGCTCTCTCCTTTGACTGACGGTTCAATCGAGCGGGGTCATTCTACGGGGCGACGGGGTCGGGCGCGAAATCGCGCGGCGTGCGCGGCGCGGGCAGGAAGAGGCACAGGATCGCGCCGAGTGCGGGCGTCGCCGCGCACACGAGCAACGCCGTGCGCAGATCGATCGTGTCGGCGACCGCGCCGAGGGCGACCGCGGCCACCCCGCCGACGCCCATCGCCATCCCGATCGAGAGCCCTGCCGCCGTTCCCAGATGCCGCGGCAGGTACTCCTGGCTCAGCACCATCGTGACCGTGAAGCTGCCGACGACACAGGCGCCGACGAGCGCCAGCGCGACTGCTCCCGGTACGCCGCCCACGAGCACGAACACGAGCGCGAGCGGCGCCAGCGCCGCCTGCGTCAGCTGCATCGTCCGCCGGTGGCCGATCCGGTCGGAGGCCGGCCCGATGACGAGCGTCCCGATCGCCCCGCTGACGAGCATCAGCGAGAGCAGGTGGTTCCCGTCGGCCTCCGAGTGCCCACGCTCGACGAGCCAGAGCGGCACGAAGGTGAGCAGCCCGAACCAGGCGACGCTGCGCAGGGCGACGACCGCGAGCAGCAGGACGAGCGCGCCCCGCCTGTCCTCACCCACCAGGGCGCGCTCGCGTGGCCGCTCGGGCACGAAGCCGCGCAGGTACGGGAGCGCGTAGGCGAGCGCGGCTGCGGCCGCCAGCGGCGGCAGTGCGAGCAGCAGGCCGCCCTTCAGGCCGAGCCAGACCACGAGCGGCGTCGCCACGATCGGCCCGAGGGCGTAGCCGGAGTTGCCGCCGATGTTGAAGAGCGCCATCCCGCTCGCCCGCCGCGGGCCGGAGACGTAGTTCGCGAACTTCGAGCCCTCCGGGTGGAAGGCGGCCACACCGACGCCGCCGCAGAAGATCAGGGCGACGACGAGCAGGTAGCTCGGTGCGGCCGCCGCGAGCGAGACGCCGGCGCCGGCCAGCGCGACGCCCCCGGGCAGCAGCCACATGGCGCCGCGCCGGTCGGAGAGGAGCCCGAAGACGGGCTGGACGACAGAGGACGACACGAGCGCAGCCAGCATGATGAGGGCCGCCTGCGTATAGCTCAGGTCGTAGCGCTCGACGAGGAACGGCACGAGGGCGGGAACGGAGCCGGAGGCGAAATCCGTCGCGAGGTGCCCGCTCGAGAGCGCGACCATCGCGCGCCGGTCGATCCCGACTCTCATGGGCGGAGCCTAGCCCGGCGCGTGAGGCGCGGAGGCTGGGATACGATCGCCGCCGGTGGACTTCGACCTCGCGCCCGAGCACGAGCTGATCCGGGACACGGTGCGCGAGTTCGCCCGGGAGCGGGTCGCCCCGCTCGCCGCGGAGCTCGACCTCGAGGGGCGGTTCCCGTACGAGCTCGTCGCCGAGCTCGCCGGTCTGGGCCTGCTGGGGATGCCGATCCCCGAGGAGTACGGCGGCGGCGGCACCGACACGCTCTCGTATGCGATCGCGATCGAGGAGCTGACCCGCGTGGACTCGTCCGTCGCGATCACCGTCGCGGCCCACACCTCGCTCGGGACGATGCCGATCTACCTCTTCGGAAGCGAGGAGCAGAAGCGCGAGTGGCTGCCCGACCTCGCCTCGGGGCGGCGGCTCGCCGCCTTCGGCCTCACCGAGGCGGGCGCCGGCTCGGACGCGGGCGCGACGCGCACGATGGCGAAGCTGCGCGACGGCCGCTGGGTGGTCAACGGCTCGAAGCTGTTCATCACGAATGCGGGAACCGACATCACCGCCTGCGTGACGATCACCGCGCGCACCGGCCCGCACGAGATTTCGAACCTCATCGTCCCGAACGGCACGCCCGGCTACACGATCGCCCCGCCGATGCGCAAGCTCGGCTGGCGCGCCTCGGACACCCGTGAGCTCGCCTTCGCCGACTGCGCCGTTCCCGAGGGCAACCTGCTCGGGCCGCGCGGCGAGGGCTTCAAGCAGTTCCTCGAGATCCTCGACGGCGGCCGCATCTCCGTCGCCGCGATGGGACTCGGACTCGCCCAGGGCGCCTACGACCTCTCCTCCGAGTACGCGCGCCGGCGGGAGCAGTTCGGCAGGCCGATCGCCGCGTTCCAGGCGATCCAGTTCAAGCTCGCCGACATGGCCACCGAGGTCGAGGCGGGGCGCAACCTCGTCTACAAGGCCGCCTGGCTCAAGGATCAGGGACGGCCGTTCGCCCGGGAAGCCGCCATGGCGAAGCTGTACACCGGCGAGCTCTCCAACCGCGCCGTCAACGCGGCTCTCCAGATCCACGGCGGCTACGGCTTCATGGAGGACTCTCCGGTCGCCCGGCTCTACCGGGACCAGAAAGTCCTCGAGATCGGCGAGGGCACAAACGAGGTGCAGCGCATGGTCATCGCCAAGCACCTCGGGCTCTAGCGTCCCTGGCCGCGACCCCTCCCGGCCAGCGCTCCTACGACGCGAACACAGGCACCGACTCAGCCGGTGCGGCGATCTGGAGGCTCTCGAGCCCGCCTTCCCGCAGCACGCGGAAGAGCGCACTGACGACGGCCGGGTCGAAGCGGCCGTCCGCGTGGCGCCAGATCTCCGTCAGCGCCGCGGTCAGCGAGAACGAGGCGCCGTGCCGCGTGCCGTCGAGCAGGGAGATGAGCTCGTGCGCAACCGCGACGATGCGCGCCCCGACCGGAATCGCCTCACCGGCAAGCCCGTGCGGAGATCCGGAACCGTTCCAGCACTCGCGCTGCGCGGAGACGATCGCGGCGACGTGACGAACCGCCGGGATCCGCGAGACGATCTCCGCCGAGCTCTCGGGGTCGCGCGACTCCGTGCGGAGCTCTGCGTCGGCCAGGGTCAGGTTGCCCAGCGCGTGAACCAGGCCGGCGAGCTCCACGGACTCCGCTTCGGCCGGCGGGAGTTCGAGCTCGAGCGCGAGCTGCTTCGAGACCGCTGCGACCCTCGCCGAGTGCCCCGGGACGCCGTCCGCGCGCACATCGACCGAGGCGACGAGCTCGCGTAGCTGGCGCAGCTGCGTCTGCGGTGCGCCTTGGAGGCCTGTCAGCAGGATGTCAGGCTCCGGGCCGCGGACGTGATTTGCCCCGAGCCGGCGGGCGGCGTCGACGAGGCCCTCGGCCAGCTCGAGCAGGTCCTCGGCGTCCACGCCGGGCCGCCAGGCGACGACTCCGACGCTGACTCGATCCTCGCCCGAGGCGACGCGCAGCCGCTCGGCGAGCTCCCGGGCCTCGCCGGCCCCGACCCGCGGCATCAGGACGCAGAGGCGACCGTCATCGAGCTGTGCGACCAGGTCGACGGCGCGCGCGGCAGCCCCCACGCGGTGGGAGCCGCCGGTGTCGCCGGCGGGCCTTTGCGACGGCTCGAGGAGGGCCAGTGCGAAGGGCTCGCCGAAGTGGTCGGCGCACGCGACCTGGCGGCCGAGCTCGCGCAGCAGGTAGGTGGCGTCGTAGATGCCGGACTCCGGGACGCGCAACGCCCGTACGCCTGCGTGCGCGAACAGCGCAAGCCGGGCGGCCATGAGGAGCGCGAGCCCCCCGCCTGCGGCGAGGAGGCCGTTCGAGGGCGGGCCACCGCCCCACGTTCCCGCGACGATCACAGCGAGGAGGATGGCACCCGCGCCCGTCAGGATGCCGGCCGGCGCGAGCGACGCCGCCGGACGCCACCTCGCCCAGTCTGAGCGCAGGTCGAGCCGGAGCACGGTCGCGAGCGCGGCGAGCGAGAGCAGGCACGCCTCGGCCTGCCACCCCAGCGCGATCCAGTCACCCGAGAAGTACGTGTGCGTGACGACGGCGTTCGTGTAGACGGCGTCGGCGACGGCCGTCGCGACGATCGCGGCGGCGAAGAGCTTCAGCGCGACCGTCCCGCGCCGCGCCGGCAGCAGGCGCGTCGCCGCGAGCGTGCCGAGCAGGACGAGGCCGAAGGTCGGGTAGGCGACACCGACGACGGACACGAGATCGGCGGGCAGCGAGAGCGGGCGGAGCACGATCCACCACCAGCCGAGGGCGAGCGCCCCGATGACGAGCGCTCCGTCGAGGACGCCCGCGAGCCGGACGGTGCGGAACGACGGCCGGAACGCAGCAGGGATCGCCGCCACGAGCAGGGCGTACGAGCTGAGATAGCCCAGGTCGGTCCACCACGGGAAGGGAACCGAGCCGCTCCCGAGCTCGAGCACGGACCAGAGCAGCTCGGCGCCGAGCCAGAGCGCATTCGAGGCCGCGACGATCGCCCAAAAGACGCGCATGCCCCGCACGGCCCGCCGGACGGCCCAGGCCGAGAGCGCGGTGGCGGCGGCGATCGGCACCAGGTACGCCGTGTCCGCGAATACGAGCAGCCCGCGCTCGCCAAATGGCGAGAGCGCGAGCCAGGCCGCGTAGAACGCGAGCCAGCCCCCGGCAAGCCAAGCGGCCACAGCGAATGCGCGCGGAACGCGGACCCTCTCCACGAGGAGGAACATCGTGGCGGTATCCCTCGTTCAAGACCCCCGAAAGAGTGATCCGGCGGTCTGGCGGGTGCCCGCTACGGGTGGACGCAGAGCGTCGCGAGATCCATCGCGTAGATCGGCTGGTAGACCTGGCAGCCGATCCGCGACGAGAAGAAGTCGCGATCGTTGTCGTTCACCCAGGCGGCGAGCGGCGCCGCGTCGCGGGCAAGCTCGACATCGAGGTCGCCGTACGCCTGCAGCCGCGCGTCCCCCGAGAGCCGCGCGGCGGCGTGCATCTTCTCGATGTAGCCCGGATCGTCGAAGTACGAGAAGTTGACGTTGTTGGCCGCCTGGAGCCGCGACCCGTCGAGCAACACGTTGACGAAGTCGTACGGGTCGGCGTAATCCGCCTGCCAGCCGTCGAAGGCGATGTCGAACGGCTCGCCCCGGATGCCTTGCTTCTGGAACTGGACCGCGCGCTCGAACTGCTTGATCACGACGTCGATCCCGATCGCCTTCAGGTTCGCCTGGATGATCTGGGCGGTCTCCGGGCACGGGGCCTGGTTGCACGTGTAGAGCACCGCCGTGCCCTTCGCGCCCGCGGCGAGCGCCTTCGCGGTCGCGACGTCGGCCCGCTCGAGCGGATAGATCTGCTCGTCGCGGAAGCCGGCGAGGCCGTACGGGAGGTACTGATCGGTCGCGCGTCCCGCGTACGCGCCGCGCTGGCGGATCAGCAGCGCCCGGTCGAGCGCGTAGTTGACCGCGCGGCGCAGCTTCGCGTCTGCGAAGAGCGGCCGGTCGGTGTTCAGGGCCAGGTAGCGGAACGCGAGCGTCGGATTGACGAAGTACTGCTGGACGCCCTGCCTCGCAGCCTTGCTGCCGGGACCGAACTCGGGCCCCAGCTGGCCGTGAGCCGAGGGCGGGATCCCGTCGGCTGCGTAGTCGGCCTGCCCCTTCTTGATCTGCAGGAGGCCCTGAGCGGGGTTGACGCCCACGGTATAGACGATGCGATCGGGGTTCGCGGGCCGGTCACCGCCGTAGTTCGGGTTGCGCGCGAGCACGAGCTGCCGCTTGGGCACCCACTTCTCGATGAAGTAGGGGCCCGCGGACGGGATCTGCTGCTCGCCGGCCGGGTTGAGCGGCGTCGAGACCGGGACCGCGGCGAAGAACGGCATCGCGATCCGGGAGAGGAAGTCGGGGGCCACGTCCACGAGCATGATCGTGAGCGTGTCGCCGTCGACGCGGATCCCCGAGACGGACTTGGCCTTGCCGTTGCGGAACGCCTCGGCGCCGGCGATGTCGCTCAGGAACGACGCACCGGGAGACTGCATCTTCGGGCTCAGCACGCGTACGAGCGCCGCCTTGAAGCTGGCCGCGGTGACGCGCTCGTTCGAGGGCGGCGAGAAGCGGAAGCCGTCCCGGACCGTGAAGGTGTACGTCTTGCCGTCCGGCGAGACGATCGGCAGCGCCACCGCGGCCTCCGGCTGGAGGCGCGATCCTTCGGGTGCGGGCGCGTCGGGATAGTTCAGGAGCTTGAGGCTCGTCGCGTATTCGAACTGCCACGAGACCGAGTAGTACGCGAGCGCCGGGTCGGTGTAGTCGGTGTCGGAGGCGAGGTTCACGCGAACAGTGCCTCCGCGGCTCGGTGCAGCCGCCTCCGTCGCGGTGGCGCTCTTCTCGCCCGAGCCGCCGCAGCCGGCGGCGGCGAGCAGGGCGACGCCCGTGGCCAGGGCGCCGAGCGCGGCGATCGCTTGTCTGGTGCTCATCTCGTGTCCTTCCGTCTCGTGCAGCTCTTCCGGCGGGGGAGACCGCCGGATGCGCAAAGATCATGCCGTGCGTGGTGTCCTGACGTCGCTCCTTGCGCTGGCGGTCGTGGCGCCGGCCGCGGCGCTCGCACACATCGGGGTCTCGCCCGCGTTCGTTCGGGCCGGCGAGTCCGCGCGGCTCGCGCTCGCGGTCCCGAACGAGCGCGACGGCCGGGCGATGACCGCTTTCTCGCTCAGGGTACCGGCGGGAGCGCGCGTGCTGTCGGCGGAACCGGCGTCGGGCTGGACGGCGATGTCGACCGCGCGCGACGCGGTGTGGCGCGGCTCGCTCCCCGCCGGGGAGACCGTCGTTCTCGCGTTGACGCTCCAGGCGCCGGGCCTGCCCGGCCCGCTCGACCTGGAGGCGGAGCAGCTGTATGCCGACGGCGGCGTCGTTTCCTGGACGGTTCGCGTCACGGTCACGCCGGCGGCGGCACCCTCTCCGCCGATGCGGCTCGGCTGGGCGCTCGCGACGGGGATCGCGGGAATGGTCGCGCTCGCGGCCGGGCTCATGCTCGTGCGCCGCCGGCGGCGACCTTGACCTCGCGGGCCGACTTCGCTATCGGAAGGCCAGCGGCCGCGGCTGTTACCGTCCGCTCGTGCTCTTCACGCAATTCGTCGACGACGACCTCGGCTGCGCGTCGTACCTGATCGGGTGCGAGGAGGCGGGAGTCGCGGCCGTCGTGGATCCCGCCTACGCGATCGAGCAGTATCTCGAGGAGGCGGAGCGGCGCGGAGTCCGGATCGTCCGAGTCGTCGAGACGCACACGCACGCCGACCACGTCTCGGGTCACGGGCGGCTCGCGCTCGAGCACGGGTTGCCGGTCAGCATCTGTTCGGAGGCGGCCGTCGGCTACCCGCACGACGCATTCGACGACGGCGCCGAGCTCGAGCTCGGGCAGGTCCGGCTGCGCGCGCTCCACACTCCGGGCCACCGGCCCGAGCACACCTGCATCGCGGTGATCGACGGCACGCGCGCGGAGGAGCCCTGGCTCGTCCTGACGGGCGACTCGCTCTTCGTCGGCGACGCGGCCCGTCCCGATCTCGCGGTGCGCGCGGTCGAGGGCGCCGAGAGCCTCTTCCACTCGCTGCGGCGGCTGCTCGAGCTGCCGGACGGCGTCGAGGTCTTCCCCGGACACGTCGCCGGCTCGCTCTGCGGGAAGGCGATGAGCTCGAAGGCCTCGACGACGATCGGCTTCGAGCGCCGGTTCAACCGGAGCCTCCTGATCGGCGACGTCGCCTCGTTCGTCGCCGAGTCCGCCGCGATCAGCGCACCGAAGCCGCCGAACATGCACCGCATCGTGGAGACCAACAGCGGTCCCTTCCTCGGCGCCCCGGCCGCGGTGCCCGAGCTCGCCGCGGTTCCCGCGGGCGTGGCCGTGCTCGACGTGCGCCCGGTGCGCGAGTGGCTCGCCGGCCACCTGCCCGGATCGCTCAACGTGCCCGTCTCCGGTACGAGCTTTGCCACAAAGGCAGGGTTCGTGCTCGATCAAGACAGCCCGTTCGTCGTGGCCGCCGCATCCAGCGAGGATGCAGCGAGCGCGATCCGCGGGCTGCGCTCGGTCGGCTTCCTCGAGATCGCCGGCCGGGTTCCCGGCGAGGGCCCGGAGACGTCCGTGAGCGTCTCCGTCGAGGAGCTGGACGCGCTGCTCGCACAGGGCGCCGAGCTGATCGACGTGCGCGAGCACGACGAGCGCGACTCCGGCTACATCCCCGGCAGCCGCAACATCCCGTACCGGCTGCTCAAGGCCTGCGCCGAGCTTCCGGCGGACCGGCCGCTCGTGACGATCTGCGAGACAGGCCCGCGCGCGGCGATCGCCGCATCGATCCTCGTCGCCCGGGGCCTCGACGCCCGCCCGGTCGTCTCAGGCGGAATCTCGACGTGGCAGGCGTCGGGCAGGCAGACGGTCGAGTTCAGGCGCTGCGGCGCCTAGGAGAGCCGCTCGACCACGTAGCCGCGCCCGCGCAGCGCGGCGAGCACCGAGTCGCAATGCGATTCGTCGCGTGTGGCGAGCGTCAGCTCGATCTCCGTCTCGCCGAGCCCGACGAGCACACCCTCGCGCCGGTGGGAGACGGAGACGACGTTGACGCGCTCCCCGGCGACGAGCTGGAGCAGCTGTAGGAGCTCTCCCGGGCGGTCGGGCACGCATGTGTACAGGACGAGGTAGCGGCCCGAGGCGGTCAGGCCGTGCCGGGTCACCTGCATCAGCAGCGTGGGATCGATGTTGCCGCCCGAGAGGACAGCGCAGGTCTCGTCGTCGCCCTCGATCAGCCCGGCGAGCAGCGCCGCGATCCCCGCGGCACCGGCGCCCTCGACGACGAGCTTCGTGCGTTCGAGCAGGAAGACGATCGCCCGGGAGATGTGCTCGTCGGTCACCGCGACGACCTCGTCCAGCAGCTCGGCGAGGATCGCGGAGGTGAGCGTCCCGGGCTGCTTGACGGCGATGCCGTCGGCGATCGTGAAGCCATGCACGGTGCCCCCGGCGAGCGGGGCGCACGCGGCGGCCTGCACGCCGACGAGCCGCACCCGCGGCAGCAGCTCGCGCAGAGCGATCGCGATCCCGGAGGCGAGCCCGCCGCCGCCGACGGGGATCACGACGGTGCCGAGCTGCGGCAGCTGCTCGGCCAGCTCGAGCCCGAGCGTCCCCTGACCGGCGATCACCTGCGGATCCTCGAAGGCGTGGACGAACGTCGCCCCCGTCCTCTCCACGTGCTCCCGGCAGGCGGCCACCGCCTCGTCGAAGCCGGCCCCCGCGAGCTCGACGGTGGCGCCGTAGCTGCGGGTGGCGTCCACCTTCGCCATCGGCGCGTCCTCCGGCATGTAGATCGTCGCGGCGATCCCGACCTCGCGCGCGGCCCAGGCGACGGCCTGGCCGTGGTTGCCCGCGCTCGCCGCGGCCACGCCGGCCAGGCGCTCCGCGTCAGTGAGCGTCGCGATCCGGTTGAACGCGCCGCGGATCTTGAACGAGCCGGTGCGCTGGAGGTTCTCGGCCTTCAGGTGCACCGGCCGACCGGTCAGGCGCGTGAACGTCTCCGAGCGGTAGACGGGCGTCTCACGGGCGACCCCGGCCAGCAGCTCGCGCGCGGCGCGGACGTCAGCGAGAGTCGGTGCGCCCGTCATCGCCAAGGTGGAACACCTTCTCCATGATCTCACGCACCGCCGAGAGCGGATCGAGCTCCCGGCGCTGCACCTCGTCGAGGAGCCGCCGCAGCTCCGGGTCATCCCGTACGGCCTCCTCCAGGCGCGTCTTCGCGCGGCTCGACGCGACCGCGAACACCTCCCGCGCGAGGTGCTCGCGCCGGCGCTCCTCGAGCCTCCCGTCCTCCCCGAGGAAGGCCCGGTGCCGCGCCAGCTCCTTCCAGAGCTCCGCCACGTTCTCGCCGCGCACGGCCTCCGTGAGCACGATCGGAGGCGGCCAGGCGCGGTCGTGATCGAGCTGGAGGATCGAGCGCACCTCGTTCAGCATCGTCTTCGCCGCCGGGTGGTCGAGCTTGTTGACCGCGATCACGTCGGGGATCTCCATGATCCCCGCCTTCAGCGCCTGCACGGAGTCGCCCGAGCCGGGCATCAGCACGAGCAGCACGGTGTCGGCGACTCCGATCACCTCCACCTCGCTCTGGCCCGTGCCGACGGTCTCGAGGAAGAGGACGTCCTTGCCCGAGGCGTCGAGCAGCAGGGCCGCCTGGAGCGTCGCTTCCGAGAGCCCACCGAGGTGCCCGCGCGTCCCCATCGAGCGGATGTAGACGCCGGGGTCGAGGAAGTGGTCGGACAGGCGGATGCGGTCGCCGAGCAGCGCACCTTGGGAGAACGGGCTCGAGGGATCGACCGAGATCACGCCGACCGTCTTGCCGAGGCCGCGCACATGGGCGATCAGGGCGCCGATGAGGGACGACTTGCCGACACCGGGCGGCCCGGTGACGCCGATCGCGTGTGCCCGGCCCGTCTCGGCGTAGAGAGCGCGGACGAGCTCGTAGGCGAGCGGGTCGCGGTTCTCGACGAGCGAGATCGCCCGAGCGAGCGCGCGCCGGTCACCGGCGCGCACCCCGTCCTCGAGCGCCTCGCGTGTCCACTGCCGCCTGGCCATGGCAGGACTCTAGTTGCTCGCGGCCGCCGCCTCGGGCGTCTCTCGCGCAGCCTCGTGCGCCGGCGCGGCAACGGCCAGGCCGCGCGCGAGCGTCGCCGCGACCAGGGCGGCAGCCAGGTAGAAGAGGGCCGCCCCACCCCACATCCAGCGCCCGCCGACGGCGTTCGTCAGAGGACCGGCGGCGACCATCCCGAGCCCGAGCAGGACGTAGTTCGAGCTCATGATCACGGTGAAGGCGCGCCCGCGCAGCTCGTCGGGGGCGCCGCGTTGGATGAGCAGGGCGTTGCAGACCAGTGCGGCGCCGTTTCCGGCCGCCCCGGCGGCCGCGAAGGCGGCGGCCACCCAGACCGTGGGCGAGATGGCGGCCGCGCCGAAGCCGGCGGCCATCAGTCCGATCCCGGCCGAGTAGGTCAGCCGCACCCCCCGTCGCTCGACGGCGCGCGCCGCGCCGAGGCTGCCGAGGGTGAGGCCAAGGCCGGTCGCACCGACGAGCAGGCCGAAGCCGAAGTCCCCGCCGTCCAGCGAGACCTTCGCAAGCGTGACCTCGGCGACGTTCACGGCGGCGTTGCCGAGCAGCACGACGTTCCAGACGACGAGAACCGTCAGCAGCGCCCGCGAGCGGCGGACGACGGAGAGCCCCTCGCGCACGTCGGTCCAGTGCCCCCGGCTCAGCGAGACGACGGTCTGGAGCTTCCCGCTCGGGATCCTGTAGACGAGCGCCGCCGAGACGAGGAATGTGACCGCGTTGATCCAGTAAGGCAGATCGGGGCCTGAGACGGTGAGCAGGACGCCCGCGACGAGCGGCCCGATCATCCAGGCGAGGTTCTCGACCGACTGCAGGACGGAGTTCGCGCGCGGCAGATCCTCGTCCGCAACGAGGTTCGGCAGGCCGGCGTAGACGGCGGGCCGGAAGAAGCCCGTGGCGATGCCCGCGACGCCGGCCAGGGCGACGATCGCGGCCGGCGTCGCGGCGAAAGGCAAGGCGCAGAAGACGGCGAAGCGGACGAGGTCCGAGCCGATCATCAGCCCCCGGCGCGAGAGCCGGTCGACGAGCGGCCCGAGGGCGACGCCGAGAACGACGATCGGCAGGAACTCCGCGATCAGGAGGGCGCTCACCCACGTGTTCGAGCCCGTGCGGTCGAAGATGTCGACGGTCAGCGCGACGGCGGCAAGGTACGTCCCCGCGCCCGAGCCGAGTGTGGCGAGGAAGAGCCGCCGGAAGTCCGGAGCCCGCCGGAGCAGAGCGAGGCTGCCGTGGGCGACGTGGGGCACGGGAGGACGCTAACACCCTTTCCCGCCCGGCCGTCACGAGGAGTGACTTTCGTTACGCCGTCGGCACGTAGCCCAGGTTCGGGGCCAGCCAGCGCTCGGCCTCGCCGACGGGCCACCCCTTGCGCCGCGCGTAGTCCTCGACCTGATCCCGCGCGATCCGCCCGACGGCGAAGTAGCGCGCCTGCGGATGGCCGAGGTAGATGCCGCTGACAGCCGCGGGGGGCGTCATTGCGAACGACTCGGTCAGCTGGAGGCCGATCTCCCCGGCGCCGAGCAGCTCGAACAGAGCGGCCTTCTCGGAGTGGTCCGGGCAGGCCGGGTAGCCGAAGGCGGGCCGGATGCCACGGTAGCGCTCTGCGACGAGATCCTCGCTCGAGAGCTTCGGGCCGACGTCGTACCACTCGCGCCGCGCCGTCTCGTGCAGCAGCTCGGCGAAGGCCTCGGCGAGCCGGTCGGCGAGCGCCTTGACCATGATCGAGTGGTAGTCGTCGTGCTCGTCCTCGAAGCGGCGGGCGATCTCGTCCGCGCCGAAGATGCCGACCGCGAACGCGCCCAGGTGATCTCCGGCGGGCGCGACGTAGTCGGCGAGAGAGCGGTTCGGGCGCGAGTCCCCCCACGCCGCCTGCTGCCTGAGGAAGTGGAAGCGCGTGCCGGCGTCGAGCGCGACGTCGTCGCCGTCGGCACACGCCGGCCAGAACCCGTAGATCCCGCGCGGGACGAGGCCGCCCTCGCGCTCGAGCGTGGCGAGCAGCGCGAGAGCGTCGTCGTAGAGCTCCCGCGCGACCGGGTTGTCGAGGATCGCGGGAAAACGGCCCTTCAGCTCCCACGCGTGGAAGAGGAACGTCCAGTCCACGTACGCCGAGAGCTCGGCGACCGACGGCTCGACGAGCCGGGTGCCGGTGAACGAGGGGGTGGCCAGATCGTCGTAGGAGAGCCGCTCGCGGTTTGCCCGCGCCTCGGCGAGGGAGAGTAGCGGCCGGCGCTCCTTCGCACCGTGGGCCTCCCGCAGCCGCTCCTGCTCCTCGCGGTTCGCACGGTCGAGAACGATGCGCCGGCCGGGGTCGAGCAGGTCGGAGACGACGCCCACGACGCGCGAGGCGTCGAGCACGTGCACCGTCTCGTGGCTGTACTCGGTCGCGATCCGGACGGCCGTGTGCTGCCGCGAGGTCGTTGCGCCGCCGATCAGCAACGGCAGCTCGAGCCCGCGCCGCTCCATCTCGCGCGCCACGTTGACCATCTCGTCGAGCGAGGGCGTGATCAGCCCGGAGAGGCCCACCGCGTCGGCACCCTCTGCGACAGCGGTGTCGAGGATCGTGTCGGCCGGAACCATCACGCCGAGGTCGATCACCTCGTAGCTGTTACAGCCGAGCACCACGCCGACGATGTTCTTTCCGATGTCGTGCACGTCGCCCTTGACGGTTGCGACCACGATCTTCCCCTGCGCGCGCGCGGTGCCGCCGCCGGCCGCGCGCTCGGCCTCCATGAACGGCTCGAGGTAGGCGACCGCCCGTTTCATCGCCCGCGCGCTCTTCACGACCTGGGGCAGGAACATCTTGCCGTCGCCGAAGAGGTCGCCGACGATCCGCATCCCGTCCATCAGCGGCCCCTCGATCACGTCGAGCGGCCGCGCCGCCTGTGCGCGCGCCTCCTCGACGTCCTCCTCGACGAAATCCACGATCCCGTGCACGAGCGCGTGCGCGAGCCGTTCGGCGACGGGTTGCTCCCGCCACGAGAGGTCGAGCTCCCGCTTGGTCGCCTCGCCCTGCACCGTCGAGGCGAAGGCGACGAGCCGGTCGGTCGCGTCGGGGCGCCGGTCGAAGATGACGTCCTCGACACGCTCCAGCAGGGCCGGGGGGATGTCCGCGTAGACCATCAGCTGGCCGGCGTTGACGATGCCCATGTCGAGCCCGGCGTGGATCGCGTGGTAGAGGAACGCGGCGTGCATGGCTTCGCGCACCACGTCGTTGCCCCGGAAGGCGAACGACAGGTTCGAGATGCCGCCGCTCACCTTCGCGCCGGGGCAGCGCTCCTTGAGCACGGGAATCGCCTCGATGAACGCCTTCGCGAACCCTGCGTGCTCCTCGATCCCGGTCGCGACCGTCAGCACGTTCGGGTCGAACACGATGTCCTCAGGTGCGAAGCCGGCCTCGTCGACGAGCAGCCGGTAGGCGCGCTCGCAGATCGACACCTTGCGCTCGGCCGTGTCCGCCTGCCCGAGCTCGTCGAAGGCCATCACGACGACGGCAGCGCCGTAGCGGCGGGCCGTACCCGCCTTCGCGAGGAAGTCAGCCTCGCCTTCCTTGAGGCTGATCGAGTTGACGACGGGCTTGCCCTGCACACACCGGAGCCCCGCCTCGATCGCCGACCAGCGCGAGCTGTCGATCATCACCGGGATCCGAGCGACCTCGGGCTCGGTCGCGATCAGGTTCAGGAACGTCGTCATCGCCTGCTCCGCGTCGAGCAGGTCGGCGTCCATGTTCACGTCGAGGAGGTTCGCTCCGCCGCGTACCTGCTCGACCGCCACGTCCACGGCGCCCTGGAAGTCGCCGGCCTCGATCAGGCGGCGGAAGCGGGCGGAGCCCGTGACGTTCGTGCGTTCGCCGATCATCAGGAAGCCCGTGTCGTCGCCCACGACGAGCGGCTCGAGGCCCGAGTAGCGTGCGCGCGTCTCCCGCGCCGGCGGACGGCGAGGCGTGAGGCCGTGCACCGCTCGCGCGACAGCGCGGATGTGCTCCGGTGTCGTGCCGCAACAGCCGCCGACGATATTGACGAGGCCTGCTTCCACGAACTCGCGCAGGTAGCGCGCGGTCAGCTCCGCCCGCTCGTCGTAGCCGCCGAAGGCGTTGGGAAGCCCGGCGTTCGGATGGCAGCTCGTCCACACCGGCGCGACCCGCGACAGCTCGGCGATGTAGGGCCGCATCTCCGCCGCGCCGAGCGAGCAGTTGACACCGACGCTGAGCGGCTCGGCATGCTCGACCGCGATCCAGAACGCCTCCGCGGTCTGCCCCGTCAGCGTGCGCCCCGAGAGGTCGACGATCGTGACCGAGATCATCAGCGGCAGCTCGGGCGCGACGTCCCGCGCGGCCGCGATCGCCGCCTTGCAGTTGAGCGTGTCGAAGACCGTCTCGACGAGCAGGAAGTCCGCGCCGCCGTCGCGCAGCCCGCGCACCTGCTCGGCATACGCCTCGGCTACCTGGTCGAACGTAACGGCCCGGTACGCCGGGTCGTCCACCCTCGGCGAGAGCGAGAGCGTGACGTTGAGCGGGCCGAGCGAGCCGGCGACGAAGCCGTCGCCCGCCTCGTCCGCCGCTTGCCGGGCGAGCCGAGCGCCGGCCACGTTCAGGTCGTAGACCGCGTCCTGGAGCCCGTACTCCGCCTGCCCGATGCTCGTCGCGGTGAACGTGTTCGTCGTCGTGATGTCCGCTCCGGCGGCGAAGTAGGCGCGGTGGATGTCGAGCACGACGTCCGGCCGGGTGAGGTTGAGGACGTCCGGGTCGCCCTTGAGGTCGCGCGGATGGTCGTGGAAGCGCTCGCCGCGGAAATCGGGCTCGCCGAGCGCGAGGGCCTGGAACATCGTTCCCCAGGCGCCGTCGAGCACGACGATGCGCTCCGCGAGGAGGTGCTCGAGTCGTTCCCGCGCGCTCGCCATGCCGGCCACGCTAGCAAGCGCCGCCGCGCTGCCAAGCTACACCGTGTTACGTGGCTACGCGGTCGTCCTTCCGGACACGCGCAGCTGGTTCTGGGCATGTTTCATCCGCTGCTCGAGCTGCCAGCGGTCGGCCTTCGACTCGCCCGCCACGACCCGCGCCAGCTCGGCCTTCGCGTCCTCGAGCTGCTGCTGGGCGCGCGCGTCGTCGATCTCCTTGACGTTGACCGCGTCGTCCACGAGCGCGAGCGCTCGGTTGCGCTCGACCTTGAAGAAGCCCGGGCCGGTTGCGAACTCGATGATGTCCTCGGCCGCCTCGGCGACGTAGACGCGGGTCGAGCCGGCCTTGAGCGTCGCGATCAGCGGCGCGTGGCGGGCGAGCACGCCGATGTCGCCGGCCGCGCCGGGGACGACGAGCATCTCGGCCGGGCCCTCGTACGCCGACCCGTCGGGCGTGACGATGGAGACGTCGAACGTCGAGTGTGTCTCGGCCACCATTCCCCCTACGCGGCGGCGGCCTCGAGCGACCGCCCCTTCTCGACGGCGCTCGCGATCGTGCCGACCATGTAGAAGGCCTGCTCGGGAAGGTCGTCGTGCTTGCCGGCGATGATCTCGCTGAAGCCCTCGATCGTGTCCTCGAGCTTGACGTACTCGCCGGGCGTGCCGGTGAACTGCTCGGCGACGAAGTTCGGCTGCGACAGGAAGCGCTCGATCTTGCGGGCGCGCGAGACGACGAGCTTGTCCTCGTCCGTCAGCTCGTCCATGCCGAGGATGGCGATGATGTCCTGCAGGTCCTTGTAGCGCTGCAGGATCTGCTGCACCGCTGTCGCCGTCCGGTAGTGCTCCTCCGAGACGATCCCCGGCTGGAGGGCGCGGGACGTCGAGTCCAGCGGGTCCATCGCCGGGTAGATCCCCTTCTCGACGATCGCCCGCGAGAGCACCGTGGTCGCGTCGAGGTGCGCGAAGGTGTTCGCCGGCGCCGGGTCCGTGAGATCGTCGGCGGGCACGTAGATCGCCTGCACCGACGTGACCGAGCCGGTCCGCGTCGATGTGATCCGCTCCTGGAGCTGGCCCATCTCGGTGGCGAGCGTCGGCTGGTAGCCGACGGCGCTCGGCATGCGGCCGAGCAGCGCCGACACCTCGGAGCCCGCCTGGACGAACCGGAAGATGTTGTCGATGAAGAGCAGCACGTCCTGGCCCTGGTCGCGGAAGTACTCGGCCATCGTCAGCCCCGAGAGGCCGACGCGCAGCCGCGCGCCCGGCGGCTCGTTCATCTGCCCGTAGCAGAGCGCGACCTTGTCGATCACGCCCGACTCCTGCATCTCGAGCATGAGGTCGTTGCCCTCGCGCGTGCGCTCGCCGACGCCGGAGAAGACCGACACGCCGCCGTGCTGCTTCGCGATGTTGTGGATCAGCTCCTGGATAAGCACCGTCTTGCCGACGCCGGCCCCGCCGAAGAGGCCGATCTTCCCGCCCTTGACGTAGGGCGCGATCAGGTCGATCACCTTGATGCCGGTCTCGAAGATCTCCACGGTCGGCGAGAGGTCGCGGAACGCGGGTGGATCGCGGTGGATCGCCCAGCGCTCGGTGCCCGCGGGCAGCTCGCCCTTCTCGTCGATCGGGTCGCCGAGCACGTTCCAGAGGCGCCCGAGGGTGCCGTCTCCGACCGGGACCGAGATCGGCGCGCCGCTGTCCACGATCTCCGTGCCGCGCGCGATGCCGTCGGTCGCGTCCATCGCCACGGCGCGCACACGGTCGTCGCCCAGGTGCTGCTGCACCTCGGCCACGAGCTTGCTGCCGTCAGGGCGCCGGATCTCGAGCGCCGTGTAGATCTCGGGTAGCTCGCCACCGAACACGGCGTCGATCACGACGCCCTTGATCTCGATCACCGTGCCGACGTTCTGGTTCGCGCTGGACTGCCTGGACATGGGTCTCCCGGAGAGGCTCGCTGACAGGTGAAGCGGCACCGCACACGCGCCGCAGAAGCGCCGCCAGTCTATCCAAGGGCTTTCGCCCACGAGCCGGTTCCCCCCGCGTCCGGGCGGCCTCCAGCGCGGCCGCCAGCCTGGCGGCGTGGTCGAGGCGTCAGACGTACGAGCTGATGGTGCTCGGCTGCGCGATCACCGCCACATCGTAGACCGACGAGCGATACGAGTCGCCAGAGCCCCCAACGGCGCCCTCGGGTTCCTGGCGCTCCGCTCGCGTCGCGCAGGGAGGGGGAACAGTGCGTAAGTAAGCACGGGCCCCCGACTGGAGCGGCGCGAGCGGAGCGAGGCGGCCCCGGAGGCCGGCCTCGCCGGCCGGGAGGGGACGCCGCCCAGGGACGCGAGGGGTCAGACGGGGACGTTCAAGAAGCGTGCGCCTCGATCCGGGCGGGGCGGCGGCGGCAGGAGCGTCTGCCGCTGGCTGACGCGCAGGAGCTCGTCCGGATCGGTGCTGAGGGCGATCAGCTGCGAGGAGCGGACCGGCGTGTTCTTCGGCGTGGGTGCCGGCGCGGAGGCGAGCAGGCCGCCGAGTCCGACTGCGACCGCGAGGACGGCCGCCGCGGCGCCGACCTGAGCCATCCGAGCGAGGCTCCTGCGGCGAGCGGGCAGCTCGACCGGGTGCGGGAGCGACGCGTACTCGGCGGCGCGCAGCTCGGCGGTGAACCCTTGCAGCTCCACGGCGAACTGCGCGCAGTCGGCGCAGCGCTCGAGATGCGTCGCCATCAGCGCGCGTTCGAACTCCGAGAGCTCAGCGTCGAGTGCCAGCGAGGCCCAGCCTCGCGCGCGCTCGCACAGCAATGTCCGGTCCCTCAACGTTCCCACACCTTCTGTGACGCCGGGAACGGCTGTGAGTTAGAGGGGCGGTGCGCAGTGCCCATGGCGGATCGGCCTCGCGTCGTCTAGATGTAAGTCCTAAGCACGTTGTTCCATCCGGGCCTCCTTGGAGGCTGGGGGTGTCGAAGCCACCCAGTCCAAGGAGGACTCCGGATGAAGCTGCACGGTAACGCCAGGACCTGTCTGCACAG
>Ga0082335_1004037_pt1 | contig 22908 bp, 19 predicted proteins | sample Subgrocontami58m_FD_72375 | JGI IMG/M metagenome (GOLD analysis project Ga0082335, IMG submission 72375) | Subsurface groundwater microbial communities from S. Glens Falls, New York, USA - GMW37 contaminated, 5.8 m (SPADES assembly) (version 2) ...
TGGCAACGATCTGATCCTGGGCGGTCACGATGACGACACGATTTTGGCCGGTGACGGGGACAACATTGTTTTGGGTGACGACGGCGCGATTGATTACACGCGGGTGGATCGCGGCGTGAGTTTGCCCGGAGCGGACACCAGCGCTTCGGACATTGATTTGATTGAGAGTTTTTCGACGACCTTTGCGGGGGGCGCGGACCAGATCACGACGGGCAACGGCAACGACATTGTCGTGGGTGGCCGGTTTGGCGACATGATCAATGCTGGGATCGGGAACAACCTCGCCTTTGGTGATAGCGCGCGGATTACCGCGGCCAGTTCAGACGCAGCCCGATTCAACACAAGCTCGATCTCGTTACTAACGTTGGGCCGGGTTGAAACGATCGAGCCTGGCGACGGCGGCGCGGACACGATCACGACTGGCCTGGGCCGTGACATCATTTTGGGCGGGCCGAGCGCGGACACGATCACTGCGAACGATGGCGAGACCGCCACGGCAGTGGATGGCGATAACATCGTGCTGGGCGATGATGGTTACGTTGATTACGTCCGGGCCGAGCGCGAAGCCGGAGCGGTGGGCGGGGAGACGAACCCGGCGGACATCGACGTGATAGCTTCGAGTGATTACGCAGACGGAGCGGTGGACACGATCACGACGGGCAATGGCTCTGACATTGTGATCGGCGGGCAGGCGGGCGATGTGATTGCGGCCAATAACGGCAACAACGTGGTGATTGGGGACAACGGGATCATTACGGCGGCCATCGAAGACACTAACCGTTTTGCCAGCCTGGCCATGACGATTGGACGGATTGAGACGACAGCTTTTGGCGTGGGTGGCCAGGACACGAGTACGACCGGAAGTGGCAACGATCTGATCCTGGGCGGTCACGATGACGACACGATTTTGGCCGGTGACGGGGACAACATTGTTTTGGGTGACGACGGCGCGATTGATTACACGCGGGTGGATCGCGGCGTGAGTCTGCCCGGAGCTGACACGAGCGCTTCGGACATTGATTTGGTGACGAGCCTTTCGACCAGCGCCGCGGGCGGGGTTGATCAGATCATGACGGGCAGCGGCAATGACCTAGTGATTGGCGGCCGGTATGGGGACACGATCAATGCAGGCGAGGGTAACAATATTGTGGTAGGCGACAGCGGGATGGTGACGGCGGCCAATGAGAACATCAACCGGTTCTCGGGCCAGTTGCCGACGGCGCTGACGGTGGGCCGGATCGAGACGATGGCTTTTGGGGATGGTGGGATTGACACGATCACGACTGGCAACGGAAATGACGTGATCCTGGGCGGACATGAGGGCGATGTGATCAACGCGACCAACGGGGACAACGTGGTGATGGGCGATGACGGCATGGTTGATTACGTTCGGGCGGAGCGGGACGGAGCGGTGCCGGGAGCGGACACCAACGCGGCGGACATTGATTTGATCGAGAGTTTTTCGACGACGTTTGCAGGGGGCGCGGACCAGATTAGGACGGGCAATGGCAACGACATTGTGGTGGGCGGCCGGTTTGGCGACACGATCGAGGTGAGCGACGGCAACAACATTGTGGTGGGCGACAGCGCAGCGATTACCGCCGTGAACGAGGACGCCCCACGATTTGGGACGCAGTCGATGACGGTGGGCCGGGTTGAAACGATTACGACCAACGACGGCGGAGCTGACGAGATTCGCGCTGGCAACGGCCAGGACGTGCTGGTCGGCGGAGCGGCGGCTGATCGGATTGATGCCGGGGCAGGGGACGATTTGGTTATTGGTGATAACGAGGTGCTGGACCGGACGGGTCGGGTGGGGAACTTTACCAGCCCGCTTTTCGAGGCGCTCACGGGGACGCTGATTTACGATCATTTCGGGAATCTTCTGGTGAATCATGTCCCTGCGAACCAGCCTGGCGGTGCGCCGATCTGGGGCGACATGACGCTGACGCTGCTGGACCATTCTTTCAGCGTTCAAGCCGCGCCTGATAATCGTTTTGGCAACGATTACATCGCTGGCGGCGCGGGCAACGACCGGATCTTTGGCGGTTTGGGCGACGATATTATCCAGGGTGACGGCTCGATTGACATCGCGGTATCCGCGGGGCGGCTCGCGGATGGAACGCTTCAAGTTGCCGGATCCGTGGAATCCGCGACTGACGGTGACGATTACATCGAAGGGAACGGCGGGAATGACCTCGTTTTCGGCGGGCTTGGCCAGGACGACCTCATTGGCGGCAGCTCGAACTGGTTTGGCTTGACCACGCGAGACCTTCGTCCGGACGGCTCCGACCTAATCTTTGGCGGAGCGGGAATAGAAATCGCGCGCGAGAACGCGGGGGATACTTCACCCAATGGCCATGCGCGCGATGCGGACACAATCGTTGGGGACAACGGGAACATTTACCGGTTGGTCGGAATTAACGGCGTGCCGGGTGGCTATCTTGCGTTTAACTATAACATTTACGGAACGCTGAAGATTATACCGCGTGGAGTCGAGTGGCTCGATTACACCCCTGGCGGAGTTGATCTGAACGCGAATGCTGTGAACGACATTGGCGCGCCCGATGAAATTCATGGGGAGGGCGGCGACGATACGATTTATGGGGAGCTCGGCAATGACGTTCTCTTCGGCGAGGCGCAAGACGATGATATTATCGGAGGGACGGGGGCTGACTGGATTTCTGCGGGGAATGGCGATGACGGCGTTCTTGGTGACGATGGCCGGCTCTGGACGAGCCGCAACGGGACGGTTGAGCCGCTTTACGGGATTCCGGCGATTCCGCCGGGTGGATTGAACGAACAGATTTCCACCCCGGGCAACATCCAGCTTGCGACGATCAATGTCGCGGGGGCCCTGAAGAAGACCGCCGTGCTCGAACCATTCGACCTCACCAACAGTCCCACGGTTCCCGGCGCGACGCCATCGAACGACATCATCTTTGGCGGTTTGGGGAATGATTCATTGCACGGCGGGGCCGGCGACGACGTCATTTCGGGCGCGGAGGCTCTTCCTCGCTACTACGCGAAGCCTGTTAACCCGGGCAATTACCTGCGCTGGGGTGAGGTTCGCCAGGACGAGTTGGCTGCCTATGACGAATACAACCCGCTCGCGAAGGTCTATGTGAACCCAACTACGCTCGAGTTCACTAGCGCGAGCACGCCTGGCGCGGTCGAATTCATCGGGAATTTTGTGGCCGTGGAGCAGGACGGCCATGATGCGATTTTCGGCGACGTTGGGAACGATTGGCTCGTGGGCGGCACGGGACGCGATCACCTTTATGGTGGCTACGGAGACGACCTGTTGAATGCTGATGACAATCAGGACACGGCGGGGGGATCGAACACCGCGCCGGACGGCCCGGACATGAACATGGACGATCTCGCCTTTGGCGGCGCGGGCCGGGACATCCTTGTTGCCAATACCGGTGGGGACCGCCTCATCGATTGGGCGGGCGAATTCAATAGCTATATTGTGCCCTTCGCCAACTTTGGCGCTGCGACGATCAGTCGAATGCTTCAGCCGCAATTAGCCGAGTTCCTCTACGCGCTTTCGGCCAGCGACGGAGCGGATCCGACCCGCGCGATCAAGACCGGCAGCTCAGCCGCGCGCAACGGCGAGCCCGAAGGGGAATTGGGGCTGGTCCGCCAACAGGATTTCGATTGGTATGCGCAGACCGGCGCGCCGGCTGATCCGCAGCCGGGCAACATTCCGGGCGGGCGCCGGGACGTCCTGCGTTCGGCCAATTTCAATGATGGCACTGCGGATGATTTTTCGCCCGACAGCGGAACGTGGCAGGTGGTTAACGGCGCGTTCCAAGTTTCGCCGGCTGTGTTGGGAGGCGACGCGGTGAGCGTCTTTGACACGCTGAATGTGATGCTGCCGCGTTATTTTGAATTGCAGGCAACCGTCACAGCGGTCAAGCCGACGGCGGGCTACAAAGCGGACGGGTATTTGATTTTCGATTACCAAAGCGCGACCGATTTCAAATTCGCTGGAATCAACGTCTCGACCAATAAGCTGGAGATGGGCCACCGCAACGCCACGGGTTGGATCGTGGATGTGAGCAAGAACATGCAGATTAAGGCGGATCAGAACTATAATATGCTGCTGGCGTTGAACGGGCTCACGGCGGTGTTGGTGGTTGATAATAGCAGCAGCAACGTTTTGACCTGCACGTTCGCTCCGCGAATGGTGGATGGCTACAGCTTCACTCTCAATAATGGCTTGGTCGGCATCGGCGCAAACAATGCCAAGGCCCGCATCGACAATGTGCAGGTCCAGGTGCTGCCCCCGACGATCACATTCCAGGATAGCGAGAACTTCGCGGATGGCGTGGCGAACTTGCTGACGGGGGCGCAAGTTGGGCAATGGCTTGTGGCGGGCAGCCGTGAGAGCGGGACCCCGGACACTTTGACGGGCTTTGCCGCGGCGAATTCCAATATCGCGCTGGCGACCTCTTCGCTTTTGATGTTCAACACGACGGTTCGGGCCGCTGCCAACGGGACATCCGCGGGAATCGTCTTTGATTATTACGACGCCGACAATTTCAAGTACGCCGCGATCATCGCCGGGAGCAATCAAGTCGTGATTGGTCACCACACCAAGAATGGTTGGGCCATCGACGCGTCGGTCAATTCGACCATCACTGCCGGGGTCGATTACACCCTTTCGGTGACTTTGAAAGGGACGACAGTGAGCGTGCTGTTGAACCCATCGGCCAACGGTGCAGGCCAGGCGCTGGCAGCCGTCGGTTATGTTTTTAATGCCGTGGTGGTCGATGGCCAAACGGGCCTGTTCAGCCGCGGCGGCTCGAGTTCATTCGCCAGCTACAATTACAAGACGGACGATCCCCAGTTTCCTTCCCCTTAGCCTGGACAGTCAGATTGCTTTAGGTGACGACCGTTACGGCGAACTTCAGAAGTCTCTTTGGCGAATTGGGAATTCCGAAAGACTCTCGGTCCGGGCGGTCCTATTTTGAGCGGGTGAGGCAGCAGAGACGGCGGGAGGACCAGGCCAAAGGCCATACGCCAAGATCCGCCGCGGCTGGTGTTGGGGAGGCCGGCAGTTTCGGAAGGAACCTCAATTCGGCGCTTGCAAATCAAACCGCCAATGACGCGAATGCTTTGTCGGTCCACGACACAGCGACAATCGCCAAGGTCCGTTCCTCCGCTGTTGACGTCACTTTTCAACGGGCCAGCTGGTCCGAAGTGTGAATAGGGAAATCGGATTGTGGTTGATTGCGTTGATTCCGTTGATTACTTTGGGGCTATGACGGTAAAGAGCGCAACGCACGAACCCGAGGTCGACGTCAGCACCGCAACGCAGGCGCGCAACATCGTCGAAATTGCGGACCGGCTGCAGCTAAGAAAACTTCCTGAGAAGGCGAAGCAACTCATCATCGAGATTCATCAGCGCGCAAAGGCTCTTGAAAACGTGATTGAGACCATCACGGTTAACCATTTCTCACCCCCTGACGCCGGGGTGGAAATGGTCGAGAGAATGAAGGCGACAGAGGGAGGAGCGTGGACTGGGAAGGAACTCGAGCAGAAATTTGGACTCAGCTCGGCGAATCTTCATCGCAGGCGCAAGGAGAAGCGCATCCTTTTTTGGTGTGACGCGAAGAATGACTATCACTATCCGAAGTGGCAGTTCAACGAAGCCGGCGCACCGATCCACGGGATCGAGGATGTCCTGCAGATCTTTCAAAGCAATGACGAGTGGCGGGTGATGCGCTACTTTCTTGGCAAGCGCCAGCAGCTGGATGACCGGCGGCCGCTCGACTTGCTGCGAGAGGATGCCTCTGACAGAGTGATCGCACATGCACGGATCCACGCCGAGGAAAACACCTGGTAAGCTGAATCCGCCGCCGGCGCAGGCCGCCAGTAGGCATGGAGAAAATCCGCGGCGCCGGTTTCATTCTCACGCCACAGTTTCAGCTCGGTCCAGTTTTCGCCGTCCGCGCTCTGGTAGCAACCTCCCGGCCCGCTTGCGACGAGGCCGCGCGGGGTAATAAAAAACGAGGCTGCCTTTGGGATTCGCCACCCCTTCATACTTGTTGCCCACGTCCTGCCAGTCCTTCCCTCCATCCAGGGTCATGAACAGTGCTCCGGTGCTGTCGCTGAACCAGGCGACGAGAGGATCGTCGCAGGAAAATTGGAACATGGTGACAATCGGCTTGAACCAATTGTCCATCTGGTAAGGATTGCCTTTCCAGGCGTATTCGTTGTCGAGGGGGCGCTGGTTGATCGGAATTGGGCGGGCACTTAACCCCTCGCCGCGGGCGAACGGATTACGTGCAATGTCCGTGCGCAGGGAGTTCATGACTGGTCGCAGCCCTCGGTCAACAGAATACAGGTGCAACGTTTCTAAAGCCATTCTCATTGACTCCTGAGCATGGGGGATTTCTCGCAGCCCAGGCGCAGGCACGCCTGGTTTGGTGGGCACCCGGTAATCCGGCAGCAAAGCACAGGTCATCCAGGTAAAGAGCGAGTTGCCTTCCATCCAATTCATCTCCCAGAGCTCCTCGACCCACCTCCTATAGACCTTTCGCAGTTCAGGGTCCTGATCGTAACGAATCAGGTTATAGAGGGCTTCATAAGCTATAGATCGCGTAGCCGTAAAGCACCGCGTTGAAGTTGTCCACGCTCACGTCGCCGTGCCAGCGGTAATCGGAGAATTTGCCCTGGCCCTGATGCCACTCAGGCGAGTCCTGGCCGTTGCGCTCCCAATCCTCGACCGGTCCGTGTCCTTTGACATAGCCGCGCGCGAGCAGGCCCGGTTTGCCGGTGACTTCCTGTAAAATCCTCAGCGCACGCAGAATCTCGCCGCCGTGCTGGCGCACCCACGGGTCCCGTGTCACCGCATATTGATAGCCCACTCCGGCAAGATAACGGCCGGTCCAAACGCCCGCGTGAATGACGTTGCCTGGTTGATTTACGGTGTGCGGCAACGGTCTCCCTGGCGGCCCGGAGGGCACGATGCTCACGTAGAGACCGTCGAGGCAATGTTTGTCGAGGAGATCGCGCTGGAGATAAGGCGCCTTGTCGTGCAGCGCGCTGGAATCAGTTGCCGGAGGCGAGACGGCACATACCGGCATGAGAGAAACAAGAAGCGCCAGACGGCCGATCAACCGCGGGATTTCTGTGTTCATGAAAGTCGGCCAAAACCGTGGCAAGGCCCGCGGTAAAATTCAATCCTGCTCTGCGAGATTCAGCAACGATTCCATCCATGTGATGTCCAATGCAGGGAAATGGCGCTCGAGCTCAGCGAGAATCTCTTCTTGCAGACATTCATCAGGCAAGGCTGAGCATGCATAGCGATTGTCAACGTTGAACGTCCATGTTAATCCCATTCTCCGCAAATTGTGCCCGGTCAACCTTCGCTGGTTAGCCGGGCGGCCGAGAGGAATTTGTATGGAAATTCGAGTAGATAATCTCCGCAATCCAGAAATAATAAAACTGCTAGAGGAGCACCTCCGTTGCATGGCGCTGGTTTCACCGCCGGAAAGCCGGCACGCGTTGAGCCTCGATGGGCTGCGAAAACCGGGCATTACCTTTTGGAGCATATGGAACGGATCGGACCTGGCAGGCTGCGGCGCCTTGAAAGAACTGGATCGACAACACGGTGAGATCAAATCCATGCGAACCGCGTATTCATACCAGCGAAAAGGAGTCGCGTCGCAAATGCTTCGACACATCATTGAAGAAGCGAAACGCCGAGGGTATCGGCGATTGAGTTTGGAAACAGGTTCCATGGATTATTTTGAGCCGGCGAGGAGATTATATGGCAGTTTTGGATTTGCCGTTTGTGGCCCCTTTGCCACCTACATCGAAGATCCGAACAGCGTGTTTATGACCAAAGAAATTTGATTCGCTGCCCAAAAATCCGGCAGCGATACGATCAAGGCTACCGTTGCGCGGAAGGCTGGCGGGATTGGAGTCGCGGATTTAGCCTGAAGCCGAGCGGAACCGCGGCTGTCGCAGAAGCATCCTCAATCTTTAAAACCTGCAAGGTTTGTTTCTCGTCGAGACGCTCCGCCGCGAACCAGCCCAACGTGGTTTCGCCAAAATCAAGGGCTTCAGCCGCGGTCTCGCACCACTGGCCTGCGCCTTTGAAGAAGAGTTTCGTCCGCCAATTCCAGATTACTGCTTTCACGCGAACATTCCGGGGCAGCCGCGTTTCCGAAGCAACGACTCTTTTGCCGAAACATGCCCGAGCGTTGTCTTGCTCAGCTGCTCTTCAAGAAAACTGCGCGATAGCATGGACCGCCCACTGGTTACGTTAAATAATCGCAAGTTTGCTGCTCATCGTCGGAGCGACGCGAGCGTGTGGCGACTCCGCTTTTGTAGGCAGCCGCTTCCACCGCCCGGGCGACGCGGCGGACAACCTGTTTGTTGAACACACTCGGGACGATGTACTCTTCGCTGAGTTCTTCGTCCGTGATGCATTCTGCGATCGCTTTGGCGGCGGCCAGTTTCATGGGCTCGTTGATGTCCTTGGCCCGCGCATCGAGGGCGCCGCGGAAGATGCCTGGAAATGCCAAAACATTGTTAATCTGATTCGGATAATCACTCCGGCCGGTCGCAATGATGCGGGCGTAAGAGGTGGCTTGCTCCGGCATGATCTCCGGGACGGGATTTGCCAGCGCGAAAATAATCGGTTGCTTGGCCATTTTCTTCAGCGCCCGTTCGGAGAACAGCCCTGGTCCACCCACCCCGATGAACAAATGCGCGCCCGTGGCGGCATCTTCAATAGAGCCACTTCGATTTCGTGGGTTGGTATGCTGGGCCAGCCACGCTTTGCTTACATCGAGTTCGGGGAGTCGATCCCGGTTGAGAATTCCTTTGCGGTCGCAGCAAAGGATGTCGCGCGCGCCGGCGGCTAGCAGCATCTTGGCAATGGCGGAACCGGCTGCGCCCGCGCCTAGGATCATAATTCGGATCGCGCCGAGTTTCCTCTTTGCGACTTTTAGGGCGTTAAACGTAGCGGCGAGTGTCACGACTGCGGTGCCATGCTGGTCGTCATGAAAAACCGGGATATCAAGCTCCGCTTTGAGGCGTTGTTCAACTTCGAAGCAGCCGGGCGAGCTGATGTCTTCGAGGTTAATCGCGCCAAAGCCGGGCGAAATCCATTTCACGGCGGAGATAATTTCCTCGGGGTTCTGTGTGTTCAAACAGATGGGGTAAGCATCGATGTCGGCAAATTCTTTAAACAGCATCGCTTTGCCCTCCATGACTGGCATGGCCGCCTCGGGGCCGATGTTGCCCAAGCCAAGGACCCGCGACCCATCGCTCACTACTGCGACGGAATTGTGCTTGATCGTCAAGGTGCGCGCTTTCTGTTTGTCCTGCGCGATGGCCAAGCAGACTCGCGCCACGCCAGGCGTGTAGGCCATCGACAGAGCATCACGTGTGTCCACCGGAACTTTATTTTGAATCCGGATCTTTCCGCCCAGATGAAGCAGGAAGACACGGTCCGAGACATTGCGAATAGTGACGCCTTTGACTTTCCGAACTGCTTGGATAATGGCATGCGCATGCGCGTCGTCCCGCGCGCTTACGGTCAGGTCACGGACTTTAAAGGTGGAGTCGGCCTCGACCACGTCCACGGCGCCGGGATCGCCTTTCTGGCCAGCAATAGCCTTCAAAACGCTCGCCAGTCTGCCGGGTCTATTCACGATGCGCAGGCGCATCGTGAAGCTGTAACTGACACTGGGGTGAATTCGTTTCATAGAGTTGCTCTTTCGGCGTCATTCCTCGCGCCGGGATGTTCATAACTCCGCCCGCAGGGACAAATCATTACGGCCTTCATTGGGGATTTGTTTGGAAGCGGCGCGTGCTTTGGCGATGCGCGGAATGCGATGACGGTTTGCGAGGAAAATATTGTTGTGAAAAGATCGGCTGCTGACCAGATCTCACTCTTATACGATTCAACGTTTATGCGTTGATCGAGATCAATGAAGGCGGAGCAATGACCTTGGCCGTCTGTCTGCGAATTTCTGAGGCGCGGCGCTTACGAACCTGGTGGTCGGGGAATTGGTCGAAGCGCGCTTTGCTCCACGGCAGGAATTCCACCTGCCTGTCCGTGTAAAAGTGATTCGCGCCAGTCCGATGTAGTGCGAAGGAGGAAAAGCCCGCGCTGCGTGAGCCGGCCAGCGTTGCCCATCAATCAGCTGAACCGATCGTCCTTCCACGGGTCGGCTGTGTTCGAGTAACCGCGTAATTCCCAAAACCCCAGCAGATCGCGATCGAGGAAAATGATTTCGTGAATGAACTTCGCCCCTTTCCAGGCGTAACGCTTTGGGACGATCACTCGAGCGGGTCCTCCGTGTTCTTTTGTGATCGGTTTTCCATTCCACTTGTGCGCGACAAGCACGTCGTCGTCCATGCAAACGTCAAGCGGATTATTGGTCGAGTAGCCGTCGTAGCTTTTGAAGTAAACGTGAGTCGCGGAAGCTTTGGGTTTGACCAACTCCGCCAAGGTGAAAAACGAAACCCCCTCCCATTCCATATCGAACTGGCTCCAGGTCGTGACACAGTGAAAATCACTCACGTCGCGAAACTGCGGCAGCGCGATGAATTGTTCCCAATTTAGCGTGGTCGGATTTTCCACGTGCCCGTGAAGCTTCAGTTCCCATTTTTCGAGCGGAATGTCCGGATGGACTCCGAGATCGAGCACGGGAAAATTCCGGACTTCATGCTGGCCCGGTGGAAGACGCAATTGTGAACGCTCGGCCGGTTTAGCCTTTCCGGCCATTTTTTTCGCCCAGCGCTCTTTCCGCGCAATCCAATCCTGTTTCATACCACGGCAGATTTTCCGGTTCGTGTAGAGCAGACGATCTTGTCTGCGGGCCGGACGAGCTTTCGAGCTCTTAATTCAAAGGGGCGGTTCAAGAATGAGCTGTCGGGCTTACACCGAAATACCCGCTTGGATCTCCTGGAGCTCCAAATATTCCAAAATCTTTGCCACTGATTCAGCCACGGTTAATTTATCCGTGTTCAGTTCGATTTCAGCTTTTAAGGGCGTTTCGTAAGGCGCGGAAATCCCGGTAAACTCTTTAATCTGCTGGGCCCTCGCTTTGGCGTAGAGACCTTTGGTATCCCGCTTCTCGCAAACTTCCAGCGGCGCGTTGACATAAACCTCCACAAACTTTCCAGGGGGCGCGATTTTACGGACCAATTCACGGTCTTCGCGATACGGCGAGATGAATGCGGTGATGCAAATGACCCCGGCCTCGGCAAACAGCTTGGCCACTTCACCCACGCGGCGAATGTTTTCTTTCCGGTCCTCCGGTGAGAATCCGAGATCGGCGCAAAGCCCATGGCGCATGTTATCGCCGTCGAGCATGAACGAATGCTTTCCGAGCAGAAAGAGCTCTCGATCCAGTTCCGTCGCGATCGTTGATTTTCCAGCGCCCGAAAGGCCGGTCAACCACACCACAAACCCGGAATGACCGTTCCGGTTGGCGCGATGCTGAGCGGTTATTTTTCCTTCGCTCCAAAAAATGTTTTTGCTTTTGTGCAGGGCATCCGAAGTCCGCCTGGGGTAGCTGTCATCCACAATGATCCCGCCCCCGGAAACGTCGAATCCGTCCACAATCACAAAACGGCCGGTCGCGATAATCTCCGAGTGCGTGTCAAAGGCGATCGGCTTCTTCGTGCGGATGTACAGCTCGGCAACTTCATGGCGGCCGACGTGAGCATCGCCTTCGTCGCGGGCCAGAGCCTGCAAGGTCGAGGCATCGATGATCTTGTCGATCTTCTCGATTTCACAAGGAACTTCCTGAGTCGCGAGCTTGAGCTTGTAAGTCTTGCCTTTTTTAAACGGCGCGCGGCCGAGCCAGAAAAGCCGCGCTTTAAACCGGGTCAACTCGTAGGGAGGCGCTGTTTCGAGTGCGGCAACCGCGCCGCGTTCGACGAAGATTTGTTCGGTGAGAGTGATTCCGATCGATTCGCCCGCGATGGCAAAATCCCGCGGCGCCGCGCTCCAGCGTTCGATCGTTTTGACCGTGCTGACTTTGTTGCTTGGGCTAAAGAGAAGGCGGTCTCCGACGCGCAATGTTCCGGATTCAACACGGCCGGCCAGAATGCGCCGTTCGTCGAATCGGTAAACATCCTGGATTGGAAAGCGGAGCGGCTGATCGTTCGGCCGTTCGGAAACAACGAATTGGTCGAGCGTCTCGACGACGGTTGGTCCTTTCCACCAGGTCATCTTCGGGCTGGCCGTGGCAATATTGTCGCCGTTCTTCGCGGAGATCGGCACGAAGATTTTCGGTTCAAGCCCGAGTGAGCGCAGGAACTCGCGATAACCAGCCTCAATCTCCTGGAACCGTTCTTGGGAATAATCCTGCAAATCCATTTTGTTAACGACGACCGCGATTTGCCGGATGCCAAGAAGATTTAGAAGATAACCATGGCGTCGGGATTGTTCTTGAATGCCTTCCTGGGCGTCGATCAGGAGCAGCGCCGCTTCGGCATTCGCCGCGCCGGTGATCATGTTTTTCAAAAACTCTTTGTGCCCGGGCGCATCGATGATCACGTACTGGCGTTTGGCCGTGTGAAACCAAATCTGCGCCGTATCGATCGTGATGTTCTGGTCGCGCTCGGATTGCAGCGCATCCATCAGGTTGGCCCATTCGAAGGGAACGCCCCGGCGTTCAGCAATCTTTTGGAGTTGCTCGAGTTTGCCTTCGGGCAAGGTGCCGGTGTCATGGAACAGCCGGCCGACTAAGGTGGATTTGCCATGGTCCACATGGCCGACAATGACGATTTTGAGTTGCTCGTTTTGCATCGAGAGAGCGTTAAAGAGGTTAAAAGCGTTAAAGACGTTAAAAGCGTTAAAGACGTTAAAAGCGTTAAAGACGTTAAAAGCGTTAAAAATCGTCGTCGTCCTCGGCATGATCCTCGTGGAGAACTTGACCGGAGTCGTCCTTGCGAGATCTCAGATAGCGGATGTATCCATTGATCAACAAACGGACTCTGGCCGCCTCCTGTTCTGCCGCCTCGATCTCCTCCAGCCTTAAATACGATTCATCAGCGCAAAGGGTCAAATCGTCCAGAAGCTCTTCGAGCGAACCGCGCGATTGCCGCAGGTACTGGATATTCTCCTGAAAATGGTAACGGCCATGGCCCTCGGCGATGTTGTTCGTTAGTGAGAGCGCGGCACGGCGCATTTGATTGGCAAGGTTAAACTTTTCAAAATCAGGCAGCCGCTTGACGAACCCGTACATCCGACCTCGAAACCCTCGCGCCGCTTGCCAAACATCCAAATCTTTAAATGTTTTGAACGTGTTCAATATCTCTGCTTTCAATCCTCACTCCGCTGGCGGCAACGCTCCTGGCATTTTCGCTTTTGACGCTCTCGACTTTTTTAACGTTCTTGACCCTTTTAACGCTTTTAACGCCTTTAACGCCTTAACGTTTCTAACGCCGCCACCGCTGCTCACATGTAACCATCCCGCCGCAGCTTCTCGAACGCGTCCTCGCTCTCTTTGTCTTGAGCGCGACCCGATCGTTCGCTCGTTTTCGTATGGCGCAATTCTTCGATGATCTCTTGAACGTTTTTGGCCTTGGATTTGATCGGGAAGGTGCACGGGGCGCAGCCGATGCTCCGGTAGCGTTCCCCCTTTTCGTTGGCGAAATAAAGCGGAATCACTGGAATGCTCTCGCGCTCGATATATTCCCAAATGTTCAGCTCGGTCCAATGGAGCAAGGGATGGATGCGGATGTGCGTTCCTTTTTCAAAATCCGTTTTGAATTGGTCCCACAATTCCGGCGGCTGATCCTCGACATTCCACTCCATATTCTTGTCGCGCGGGCTGAAGTAACGTTCTTTGGCGCGAGTCGGTTCTTCGTCCCGGCGGACGCCGACGATGACCCCGGTAAAATGATATTTGTCGAGGACTTGCTTCAATCCATCCTTTTTCAGAAGGCCGCAGCATTCCACGCGGGTGGCGCGGTTATTTGGGTAAGTCCGACCGTCAGCTAAGGCCGGCTCGTTTTTTCCGACGACCAATTGCAGGTTCCAATCGCGCACCAGCTTGTCCCGGTATTCGATCATCGATGGAATCTTGTAAGTGGTATCGACGTGCACGAGCGGAAAGGGCACATGGCCGAGGAACGCTTTGCGCGCGAGCCAGAGCAGGACGGTCGAATCTTTGCCGATGCTCCAGAGCATGGCCATGTTATCGAAGCGATTGAACGCTTCGCGCAGAATATAGATGCTTTGATTTTCCAGTTTTGTGAGGTGGTCCATAACTGAGAGAGGTCAGATTTGAAAATCGACTTTCTTGGGAAGAAAAGTGTGAATCCCGCACTCGACTTTATTGAACCCGACCCAGCGGCCGGCCCGTTCGCCCGAGCCGTTGGCCGATTTCTTGGTGCAGGTCGAGCAGCCGATCGAGCGATAGCCTTGGTCGTGCAGCGGATTGTAAGGAATTTTGTGCCCCCGAATGTAATTCCAAACTTGCTCGCGCGACCAATTGGCCATCGGATTTAACTTCACGATGTCGCGATTGTTCGCCGCATCGAAGGCATAAAGCTCAATGATTCCAATGTCCGAGCGCGTGTCAGATTGCTCCCGCCGCAGGCCAGTGATCCAGCAATCGAGCTCCGAAAGTTTGCCCTGAAGAGGGATGACCTTGCGCATCGTGCAGCAGAGGTCAGGGTCGCGCTTCCAAAGTTCGGGGCCTTGAATCTCTTCCTGCTGCTCGACTGTAAAATCGGGACGAATCGCTTCGATCTCGCAACCCCAGAAGTCTTCGAGTTTTTTCTTCAACTCGACTGTCTCGGGAAATAACAGACCGGTATCCAGGGTGAAGATGGGGAATTTGAATCCCCGTTCGCGGGCCAGATCAATGATGGCCAACCCCGACCCTTGAAAACTGGTGCCGATGGCAGCCCGTTTTCCAAACCGGTTCCAGGCCCAACCCAAAATTTCACTCGGCTCTTCCGTGTGAAATTTCTGATTGAGCGCCCGGACTTCAGCCGGAGTTAAATTTTGCTGCATAAACATCTGTTCAACGCGGGAGGAAATGGCTGCTTCAACCTTCTAACTTCTTTCACGCTTTCAACGTCTTTAACGCTTCTAACGTCTTTAACCCTTTTAACCCTTTTAACCCTTTTAACCCTTTTAACCCTTTTAACCCTTTTAACCCTTTTAACCCTTTTAACCCTTTTAACGATTCACGCCGCTGCGAGGATCGCGCGCTCGCAGAAATCGCCAAAACGTTCGCCCGGCAATCGGTCCTGCACGAATCGAGCAAGGCACGGCCGCAGTTCAGACATGATCTCCTCCAGTTTCACACTCTCCTTGTAAACACGATTGAGCCGCGTGCAGGATTCGTTTCCGCCGAGATAAAGTTGATATTTGTTCGGACCTTTCCCGACTAAGCCGATTTCCGCCATGTACGGTCGGGCGCAGCCGTTCGGGCAGCCGGTCATGCGCAAAATGATTTCTTCGCCATTCAACCCAACCTCATCGAGCAACGCTTCAAAACGTTGCAGAATATCGGGCATGATCCGTTCCGATTCCGCCAGCGCCAGCCCGCAGGTCGGTAATGCCGGACAAACCATCGAAACCTGGCGAACCGCCGTAGCTTGGTTGTCCACTGGAACGCCGTGTTCCGCTAAAAGCTTGGTGATCGCATCACAGTTCTCCGCTGCGACCTCGGCCAGGATCAAATTCTGCGACGGCGTCAGCCTGATTTCGGTCGCAAATTGCTCGATGATCTTTTTGAGCGCGGTCTTGAGCTGCCTTTCAGGAGTGTTCTTCACCCGTCCACTTTCGACATACAACCCAAGAAACAGCTTTCCATTCGCTTGTTTGTGCCAGCCGAAAAGGTCGCCTTGCTTGGTGAAAAGAAACGGGCGCGCTGGTTCAAGTTGAATCTGGGTGCGCTGCTCGACCTCCTGCCGGAACCAATCCACGCCGCGCTCTTCCAAGACGTATTTCAGGCGCGCGTGTTTGCGGTTGGTGCGATCCCCATAATCCCGATGGATCGTCAACACGGCTTTAGCCACAGCTTCGACATGGTCCGGCGTCAGAAATCCGATCACGTCCGCCAGTCGTGGAAAAGTTTGAGCGTTGCCGTGGCTCATGCCCATTCCGCCGCCGGCCAGCAAATTGTATCCGAGCAGCTGGTTCCCTTCGGCGATGGCCACAAACCCGACGCAATTGGTGAAAATGTCAATGTCGTTCAGCGGCGGAATTGCAAACGCAGTTTTGAATTTTCTCGGCAAATAATGCTGTCCGTAAAGCGGGTCGACGAAATCTTTGTCGCCAGCCGGTGAGTCCAGCAACTGCCCGTCAATCCAGATCTGGTGGTACGCTCTCGTTTTCGGGAGCAGGGCTTTCGAGAGCAGACGCGCATCTTCCAAAACGCGCTCGACCAACGGACTGGTCGCTGGAGTCGAAGGCGCCATGACGTTGCGGTTCACATCGCCGCATGCGCCCAACGTCGTCGAAAGCGTGTCGTTGATTCCTTTAATCAGCTTCGCCAGGCCCGCTTTGACCACACCGTGGAATTGAAATCCTTGTCGCGAAGTAATTCTCAAACTGTCATTCCCGTACTCTGCTGAGAGTCGATCAAAGGCTAAGTACTGCTCCGGCCCAACGACTCCGCCTGGAATGCGTCCCCGGACCATGTAAATGTATTGCTTGCCCGTTTTCCGCTTGTCGCGATCGTCCTGCTGATAAACGCCGTGAAACTTTAGAAATTCGTAATCGTCGTCGGTAAATCGGTCAGCCGCAGAATTCGCGAGGGTCTCGGGAATGGTGCCGCGGAGGGTGGGGCTGCTCTCTTTTAACCCTTCGTTACGAGAAGGTTTCGCAGCAATCGTAGGATCAATCATAAGTAAAAAGGTAATGTTACCTAGAAAAGCAAATTAGCTTGTTACGTTGTTCTTTGTCAAATTGTTTTCCCAACCGCTTTGCCATATCTCTTGCGCCAGTCGCACCACCGCTTAAACTCTCTCAAATGCAGGCAGCGTCCTTATGAGTCAGCCGAAATTTTGTTATTTCGATAATAACGCCACCACACGAATCGCCCCCGATGTGCTCGAAGCGATGCTCCCTTTCTTCACCGAACGATGGGGCAACCCATCCAGCGCCTATTCCTTCGGCCATCAGCTCGCCAAGGCCATCGAGAAATCTCGAACCCAATTGGCTGAACTCCTCCACGCCGATCCGCGAGAAATTGTTTTTACCAGCTGCGGGACGGAAAGCAACAACACCGCTATCCATAGCGCGCTCACTTGTTTTCCGAAAAAACGGCACGTCCTCACCACCGCGGTCGAGCACTCCTCGAACATGAAATTCTGCGAGTCGCTCCGGAAACAAGGATTCGAAGTGACTTTCCTGCCGGTCGAATCAGACGGCTCGATCGACCTTCACCTCCTCGAACAATCAATCCGGCCGGACACCGCAATTGTGACCGTCATGCTCGCCAACAACGAGACGGGGATCATTTTTCCAATCGAAGAGATTGCCGCGATTTGCCGCAGCAAAGGCGTGGTCTGTCATACCGACGCCGTGCAAACGCCGGGAAAACTTAAACTCGATGTGAAAGCGCTCGGGGTCGATTTCCTCTCGTTATCCGCCCACAAATTGCACGCGCCAAAAGGGATTGGCCTGCTTTACGTCAATCGCCGGGCCGCGTTTGCTCCTTTTGTTTTGGGCGGGCACCAGGAACGCGGTCGCCGGGGCGGGACCGAAAACGTTCCGTACATTGTTGGTTTTGGCCGGGCTGCAGAACTGGCCGTGACCACCCTCAATGACGAGAACACCCGAGTGCGCGGGTTGCGTGACCGGTTGGAAGAAGGGATTTTGAAGTCAATTCGCGGTGCCCGCCGTAACGGTTCAAAGGAGCCACGGCTGCCCAACACTAGCAACATTGCTTTTCCATCCATCGAAGCTGAGGCGTTGCTCCTTCTGCTCGATCGAGCCGGAATTTGCGCTTCGAGTGGATCCGCATGCACGACTGGTTCGGTTGAACCGTCGCACGTGTTAACGGCCATGAGCGTGCCTGCGGAACTGGCGCGCGGTTCGATCCGGTTCAGTCTTGGGATTTACAACAGCGCTGACGAGGTGGATTACGCGCTCAAACAAATTCCTGGGCTGATCGAAAAACTTCGAGGCGCAATGCCGGGCGCCAAACGTTCCACCGCGGAGGTTTCGACGTAGCGCAGACATCCATGTCTGCGGGTAGAGGAACTTTCCAGTTCCTCGCTGCAACAGGCCGATTCGAAAATCGTCCACCCTCGCCGGCGGGTCCTGCGAAGAGCCAAGTCGAAGGAGGAGAAACAGCGCGGTGTGCGCGTTTATGGTCGACATTCTTTGCCTGCGAGGACGGAGCTTCTCCAGCGCTGCGACGCAACAGCTGATTCGCACACGGCGCAGAAGGCGCAAGAATCGTCAGTGTCGCTTGCACGGTTATTGACTCACCGAGGGCCTTTCCTTTCGCTGAGCTCGTGGTCTGACCACCAACGAGGGCTGATTTCCTGACGGTTGCATAAGATTTTCCTTGATTAAATCCCCAAAAATTTATTTCGTTCAGTCCGTATTGAACGTTCTGGAGATGTTCACTGGTAGATTCGCGCCCCGCCTCCTTTTTGCTGCGAATTGACTGGCACGAAGTGTCGCTGCGGCAAAGTCGAAAGCTGAACCCCAATGTTGCATAAAAAACAGTTCCGGTGCATGGGACCATGCTCATTACAGAAAATGCAGCTTTACCGTACCGTTGCATCCTTCATTTCGAATGAGCATTGCCCCTCTCCTGTATCCTCTCCCCGTGCTGGTGCAAATTGTGCGATTCACAGCACGGGGAGAGGCATGAAAGGTGAGGGGTCATGCAACTTTTATGCAACGATAGGGTGAAGTAACCGAACGTTCGAGATTTCCGTTTGCCGCTTTTCTGAGCGACTGTCCTACTGGCTATCGTTCCTCTGTCGCACTGATTGCACCGTCTTACCGGTTACGGTTCCACTGTCCTACCGTCGCACTGTCGCACCGGTTACCGTCCCCCCGTCTTCCTTCACCATGTTAAACTCCAAAACTCGCCGCGATATGGTCGAAGCAGGCGGCCGGCTTTGCCAACTGCTGAGCTTGCCTCGCTCGACAGGACAAATCTACGGGTTGCTCTTTCTCGCGCCTAAGCCGATCTCGCTCGATGACATCGTAGAGCTGCTGCGGATCAGCAAAGGCAGCGCGAGCACCGGAACGCGCCAATTGTTGAAATGGGGCGCTATCCGGCAGATGTGGGTGCCAGGCGACCGGCGCGATTTCTTCGAGGCGGTGCCGGATCTCGGTCATTTGATTCGCGCCAGCTATACCGATTTTGTTAAGCCCCGCTTGACGTCGTCGGGAAAACGGCTCGCTTCCATGAACAGCAGCCTCGAGGAGGAGTTTAAGCAAGGCATTCTCACCAAGGAAGAGTTCGAGCTGTGCCAATCACGTTTGAAAGGACTCACCAAGCTCCAACGAAAGCTCAGCACCCTAGCGCCGCTGGCCGAAACGTTCATCTGAAGTGTCGAGAGACCAGCGACGAGTGACCAGAGCCTGAGCGTAACATTCGCCGGCTTTTGCTCTGGACTCTCGACTCTGGACTCTCGACTCTCGACTCCGCCAGCGACCTAAAGGGTCGAGAGACCAGCGACGAGTGACCAGAGCCTGAGCGTAACATTCACTGGCTTTTGGGCTCGACCCTCGACTCTGGACTCTCGACGTCCCCTATCGACTCTTTTCTTGACTGAATCAAGGCTGAACGCTCGTCTGTGTTCCATGAGCAAATCAATTCATTTCCGGTTTGAAAAATTGGATGTGTGGCAGAACGCGCGAAAGCTTAATTCAACGGTTTACCGATTGACCAGGCAGTTTCCTAGTCACGAGTTGTACACCCTTACGTCACAGATACGCCGCGCCTCGATCTCGATTTCCTCGAATATTGCTGAAGGATCCGGACGGAACTCGGATAAGGATTTCGCCCATTTTCTGGAACAAGCCTATGGATCATCCATGGAACTAGCATCACAATTCTATCTCGCATTAGATGAGTCTTACTTAGCGAGCGAGGCCGCAGATCCAGTATTTGAACGCATAAACGCCGTGGCTGGTCAATTGGTGTCATTGAATCGTTCGCTCCATGTCCCTGGTTCAAAAGTTCGCATCGTATAGCAAGCCACGGAACCAGCGACGAGTGACCAGAGCCTGAGCGTAACATTGGCCGGCTTTTGCTCTGGACCCTCGGCTCTCGGCTCTCGGCTCTCGGCTCTGGACTCTGGACTCTCGACTCTGGACTCTGGACTCTGGACTCCTCTGCTATGACGACAACCACAACATCAAGCCCAATTAAGTGCGCCAAATGCGGCGCATCGAATTCCTCTGGCGTCAATCATTGCCGGACGTGCGGGTCGCACCTCTTTTTAAAGTGCAGGGAATGTGGGCACGTGAACTTGCGCTCAGCTGGAAAATGTGTGGAATGCGGCCATGCGATGCATCGCAGCTTCCTCAAGCGGTTGCAAAAGAAAATGACGGCGCGCAAAGCCAAAATCACTCCGATGCAAATTGTGCTGGTTCTGGTTGTCGTGCTCGTCACATATAAACTCATCGTCCATTTCGCGGAATACACACCGCCATCGCCCGAATAAGAACCGTGCGACAGTAGCCGGTGGGCCAGTGCGACGGTGGCCTGCAGTCGGTAAAACGGTGTCGCTGTCTTACTGTCTACCGTCTACTGTCTACTGTCTTACCGTCGCACCGCCGCACCGCCGCACCGATGATCCCTTACGCGAAGCTGCAGCAGCAATTCCAAGCCTCGCCCAGGCGCTGGTTGGTGACTGGTGCTGCTGGCTTTATAGGTTCTAACCTAGTGGAGGAGTTGCTCCGGCTTAATCAGGTCGTTGTTGGGTTGGACAATTTTGAAACCGGCAGCAAACGGAATCTCGAGCAGGTCAAAACGGCCACAGGCGATGCGTTCGCAAAGAACTTCCGGTTTATCGAAGGCGATATCTGCAGTTTACCGACGTGCCGGCAAGCCTGTGCCGGAATCGAGTATGTCCTTCACCAGGCTGCGCTCGGTTCGGTGCCGCGTTCGATCGAAAACCCGATTCGCACCAACGAAGCTAACATTACAGGTTTCTTGAACGTGCTGGTCGCGGCTCGGGACGCGCGTGTAAAGCGGTTTGTTTATGCCGCGAGCAGTTCCACCTACGGCGATCACCCCGGCCTCCCCAAAGTGGAAGATCAAATTGGCCGGCCTCTTTCCCCTTACGCAGTCACGAAGTACGTGAATGAACTTTACGCCGATATCTTTGGGCGATGCTACGGGATGGGCTGCATTGGCCTTCGCTATTTCAACGTCTTTGGTCCGCGGCAAGACCCGAACGGCGCTTATGCTGCCGTGATTCCGCGATGGATTGCAGCGATGGTTCGCAACCAACCCGTCGAAATCTACGGGGACGGCGAAACGAGCCGGGATTTTTGTTACATCGACAACGTGGTGCAGGCCAACTTGCTTTCGGCTGGGGCTGAGGCGCTCGAGGCTGTCGGGCAAGTCTATAATGTCGCGGTAAATTCCCGAACCAGTTTGAATGAATTATTCGAACTCCTTCGGAACGGATTGGCTCCAAAATTCCCGCATCTGCAGAATTACCAACCGGAGTACCTGCCCTTTCGGACCGGCGATGTCCGTCATTCGCAAGCAGACATTTCAAAAGCGCAACGTCTCCTCGGCTATTCACCGACGCACACCATCGACCAGGGGCTCAACACCGCGCTGGCTTGGTACGTCGAGAACCTGTAGCGCAGACATTCCTGTCTGCGGGTTGCGGAGCTTTCCAGCTCCGCGTGCAAAGCGGCGATTAGAAAATCGCGTGAACCTTTTTGTTGCATAAAAGTTGGATGACCCTTCACCTTTCATTCCTCTCCCCGTGCTGTGGATCGCAGGACCCGTCACGGCGAGCAGGATGCAGGAGAGGGGCAATGCTCGTTCAAAGTGAGGATGCAACTGTGCCACAATCTGCATTGTCGTAGTAACTACTCAGGTGGGGCGAGCGTAATCGCGAGCCGGGCCACAGTATCCCCAGGCGAATCTACACTGTGGCTCGCGAGTACGCTCGCCCCACCAACGGGCTCATCGAGCCACCTGAGCAGTTACTTGGCGTAATGAGCATGCGCCTGTTCCGTGCTCAAATGGTGCGACTTCTCGAATTCAAGGCTAGCTGAACTCGTCCGAGTTCAAACCCCTGAATCGACAATCCCTCTTTCAGCGTTTATCTTTTCCTGATGCCAACCTGGGCTGAAATTTGCGAGGACAAGAGCCTGCGCGACCTCCCTTTCAAGATCGAGCAAGATCGTTGGGGACGAATCATTATGAGTCCAGTCAAGCCTGATCACAGCGAATTCCAGGCGAAGATAGCGCATGCGTTGATGAGTCTGCTTCCTGGCTGGAAGGTAATGGTCGAATGCGCCATCGACACGACCGAAGGCGTGCGCGCGGCGGATGTGGCCGCGATGACGGCGGAAGCGCGCGATCGTTATCGAGGCGCTGCGAGTTTGCCGGTATCGCCCGAGATCTGCGTCGAGGTGCTGTCCGAGAGCAACACGGACGAAGAAATGGTGGAAAAGAGGCGCCTCCTCGCGGAGAAAGGATGCGTCGAGTTCTGGACCTGCGGGCCCAATGGCCTCATGACGTTCCGCGCCGCGAAAGATGGAGCCGCGCTGGTGCAATCGCAAATCTGCCCTCAGTTTCCGAACAAGGTCGAGCTGTAGCCACCTCTGATATCAACTGACGATCCGCCAAACTCCGCGCTTTGCGCGAGCCAGCAAATCAGGCTCTATAGCAGAATCTGTGGGTAAAAAAGAAAGATAAGAGCCTCAAGACTTCGACCGCAGAGCGGCGCGAGCTAAGG
>Ga0082335_1004040_pt1 | contig 22905 bp, 19 predicted proteins | sample Subgrocontami58m_FD_72375 | JGI IMG/M metagenome (GOLD analysis project Ga0082335, IMG submission 72375) | Subsurface groundwater microbial communities from S. Glens Falls, New York, USA - GMW37 contaminated, 5.8 m (SPADES assembly) (version 2) ...
GATCCCACAAGAAATCAACCGCTGCTTCAACTCTCATATCTAAAACATCAGCAATTGATTTTGTTTTATATAATATTTCGAGTGTCTCGTGGTTATATCTTTTCCCGTTGCAAACTTCGCACAATACATAAACGTCAGGTAAAAAATTCATTTCAATTTTTTTTAAGCCGTCACCCTCACATTCTTCACATCTCCCACCTGAGACGTTAAAACTAAATCTGCCCGGTGCATATCCTCTCATTTTAGATTCGGGTAGCTGGGCGAACAAATCACGGATATATGTAAACAATCCAGTATAAGTTGCCGGATTAGAACGCGGAGTTCTGCCAATCGGCGATTGATCAATTTCAATTACTTTATCAATGTGTTCTAATCCTTTAATAGATTTGTAAGGAAGCGGCACTACTTTCGAATCGTAAATTTTCTTCATTAATATTTTTACGAGAGTTTCATTTATTAAAGAGGATTTTCCTGAACCGCTTACCCCAGCAATTGCAATAAAACTAGCAAGAGGAATTTTTATATCTATTTCTTTTAAATTATTTCCACTAGCACCCTTGAGTTCAATGAATTTGAGGTTCCCTTTTCTTCGCTCCGGTTTATATTCAATTCTTTTTCGATTAAGGAGATAATCTATAGTTAATGAGTTTTTACCATTGGTAGATTTTATAATTGTTTTAGTATTACCGAGCAAACAAATTTCTCCGCCGTGTTCACCGGCAAATGGTCCAAGATCAACAATGAAGTCCGAACTTTCAATAGTTTCGCGGTCGTGCTCAACAACAATCACCGTATTGCCAAGATCGCGGAGATCTTTCAATGAATTTATAAGTTTAATATTATCAGCTTGATGTAGACCAATACTTGGCTCATCTAAAACATAAAGCACTCCGGCAAGCTGTGAGCCGATTTGTGTTGCTAATCTTATTCTCTGTGATTCACCACCGGAAAGGGTTCGTGCGGATCTGCCCAGAGTTAAATAATCTAAACCGACATTTAATAAAAAATCGAGGCGGGAATTAATTTCTTTTAGGATTTGCTGCGCAATTATTGCTTCTCGTTTGTTGAGTTTGAGTGAGGAGAATAATTTTTTTGCCTTAACTATCGAAAATGCGGTTGCTTGTGAAATATTATTATTGTTTATCGTAACAAAAAGTGATTCCTTCTTAAGTCTCCCTCCATTGCAAGTTGAACACGTAAGTGTGTTCATATATGATTCTGCCCACTCACGAATTTTATTTGATGAAGTGTTATCGTAATAATGTTTAATATAATTTATTACGCCGGTAAATTTATGCTGATATGTAACTGTTCTTCCTCCGCCGTAAGTATATGTGAATGGTATTTTCTCTTTCGTACCGTTTAAGAGTATATCCAGTTGTTCCTTAGATAAATTTTTTAGCGGGGTGTCATAATCAAATCCAAACTTCTTTGCAATAACTTCTAATTGATTAAAGAACCAAACTGTTCTCGGTCTACCAAGCGGAGACAATCCTTCTTCGTTAATTGTTTTATCCCAATCCGGAATAATTAAGTTGATATCGAGTTCCTTCTTTTCTCCAAGCCCGTCGCAATCGGGGCAAGATCCGTAAGGGGAATTAAATGAAAAAGAATTTGGAGCCAGTTCTTGAAAACTAATTCCGCAATGGACACAAGCAAGATTACGGCTAAATGTTAAGTCTTCTTGACCATCGTTAATTAAAACATTTCCATTCCCGTAATTCAGTGCTACTTCAATAGATTCGGCAATTCTTGATCTTGATTTTTCGTTAACTTTAATCCTATCAACAACTATTTCTATATTGTGAATTTTGTAACGGTCAATTTTTATTGGTTCGTTCAAATCATATGTTTCTTTATCAACACGTACACGAATAAAACCATCTGCTAAAATTTCTTGAAAGAGTTCTTTGTAATGCCCTTTTCTTCCTCTAATAACGGGTGCAAGAATTATAATTCTTTTATCGTTAAATTTTTCTAAGATGGTATCAATAATTTGATCGCTTGATTGTTTCTCGACTGGTCTTCCGCAATTATAGCAATGAGGTGTTCCAACTCGTGCATATAAAAGTCGGAGATAATCATAAATTTCTGTTACTGTTCCAACAGTGGAACGCGGGTTGCCGTGTGTTGATTTTTGTTCAATGGAAATTGCCGGACTCAATCCTTCGATGAGATCAACATCTGGCTTTTCTAGAACGCCGAGAAATTGTCGTGCATAAGCGGAAAGTGATTCGATGTATCTGCGTTGTCCTTCAGCATAAATTGTGTCAAAAGCTAAGGATGATTTACCGGAACCGGATAATCCGGTAATGACAACGAGTGAATCACGAGGTATCTCAAGATCTATGTTTTTGAGATTATGCTCTCTTGCACCTTTGATTATTATTTTATTTATAGAGTTCAATTAGATAAATTTCCGCAGTTCAAAATGTTATTGTAAGCATTGGAAGTTTGAAAATCAATTTTTAGTGAGAATAAAATAATGTCTAATCTACCATATCAGATAAAAACAATAGCTGCAGAATCTGAATTCAAATTCAAAGAAAAAGGCTCTATGTTTATTGGATTATCCTCGTCTATAATTTCAGAGGAAGACGGAATTATTTTTTTGAATTCCGTTAAGAAAAAATTCTATGATGCAACACATCATTGTTTCTCATATAAACTAGCCAATGGATTATTCAAATATTCTGATGATGGCGAGCCAAATGGAACTGCAGGAATAAGAATCCATAATGCACAAAATCATTTTGAACTCACAAACATTATTACAATTGTAGTCCGGTATTTCGGCGGCGTTAAACTAGGAGTTGGTCCATTAGGAAAGGCTTACTATGAAGCGGCAATACAAAACCTAGAAGCTTCTTTGAAAATTCAGAAAGAACTTTATCAGAAAATAGAATTAGAATATAACTTTGAGCAGACTAAATTTGTTCATCATCTGGTTTCAAAATTTGAATTAGTAGTAAACAAAAGTTTGTTTGAATCGTCCCCGGTAATGTATTGTTCAATCAAAGCATCAAGAATAAATGAGATCACATCTGAGTTAAATCAGAACTACAATCCGAATTTAATTTTAAGAATCACAAATAACTTATTTTATCTGAATATCTAAATATAAATCGTCATTAAACCTAATTGTTGACAAAGAGTACTCTTTTACTTAATTTGATCATAAGATAAGAGGCTCCCTTAAATCTCAAATACTTATTAAAATTAACAAAAGAGGAAATAAATGATTTATACTAAAACGGGAGAATACGCAATAAGAGCAATTTTGTTCTTGGCTCGTCAGTCCAAAGAAAGCCTGATTATGTCTTCTGAAATAGCAAAAAGCGAAGACATTCCGGCTCATTATCTAGCTAAAATTTTGCAAAGAATGGCTAAATATGGATACGTTGATTCGTTTAAAGGTAGGGGTGGTGGATTTAAGATTACAGAACTTGCTAAAAAGAGCTCTATTCTGGAAATCGTTGAAAGAGTAGAAGGACCTGTTATAAATTTAAAATGTGTAACCGGTCTAAAAGAATGTTCAGAAGAAACACCTTGTCCGCTGCATGAAGAATGGGCTGAATTAAGAAATAAAATCTATACTCTTATATCAAGTCGATCAGTGCAAGATGTTGCGGAAAAATATTTAGAGACTTTGAGAAAAGCTCAATAATTCTTTTTTGTTATTATTAAAAAGGACTTGTTACTAAATATCAAGTCCTTTTTTTATTTCCGGTTATTGCCATATCCTTTAAATCATTAAAATATAATTTCAGATAACTTAGATCCGAACAAAACTTATTAAGATTAGATAAACATTGCTGATTTAATTCTAAATATTTTTCCTTAAAGATATTTCTTATAAAATCATTTTCCCCTTTCAATAAATCTTCCAATAACTTTATTACTTTTTGAAGACTGTCTTTATATTCGCTGGATGCTTTGAGTAAAAACGTTTCTTCAATTAACGGATCTTTTCTTTGAATAACCTTTAACAATCCTTTGGAAAATTTTGTATTGAAGGATAATTCTTTCAACATTTCAAGTTTATTACTCTGCAATGCAATCTTTATTAATATTTCTAAATCATCACTAAAATAGAGATGATTATTAGAAAGTCTTTCAACTGCCTTTAATATTTTATTTACGTCCGGTGAAGATTCATTCATAATTATAATTTTACCCCAAGGCCAATCCCATCACCTATCGAAAGAATTGTAGATTGAAGTTCTGTAGAGTTCATAAACATTTTATTAAATTTACGAATGATCTTAGTTGATTTTGAATATGATCCCGGGACAGATTTTGCGGCTGCATAACCATGCCATAAAAGATTATCTACAAAAAGAACGCCTCCTTTTTTTAAAAGCATAAGCGAGTAATGAAAGAGTTTCTCATAATCTTCCTTGTCTGCATCAAGAAATATTAAATCATATTTTTTATCCAGACTTGGCATAATTGTTAACGCATCGCCTTCTAAAATATTTATCGATGATGTAAGCTTTGCTTGTTTTATATATTCTTTGGCAAGTTTAATATTATTCTTACTCTTTTCGATTGTATCAAGCGATGCTTTTTTACTAAGCTTACTTGCAATTCGAATTGATGAATAGCCGATCGCTGTACCAATTTCCAAAACTTTTTTTGGTTTACTAACGGTTATTAACTGCTCAAGAAATTCTGCCGACATCCAATCTAAAATTGGTATCTTATTCTTTGCCGCATAGACTTCCATTTCTTTTATTAAAGGGTCCGGCTCATTCCTTAACAAAGTTAAATACTTAACCTGATCGTCATATAAAATATTAGACATTTTTACGCTTACAGTTTACTTAATCAAAATCATTTTTTTAGTTTCTGAAAAATCTCCAGCTTGTAATCTATAGAAATAAACACCGCTTGGTAATTGAGAATTTTGGATTGAGAACTGAGAATTGTAAACGCCAGGTTGCTCTTCCTCATTAACAAGCGTAACAACTTCCCTACCGAGAAGATCATAAACTTTTAAGCTGACTTTACTGGTAGCCGATAACCGATAACTGATAACTGTACTTGGATTAAACGGATTAGGATAATTCTGCGAAAGATAAAATTGAGACGGGATTTCATTTTTATCTGTTATAGAAGTGGGATTGTTAATATTAATGTCTCCCCAATAAAATTTATACCACCCAGTTGCTGGTTCGAATACTTCATTACCATTATTGGTTGTATAAAAAAACTGAATTTCTATTTGATAACCAGAAGGCAGACTTTGTAAAGTATAACTGAATTTCGAAGAACCATCATAAGAAAAATGAACAATGACCGGATCCCAAGCATAATAACTGGGGATATTAATCATCATACTTACTGACGAAGGGTTAACCCCATTATTGTCAATAAACATTTTGTGAATTTTAAATTGATCCCCAATTTTTTCTATGTTTGGATAAGTAATTACCCTCTTTGCAGAAATCAATCCCCAACCTCTACCATTAGTTGGATTGGCGGAATTATCTCCGCATTCAAGAAATATTTTTCTTATTTGGACATTTGTTAAATGAGGCCAGCATGATTTTAATAATGCAGCAATTCCTGCTGCAATCGGTGTTGCATAAGATGTACCGTTTCCAGTACTGTAACTAGTCCCATTAGGTAATGCGACATAATTACCCTGCCCCATAGCGACTATTTCGGGCTTAATCCTTCCATCCGCTGTAGGTCCAGGTAAACTAAATGAAGCTAAAATATTTCCAGAAGTTACAGCTCCTACTGAAATTATATTAAATGCATCCGCTGGTGAGTTGATGATCCACCAGCCATCATTATTATAATTTCCAGCAGCGGTAAAACTGGTTACACCTCTTTGAAAAGCAAGGTTAGCGGCTTGTGCTACAATCGTAGTATTGCCATTCATATCAGCATAAGTATACGAAGTTTGTCCTGCATCAAATAATGTATAACCGAGAGAACTGCTGGTAATATCAACTCCGGCACTTTCCATATCTTGAAGAGCTGCCGCATAATTATCTTCTTCTGCATGAGTTTCGCTTGCATCATTTTCTGTTTCTGCCAAAAAGAATTTTGCATCATATGCAGGACCAATTGCATTCCCAGGATCGTAACCAGCCATAAGACAGAACACACTCGATCCGTGGCCACTTTGGTTTGAGACTGTATTCGATTGATGCACATAATCGTATTCACGAACAACATTAAGATTTTTTAGTGAGTTATAAGTTTTGTAAGAAAATCCATCATCAAGAATTCCAATATAAACTCCAGTTCCTTTAATACCTAAATCATGAACTGTAGGAATATCAGAAAGGTTATTTTGCGTGAATGATCCACCGTAGTCAAGAGAGGTTGTTTTTTTTAATGAACCGGTTTTTTCTTGGTGTTCAGTTGATTGAATGTTTAGATCCTTAATCCCCTTCAAAACTGCTACCGGATTTACTCTTTCTACAAAAGAAAGCTTCTTAATAGTATTTAATTGACTATCTGTTAAGTATGATGAGACTGAATTAAACCATTTCAGTTTGTTTTCAATTTTGATTCCGAGGTTCTCGATTTGACTAACATAATTTTCATTTAATGGAAGATCTTCATAAGTGATATAATTATTTTCACCCATAACTTGTTTTCTTCTTTCAATTGCTCTTTCCGATAATTCTTTTTCAGCTAACTTAAACAGTGCAGATGATTTCTGTAAAGAATTAGTTGGCGAAACACCTTTATCTTTGAAATAGATCAGGTATTTCGTTTGTGAATTTACAGACCCAGAAATAATTAAAAGAAGAAATAGAATGGATATTTTTTTCATAAAAACCTCGATTATCATTCTCTAACAAATAATAAAATAAAAAAGTGCGAAATAAGAACTTATACTTACCCGCACTTTGAATTAAACTAATAATCCGCTAAAACTCAATGAACTATTTTTGCTATTCTGCCTAAACGAACTGACCCAAGAAGCTTGAAAAAATCCGAAAAAGGTATGCTTGGATCCCACGACCAATAAATCAAAAAAGCTTCGCCAATAATTTTACTGCGAGGGACAAAACCCCAGAATCGGCTATCCAAACTATCATCACGGTTATCACCCATCATAAAATAATAATCTTCTTTTAGTGTGTATGAATTAACCGCTTTCCCTTCAATCATTATCTGATTGCCTTCAACAGTAACGACACGCTTACCAAATTCACGGTCAATAATTGTCCGCCATTGTTCTACATTATCCAAGGTTAAATTTATTACATCACCCTTTTTAGGAATTACAACTGGCCCATAATTATCTTCGTTGAATGCACTGCCTTTCGGAAATATTCTAGTATCAACATCATTTATTGGTCTGACATAATTATCATATTGTATTTGCGGAGCTCGTGGTGCTTCTTTCCCGTTAACAAAAACTACTTCGTCAACAACCTTAATCGTATCGCCTGGAACACCAATACATCTTTTTACATAATTACTTAATTCTGTAGGGACTAATTCATCTTTATCGCCGGGGAATTCAAAGACAACAATATCACCGTGTTTGGGTTCGCGCAATGCGGGCATTTGAAAATACGGCAATGAAATATTTGTGAATGGAATATTCCTGGGTGAAGATGAGCCATAAACAAATTTATTTACGAAAAGGAAATCACCGACCCAAATTGTTTTTTCCATTGATCCTGTAGGAACGCGGGAAGTTTCGATCAAAAAAGTTTTAATTAGAAATGCGGCTATTGCGGCAAATAATAAATTTTTCCAGAACTCCCAAAATTTTTGCTGAGGAGTTTTTATAACCGGCTTCTTAATTTCTTTTGGGTTCTCTTTACTTTCATCTTTTTTGAATAATGACATATTCCCTTCTTTAAATTTCTAATCGAATTGACTTATTAATTTTCCTGTCGTGTTCTTGATCGTGCTCATATTCTTGATCAAGATTAAGAACAAAATCATGATCATGAAAAAATATTAATCATCAATTTGTAAAACTGCTAAAAATGCTTCTTGAGGAATTTCTACGTTGCCGACTTGCTTCATTCTTTTCTTTCCTTCTTTCTGCTTCTCAAGAAGTTTTCTCTTTCTAGTAATATCCCCGCCGTAACATTTTGCCAAAACATTTTTTCGCATCGCTTTCACAGTTGTTCTTGATACAACTTTTGATCCGATAGCAGCTTGTATCGCAATCTCAAACATCTGCCTAGGAATTAGGTCTTTAAGCTTGGTACATACTTTCTGTCCCCATGTAAAAGACTTCTTTTCATGGCAAATTATAGAAAGCGCATCAACTTTTTCTCCGTTTAACAAAATATCAATTTTAACAAGATCAGATTCGCGATAACCGATAAACTCATAATCAAAAGAAGCATAACCGCGCGATATAGATTTTAATTTATCGTAAAAATCAAAAATTATTTCTGCAAGTGGAAATTCAAATTCTATATCAGCACGAGTCGGATCAATGTACGTTGTATTCTTATATACTCCCCTTTTTTCAATCGCAAGCTGCATTAAGTTCCCGACATATTCGCTTGGTGTTACAATTTGAGCTTTTACATACGGTTCTTCTACGCGATCTATATCGCCAACTGTCGGCATATCTGCAGGATTATCAACAACAACCTTAACTCCGTTCTTTTTGAAGACCCAGTATTCAACGTTTGGAAGTGTAGTAACAATAGACTGATCATATTCACGTTCCAATCTTTCTTGAACAATTTCCATATGAAGCATACCAAGAAATCCGCAGCGGAATCCAAATCCAAGTGCTGTTGAAGTTTCTGGTGTATAACTTAATGCTGAATCGTTAAGACGGAATTTCTCAAGTGCTTCACGAAGGTTTTCATATTCATCTGTATCAGTAGGATAAAGTCCGCTATAAACCATCGGTTTAATTTCTTTATAACCGGGCAAAGCTGATTCAGATCCGTTTCGAAAATGAGTTATTGTATCACCAACTTTTGTATCGTGTACATCCTTTACACCGGCAATAAGATATCCAACATTTCCCGCAGCTAATTCCCCGGTGCGAATTCTACCGAGACGTAATGTGCCCACTTCTTCTGCAAGACATTTTTTATCATTTACAAAAAACTTAATCTCATCTTTTTCTTTTAGAACTCCGTTGAACAAACGGACGTAAGCAACAGCACCTCGGTATGAATCGAATATTGAATCGAAAACTAACGCTTGAAGCGGTGCATTCTCATCGCCCTTTGGTGGAGAAATCCTTTTGACCACTGCTTCTAACATTTCTTCAATGCCAATTCTTTCCTTCGCGCTAACAGAAATTATATCTTCAGCTTTGCAGCCAATTAGATCAATGATCTGTTTCTTGACAACATCAACCATTGCACTCGGCAAATCGATTTTATTAACGACTGGAATTATTTCGAGTCCGGCATCAATTGCCATATAAAGATTACTGATTGTTTGAGCTTCAACACCTTGTGCAGCGTCAACAACTAAAATTGCGCCTTCACAAGCGGCAAGCGAGCGTGAGACCTCGTAAGAAAAATCAACGTGTCCGGGAGTATCAATCAAATTTAGAACATAAATTTTGCCGTCAAGGGCTTGATACTTCATCTGAATTGCGTGCGATTTAATTGTAATACCGCGTTCACGCTCAAGATCTAAGCTATCAAGGAGTTGTTCTTTCGCTTCTCTTTTAGAAACAGTGTGAGTGAACTCAAGCAGACAGTCTGCGATTGTAGATTTACCGTGATCTATGTGGGCAATTATGCAAAAATTACGAATATCAATCATACTTTTTAAATTTTGGTGCGAAAATATATGAAAATAGAGGGGGTATTACAATTTGATGGCAAGGACATCCGAAGTTGATTTGAGCTAAATTATCTTTGATTATGAAGAGTATAAAGATCGAAATATAACTTGTCTTTTTATTATTTTTGTTTAAGGATTAAGAAATGAAAATTCGGCATATAATATTTTTTCTAGGATTATTTTTCACTGTTCTATTTCCGCAGAACAAAAGCACATCTTCGTCTTCGGTAACAAACGCATCACAAATTGATACTGTTTTAAAGATTCAAATAAAATCCCAACTTGCCTCTCCGCCATTATTCTATCAGAATAAAATTTATACTTCAGATCAAACCGGAGTAATAACATGTTTTGATATTTCCGGCAAGAAAATTTGGAGCCGCAGCACTTCAAGCAAACTTCAAACAAGACTGATTACTGCCGATAATATATTATGCACATCAAATAGTAAAAATGAAATTTTAACTTTTAGTTTAGAAAAAGGGACACCAATACAATCGTTTGGAATTGATGATAGCATTACAACAAATTTGATCCTTCTTCAGTATGCAGGCAGAAAAGAATTGATGATTCCTAAAACAACAGAATCAAGATCTGCGATAATATTCGGGACAAACAGCGGTAAAATTTTTTGCTATGATGTAGAAACTCTACAGGAATATTGGCATAACAATGATGCCGTAGGAATTATCAAGACTGATCCTATTGTTGTTGGCAATAAATTACTCTTTACCAGCAAGGATGGATTCCTATACTGCATTGATACTCGAGACGGATTATTAAATTGGCGATGGAAAGAAAAAGCTGAAACCGATTTTTCCAATTCACAGATATTGTGCGATGGCGAAAAAGTTTTTGTGTATGATAATGAATATTCCCTTTTCTCAATTGACTTACTGCTTGGAAATTTTACGTGGAAATCTGCTGCCAAGATTTTTGATGCAATTGGAATTTCAACAGATAAGAAAAAATTATACGCTAAAGGATTGTATAGTAAATTTTTTATTCTCTCTACTTTAAGCGGCAAGGTGTTGAAAGGAATAAAGCGTAATGATCTTTTCGAAACCGACAATGTTTCCCCGTTTGAATATAAAAAGAATATCCTTTTTACAAATTGGAATTCAATTTTTTCTCTAAATGAAAAGTTTAATGAAGAGAATGTTTTCACATATGGGAATTCTTCTATAAGCTCATTTAAGCAGATTGATAAAAATATATTTTTCACTTCCAATACAACCGACACAATAATAATTTTCTCAATAAGGTAACTCTTGAAAATTTTCGAAGGAATCATTTTCGACATTGATGGGACACTCACATCTACAAACGAACTTATTTTTGCAACTTTCCGGCATGTAACTGAAAAATATCTCAACAAAAAAGTTACAGATGAAGAAATTATTTCTCTCTTCGGTCCAACAGAAGATGTAATTCTAAAAGAGTGGATGAAAGAAGATTACGAAGATGCACGAAAAGATTACCTAGCATTCTATGAAGCTAAACATCATGCAATGGCTGATGTTTACCCGGGAATTAAAGAAGCACTTCTCTACATCAAATCTAAGAACATTCCGCTTTCTATTTACACAGGCAAAGGACGCGGTTCAACTGATATAACGCTGAAGAAAATTGGTATGTATGATTTGTTCGATATGATTGTTACCGGCGATGATATTGAAGGTCATAAACCTTCACCTGAAGGGATTGATATGTTTGTACACAAATTTAATTTGAACCGCGATAAAGTTTTAATGATAGGTGATGCGCCTGCAGATGTTACTGCTGCAAGAAATGCCGGAGTAAAAATTGCTTCTGTTGTTTGGGATAGCTATGCTAAAGAGAAAATTTTAGAAATGAATAGCGATTACGTCATCGAAACAGTTGATGATTTGATGAAGTTTCTGAAAGAGAATTTAGGATAGAGACTTAACACTGTCATTGCGAGCGAACGCAGTGAGCGAAGCAATCTCATAAATTTAGATTGCTTCACCCATACTCCGTATGGATTCGCAATGACAATTGTTGTTGGGACAAACTCAAAACTTATCAGCCAAATCATTCCATTCCGGATTTATAGAATTTATAAGATCAATCTTCTTTTGTCTCGATCCTGCTTTAATCTGTTTCTCTCTATGGATTGCCATTCGTACATCTGAGAATATTTCATAATAGACTAACTTATTTACATTATACCGTGATGTGAATTTACTTCCCGTCTTCTTTTTATGTTCTTCAACTCTTCTTCCTAAATGATTAGTCATTCCGGTATAAAGAACTGAATTTTTTGCATTGGTTAAAATGTAAATGTAGTATTCGCGTTCAATCACTTTTTCAACCCCATTTTATATAGAAGTAAAACATTACTGTCATTGCGAGGAGTTATGAGCTTGTTGAAGAACGACGAAGCAATCTGTCTGGTTTGAGATTGCTTTATCACTACTTCGTAGTGATTCGCAAAGACAATGATATAAACTTGTCATTGCGAGCGAGTGTCAACGAGCGAAGCAATCTCTAAGTTTTTTGTTTGAGATTGCTTCATCCCGACTTATGTCGGGATTCGCAATGACAATTGCAATTCACTTACTATTTTGTTTGCTCAATTGTCAGTTTTACACCCTCTTGATAAGTCGTAGTTCTAAAGTTAAAGCGTTTATCAAATTTGCTTGAATCAAAAAAATAATCTCTATCGTACTGATACATCATTTCAGGCATCTCTTTCATTAATGGAATAAACAAACCGAGTATTTTCAATAACCACATCGGCAAAACCGAAACCTTGTTTTCTGCATTCATTTCTTTTGCAAACAATGAAATCATTTCATTACCGGTTAACGTATTTTTATCGGTAGGCAAATGCCACACCTGGTTGTATGCATCAACAGTGTTTCCCAATAATGCAGTGGCCTTGGCAGCATCAAGTGTGTAAGTAAAGGAATGTTTTTTATTTGCATCAATGAACCAATTGGATTTCTTGCCTTTCTTTATGTTTTTGTAAACTGTTTCAATTAAAAAACTTTTATCATTATTAGGACCATAGAAATCAGCTGAGCGGGCAATCAGCGCAGTCAATTTTCCAGATTTTACTTCATTCAAAAGCATTTCGGCAATTTCTTTTCTTACCGCTCCTTTTTTACTTGGCGGGTTTATGATTGAATCTTCAGTCATATGCGGGATAGCATTTATATCATACATGTATACATTATCAAAGAATACAAATTTCGCTTTGTGCTTAATACAAGCATCTATTGTGGCGCGCATAATTTTCGGCCAATTATTTTGCCAAACTTTTATGTTGTAATCAAATCCAACTAATAGATACACAACTTCTGAACCCGCAATAGCTTTTTCAACCTGACTTGAATCTGATAAATCGGCCGGGAATAATTCATCTGTTTCATTTACCTTTTTTGGATTACGGCTTACCAATCTTATATGGTTGGTGTAAGCTTTTAATTCCTTTGCTAACACGGAACCTATTGTTCCATTAGCTCCCAAAATTGTTTGCATATTTAAATTCCTTTTAGTTATTGTTCATTTGATGTCACAGCCGCACCGTGACCATCGTGAGTAACCCGAAAAACTCACTACGACCGCATCGCTAGAAGCGGTCGGGCTGAGACGCGGGTTAGGGAGACTTTTTATAATAATTAGCTAACTCTTTTTGAATATCTTTAATCAATTCCTCTTTTGTAATCTTATCATTAACAAATTTTTCGAATAATTCTAATCCTTTATCGTTCAACTGAATATTACCTCTTGGATGGGAAAGCAATTCTCTAAGTGTATCTGTCGCAAAATCTATTAAATCAATAAACTTGCAAAGCGCCTTTGAGTCTGCAATACTTTGGTCAACCCTTTTAGGTGCGTGCAAATAATTATTTAAACCACTATAAATCTTTGTTAATTTCTCCAAGTTAGGTGGAATAACTTTTTCTTTTATACCCAGACATTCCAAATGGATATTCACAAATTCTATCTTCTTAAAAAAATTCGGTTCTGCTTTTATAATAGCTTTAGAAAGGTCATTAGCTCGATAAAGCTTCTGTAACGTTTTGGAGACTTGAGAATTTTTTACAAGAGCAAGATATTCAAACAATAATCTTTCAATACAAAATCTATAATCCAAAGCAATATAGTAGAGCTTTTCTTTGGCATTATTAAATTCATCAAGTTTTTTTAGAGCATTTTGGAAATGTAAATCTGCATTAAATTCGTTTTTCAACTTATACATATTATTTTTGATGTCTCCTTAACGGCATTGCAACTAAAGCGCTGCCCTGAACAACATTGCAGAACTAAAAAGCCAACACCAATAATTATTTATAAATTTGTTTTGTTCACTAAATTTAAAGAGCAATTTATTTTTACAACGCAACTATAAAATCTTTACAATGCCACGACGTTTAAAGCAGTCGCTTTGAGTTGCGGGTTATATGGTATTTATTTGAAATATACCTTTAACTCCCTAGATAAGGAACCAAATACTGCATCAATTATATTTTTGGGAAAGGGAATGTAAACTAATCCATGAATATTACTTGGTATATTAGTTCCTTCTTCATAAAGAAGACAAACTTTATCAAGTCCATATTTGCCTTGGAAAAAACCGATCTCATGCATAACATTTTCACGTGCTCTGACTTCACCTTCCGAGATTAAATCATCTCCAGTCATTACAACAACACAATATGAACATTTATCAGATTCTTCATTTAACTTTTGTAAAACAGTTCTGCCTTTATTTGGCTCTTGTGCAAGTTCAAGAGTATCAATCTTTAAATCTTTTTCAATATAATTCTGAATTTGCATCCAATCTTTGCTCGATCCATGGCTTATAAATATTCTATTTGGCCTTTTGATTTCTTTAGATTCATTTGCTGATAATTGAGCATTTAATTCAAAGATATAATCCATATCTCTTTTTATAGTTTCCAAAAAATGCCTACCTATTGAACCACCTTCAGTTGGTTCAGGGATAACCCTTTCCGGGACATCGGAATAAAGTGTTGGGGATATTTCTTTGAGTCGGGATAATAATTTAGAAAAACTATCAGAAATTTCACGAACCTGGCTTGGGTCAAAATTCATAATTAATCTATCGCGATTTCCTTGTGGACTTAATAGAGATTGAAGAGATTTATAAATCCCCGCTAATTTTGCAAAAACAATAGATTTGCTTCCCATAATTTATCCTTGAATATATTTGCCATATAACTATTACTTATACTGCATGAAATTATTGGTTAAAGAACGTAGATATGCATGCAGTTGCATATCTACGTTCCAATTTCTCTCAAAACAATATTAATTCTTATTTTTTAAAAATAGTGTGTGCATATCTATCATCCATTGCACAATCAGCTTTTTAACCTACTAACCCTTTGCAGAAATCTATTTTCTTTGTTCATTATTTCAAACAAAGTACCCCGATTAAAGATGGTGTTTGGTACTAACTCAACTTAGCTTAAATGGAAATTGATGTCAACACTTAGTTTGAGTTCAGCGCTCAGCTAATCTTTGTCATTGCGAACTGAGGCACAGCCGAAGTGAAGCAATCTGTCTGGTCTGAGATTGCTTCATCACTACTTCGTAGTGATTCGCAATGACAGTTGTAAATTTATTTCCTTGCTAACCAAATTTCCGGGTTCTGGTAATTCCGTTCGTTCCAAATTTCGAAGTGTAAAATTTTTCCCTCAAGACTTTCATTCACTTTACCGATTGCACTGCCGCCTTTGACCTTCTCCCCTTCTTTCACAGTAATATTTGCAACGTGTCCGTAAACGGTTCTGTAATCATCACGGTGAGTTACAATTACAATAGAACCGTAACCCGGTATCCAGTCTATTGCAGAAACAATTCCTTCTGCAACCGATAAAACATTTTGTTCACCGTTGACTGCAATATCAATTCCATAATTCAATGTAACTGTATTAAGACGTTCATTTTTATTTTCACCGAATTCCCGAACAACTTTTCCTTCGTGAATGGGCCAACCGAGTTTACCGCGCAGCTGTGCAAAATTTTCGAAAGCGCTGTAATCAAAAAATTGAATATTTTTTTTGTAAGCTAAACTTTTTTTGTCCGTCGCTTTTTTCTCATGAAGCTGTGCTTTCCGTTCACGGTCAATTTCGATCAACTTTGCAATCATACTTTTAATAGCAATCTCTGCTCTTCTCTTGGATTCAATTTCTTGAGTAATAAGTTTTTGATCGTGCTTTAAGAGATTTAACAAATCTTTTTTCGCTTGTTCTTTCTTTTCCAAAGCGTCCTGTTCATTCATTTTCTGTTGAGCCAACTGAGCTTTTTCTTTCCGTTCCCCTTCCAAATCATTCTTAAGCTGACCAAGCTGAAATTTATTTGAGTTGAGCTGTTTTAAAGTTCTCTCATTCTGTTCCGAAATATATTTTAAATAACGGTAACGTTTGATTGCCTGGTTGAAAGAATCGGCATCAAGAATAAAACGCCAGATGGAAAGTCCGCGGTTTTTGTAAATCCATACGATGTAGCGCGAATATTTTTCTTTTAAATCTTTAACACGGTTTTCAACTTTTCCGATTTCATCTTCAATCTCTTTAATCAAAATCTCTTTGTCTTTTTCATCGGCAAGAAGATTGTTGATCAATTTATTCAGAAGTAAATTCTGCTGATTGATATTTTCAAGTGCTTGAAGCGATTCTCTTTCCTTTTTGGTTTTTGCTTTAAGCTCTTTTTCAAGTGCGGAAATATCTTTCTTGATGCGGTCTAATTCTTGACTCTTAGTGCGGATGCTGTCGGAAGTTTGTCCGTTTAGAATTGCTGATGTGATTACAAAAAATATTAATATTGATTTACAGTTCAATGATTTTCGCATCATCTGGTATATCAATTTTTAGCTTCCCGATTTCTTTGTTTACTTCAATTGTCCGGTACTCAATTTTTATTTTTTGATTGTTGAGCAGATCATCCATACTTGTTTGTTTTGGAATTGGATTTTCTTCAACTTTCATAAAATCAGAATATTTAGCATTAACTAAATTTTTCCCATTAAAGTCGTTCTGCTGGTATTGCCTTATTTCAAGTTCATCAGATTTAATCCAGTATACACTTGATTTCCTACTTACCGAATCTATGTAAGTAAGTTTATACAGATCGTCAACAGCTTCAAACTTATCCGGTTCACTTCTTAATTTATCAGTTAGATTAACTGAGCCGGTTGCAACATTAATAAGTTCATCAAATGAAATATTAATTTTTAAAATATCTTTCATAACTCCGGGTTTTACTTTTCCTTTATAATAGATGTTGTTGATGGCATCGTAAAATTGAAAATTCTGCGGCGTTATTAATGCAAAGGCAAGATCAATTCCAAACGGACCGTAGAAAGATACTTTAACTGTATCAGGTTTTTTAATTTCCACTTGAAAACTGCTTGTTGCGTCCAGCTCAGATGTTTTAATATTTATTGAACCTGTGCCGATAAAACTTTTTATTTTTCTTCTGTTGGCTTCAAGCCGTTTGATCAACCGGTCTGAAGAAATCATTCTATCAACCTGAACGGGAGTTGATGGCGCACATCCGTTCAAATAGAATTGCGAGATTAGTGCAGCGATCATAAAAACGAATAAACTTTTTTTCACAATTCTCCTTTTTCAATTTTCGTCTTAATAGAAGTCTTCGTTGAATCTAATTCGAATGCGTTTTTCCAGAATTCAACCGCTTTCAATTTTTCACCAAGTTTAGAATGAACATCACCTAAATGATCTAACAGTGTTGCATTCTTGTTCTCTGTTTTTACAGCTTCTTCAATATTTTTTTTCGCCTTTTTATAATCACCAAGACGGAAGTAAATCCAACCGATCGTATCAAGGTATGATGAGTTCTTCGGTTCCGTTTCAACAGCTTTTTTCGACATAGCCAATGCTTCCTGCAGACGAATATTTCGTTCAGCAAGTGAATATGCAAAGTTATTCATTATAAGAACATTAGACGAATCAATTTTTAAAGCTGATATATAAAGCGAATCTGATATTTGATATTCCTTCTGCGATTCATAGATCATAGCTAAAACACTTATGACCTGAATATTATTCGGTTCGATTATCAATGCTTTATTTAAGTGCACCAATGCTTCTTTATCATTCTTCAGTTGATTAAGAGTATAACCAAGTGCAGAAAGTACAGTCACATCATCCGGATTTAATTTGAAAGCCTTCTCAAGTGCATCTTTTGCTTTTAAATGCTCATTCTCTGTTGAAAGTGCAAGACCATAAATTAAATTTACAGCAAAGTCATTCGGGAATTTTTCAGATGCTTTGCTCATGTACTCAATTGCATCTTTATATTTTTTATTATCGAATAGTAATCCTCCGAGACGAACCCAAACCTGAGCGTTCCATTCGGCAAGTTTAGCTGCTGTCTTAAAATATTCTATTGCAGATTCATTTTTATGTGACCTTAGTTCAATCTCTCCCAAATAAGCATTCACTTGCCAATCTGATGTATCCCGGCTTACTTCTAAAAAAATTTGTCTAGCAATATTTAAAGTAGTCGAGTCTTTTTCAGATTGAAAATAAAATGATGTCCCGATTTTTAATTTGTCTTCTATACTGATATTCTTGCTCTTTACCAATTTCATATAAACATCGGATGCATCTTGCCATTTCCCTTGCTGAATAAATATTCTTCCTTTCAGATCAATGAGACTTTCATCATCCGGAAAACTTGTGAGCGATTCATTCACATTCGCTAATGCCTTTTCAAAATCTTTAGTCTTGATATATGATTCAATTAATAATTTTTGCAACAGCAGATCTGATGGATTTAATTTTATAAGTTCTTCAACTGTTGTGATAGTCTCTTTAATGTTTCCCATCCGCTCATTAATATCGGCAATTCGAACCAGCACGCTCCATTCCGGGCCGATCAGATCAATAATTTTTTTGTAATATGAAAGTGCAACAGTAGGTTTTTTTACTTCTATCAATTGAGCGAGATTGTAATATGCAGTAACATTAGTTGAATCAAACCTAACAATTTTATCATAAACTGCAGCGGCTGAATCTTCCAGGTGTGAAGAAGTATAAATTGAAGCTTGGAGAGTTAAGTATTCAGAATTCTTTGGTTCATTCTCAACAGCTTTTTGCGAATATGTCAGCGCAGTAGAAAGTTTATTCAACCGGTAATAATTTTTTGCAATTGCATAATTGATGCCCGGTTGAGGATCATACTTAAGTGCTTCAAGATATTCCTTAATAGCTTCAGCAAATTGCCCTTTTAATTCTAAAAGTGAGCCGGCTATAAATTTTTCTTGAGCAAGTTTTTTGTTCTGCTGAGCACTAAAACTTTGATCTTTATTGCCATTTTGATTGCTCTCCTTAACAACATCCGAAGAACAACTAACCAAAAGGAAAGCTATATATATTAGAAAGATTTTGAACTTCATACGCACCATAAATTTGAAACAAAAAATAGTTTTTAACGGTTTGAATCACAAGAGTAAAGATTGATGTCCATAATTCATTTTTCTATCTTTGTAAAAATATTTAGCGAGAAAGAATATCTACGATCTTGCAATAGCATATAAATGGAAATATGATCAAGAATTTATCGAATTGATCGAGCAAAGTTTTCAACTCAGCGGCTTGAAGACTTTTGTTATCGGAAAATTCAACTTATCTGAAGTTATAGCTCTTACAAAAAAGAATAAAATAAGTTTCAAGGCTTACTTAGATAGAGCTTCGGATGAAGACCCGGAGTTTATTCCTTTGACTAAACTTCTGGAACGAAACAAATGCTGCATAATTAACCCGCATAAGAAAGTTGCAAAATCTTTAGATAAAGTTGCAGTCCACAAAAAATTGATAATGAAAAATTTTCAGCTCCCTAAAACATTTTCATTCCAACCTTATGATAGACAGAAAGAACTTTTAATAACTAATGCAGAATTGAGGTCGCTCAGTAATCCATTTGTTATTAAACCGGCAACATTTTCCGGCGGAGGCGAAGGTGTCATCCGAAATGCAACTTCGCTTGAGCAAATTCAAATAGAAAGAATTAAGAACCATAGTGATAAATATTTAGTGCAGGAGAAGATACAACCAAGAACATTAAACGAAAGACGTGCATGGTTTAGAGTTATATACGCATTTGGCCAGGTTATTCCTACTTGGTGGGACGACAAAACACATATTTACCACAAAGTAACTTTAAGTGAAATAAAAAAATATAATCTGCTTCAGCTTAGTAAGATTTCTAAAAAATTAGCGAGAATAACTCGACTCGATTATTTTTCAACAGAAATTGCTCTTACAAAAGATCACAAATTTATTCTGATAGATTATGTTAACGATCAATGTGATATGCGCTTGAAATCAAATCATTTTGATGGGATACCGGATGAAGTAGTATCGGAGTTTGTAGAAGCAATGAAAAAGAAAATTATTTCTATTTAGAAATTCATATCATCTTCAATAGTTGCACGCAAGTTTAAATAGCTTTGATATCTTTCGGCGCTAATTAATTTTTCTTCTACAGCTTTGATTACAGCGCAGCCCGGTTCATGATCATGCGTGCATGTATTGAACTTGCACTCATTTATGAACGGAACAAATTCCTTGAAGTAATGGCCTAAATCTTCTTCGCGAATTCCATATGGATCAATCTCCCGTATACCGGGCGTGTCAATTACTGATGTTCCATTTTCGAATCTTAATAGTAAACTTGTTACAGTTGTATGTTTTCCTTTGGAAGTTGAATCGCTGATCATACCGATTTTCAGATTTAAGCTGGGGAATATTTCGTTTAATAAAGATGATTTACCTACACCGGATTGGCCCCAAATCAAATTCACTTTTCCGGATAAACTATTTTTTAATTCATCAATACCGTTTTTAGTAACCGTGCTTGTAGCAATAATTTTATATCCAATTGAAGAGTATAATTTTACAAATTCTTCGTAATACAAATGTGAATCCAGATCAGTTTTATTTAATACAATAATTGGATTTATATGAGAGCTCTCTGCACAAACAATCAATCTATCAATCAAACGATTATTGAATTTAGGAGATTTGCAGCTACTTACAATAACCAGGTTATCTACATTTGAAGCGATAATTTGTTCAAGCCGTTCACCTCTTGTGCCGGCTCCTTTTATTCGCGGGACTTTTCGTGAGATATGATTTTTTCTTGGAAGTATTTCATTAATAACACCTGAACCGTCTTTGTTCATTTCGAAATTAACTTTATCTCCAACAGCGACGATATCTACAGTGTAAAGTTTATTTCTTTTTAGTGCAAAATCTTTTTGAAATTTTCCTCTTAAGGAACAACGAATTTGTCTTCCATTAGCATCGAATAAATAATAATCTTTGCTCTCAATTTTGAAAATGATGCCCTGTATTGCAGCCTCCGCTATTAATAAATAAGCACCTTAAAAATAAGGTGCTTATTAAGGGTTGTCAATTGAGATGTTATTATGAACGATTAGAAATTATATTTCAATGAGGTAATAATGTTTTGATTTTTAATATCCTGATATGTGCGCGATAATCCGCTTCCGTAATTGTCGCCATAATCTTTCCACCAGCCATATGCATATGCACCATCAACGGTAATTGAATTTGTGAGATGGATACCAATTCCTGCTGTTAGAAATTTTTTATCGTATTCAGTCGGATCATCTCTGAATGGTGAGCGCATTAAAATAAATCCGCCTCTAACAGCTAGATTCGTTGAAGGGAATATATATTCAACTCCAGCATTAAGATTAACAACTGATCTGAACTGATCTTTGATATCTGAGTTCTTATTATCTATTGCTATCATGTCAAATCCGGATTTGAATTTAGCATTACTATAATCAATCATAGTTGCATTAGCACTAACAGTTAAATTATTTAGAATATATGATGCACCAAAAGTGAATTCGGCAGGAGTAGTAATTTCGTAATCGCTTTTTGAATCAATTGCCGGATCTAAAACAAATCTTGTATCAAGTCCAAAATGACTCTCGCCGCTAACATAATACGTTTCTTTTACTGTAAATGATTTAGAGAATTTAATATTAGCAGCAATATTTAAATTTTTATTGATTTTCATCAGACCGCCAATATTAAAGCCAGAGCCGGAAATTTCCCAAGAGATTCTATCGTGTAATGAAAAGGATTTAAAATCTGCCGATGCAGGTTCGCTTGGATCTAATAAAAGTGATGACGGATAAATATTATTTACATCTTCTTCGCTGTAATCTTTATTCTTATTAAAATTTCCGGAGTAAAGATTAATGGTAGCACCGATAAAAATATCTTTCTCTACTTCCAATGCCGCTGAAAATGACCACGCATTTAGAGAACCGTCCTGCAAAATATTTCCGCGTTGATTCAATCTTCCTTTTATAAATGTTTCATCACGTACATAATCATTATTGTGGGTTATTGGATTCAAAACATACACTGGGTAACTAAGAGCAAGTTTATAAGCGATATCCCGGTCATCCATATAAGGAGAATATGTGAGGTTTTGAATATAAGAATTTGTATCAGGGTTGAATGCATTAAATCCTAATATTCCGTTAAGATCTTTTACTTGTGAATAACCAAAACCAAGGACAAAACTTCCTTGAATTGTCGGCATCGGAAGCGCAATACCAAATTGACCTAATTTCGAAATACTATTTGATAATGAAGAATTTCTGTTAAAGAAGCCAACATTATTATCGTAGTTATTATAATTGAATCCAGTATTTAGTTCTGCTTTTTTAATTAAAGCTAAGCCAGCGGGATTGAACATCATTGCTGAGAAATCATTTCCAGCAGCGGTATATGCGTTTCCCATTCCTAAAGCTCTTGCACCAAGAACCATTCCGGATTCACTTAATCTGAAAACATCATTGTAGTTTTGTGCAATCGTTATATCTGAAATAAAAATAATTAAAACGATAGCAGTAATAATTTTAGATAAATTTTTCATTTTAAATCCCTCCACCAAATTTTTTGAAGATGCATTAATTAACGTCTCCTTCCGCTATCAGAACTACTGCCAGAACGTGTACTATTACCTGAATTGCTAGAACTACTCGATCTCGATCCCTCATTAGAACGTGAAGAAGGAGGTGGAGAATATGATGGCGTAGATGTTCTTTCTCTTGTAGCTGGTTGGGTAGATTGG
>Ga0082335_1004043_pt1 | contig 22882 bp, 20 predicted proteins | sample Subgrocontami58m_FD_72375 | JGI IMG/M metagenome (GOLD analysis project Ga0082335, IMG submission 72375) | Subsurface groundwater microbial communities from S. Glens Falls, New York, USA - GMW37 contaminated, 5.8 m (SPADES assembly) (version 2) ...
AGCCAGCATCACCCACATGTAACTGTCCGTGTTGACACCATCCAGCCCCACCCTTGCAATCATAACGCCGATTGTACTAAGTAAGGCCGCTCGGGCAAAAGGCGCCAGGCTCGAATTCGGTATGCGGGTTATCACCTTGTACAGAAGCCACAAAATCCTGACCACAAATAAAAGAAAAAGCGCTGTCCCCAAAAGGCCAAGCTCAGTCAATAGTCTCAGGTACATACTGAACGTGGTCTGCAAGCGAATTAAAGCCCCCTTTTCTGAAGCGTAAAAAGGGTAATTCCCGAAACCAACGCCCAAGATGGGATTTTCCTTGAACACCTCAAGCTGTCTGGTATAAGGCCTGCCTATCTGGCCGCGCGCTTCCGAGTTACCCTCAAGGGCAGCGGCCAAATAAGTTACCGATCGAAGCCTTTCCTGGTAGAAGGTAAACGGGGAAAGCAGGTTGAAATCACCACCGGCAAGGGGCAAGAGAACCAAAGCAATGGCCAAATAGGCTCCCGATCCCCACAGGAACAACTGTCGCCGATAAGCCCCACCCCCGATAAATAAGGAAAGTGGCAGAACTCCCAGCAATGCTATCAGGCTGGAGCGTGCATTTGTGACAAAGAAAAGCAGAATCTCTAGACCGACTACGCCCTTTTTCCACCAATTGCCAGGTTCCCTTTTATCAGTAGATAGGGCAGCAAGCGAAAACGGAATACCAAAAAGCAAAAAGATGGATAGGTCCAATGGTTCGCCTAGGGTGGACCTTGGCCTGGGAAGAGAAATGCCTCCAACGGTAAAGGACGGGCTATCCGCGCCGCCAGCGTAATAACCAGTATCATAGATGACGCTAAAAAAAGGCAGATCAAACAGAGCAGCGGCAAAGTCATAAATCCCGTAGAGGGTAATCAAAGCCGTTGACCAGAAGACCAGATTGAAAAGCCGGCGTAGCTTCTCCAATGAGTCCAGGTAGTTGAAGGCCACAAAAAATGCTATGCCCATGAGCACTAACTGTCCCACCGAAACAAGAGATCGAAAAGGGGTGAGGCGAAATCCCTCCATCTGAATAGGGACGGAAAAATCGATCCAAAATATGAAGACTGTTGATACGAGGGCATAAGCAAGAAAAGCCAATAAGAACCAGATAGCCGGATCTCCAGGCAATTTTCGCAGCTTCCCTTGCTGGAGACCTAAAACTAATGCCAGAAGCGTAAAGAGATAGGTCAAGCGGACGGTTCCTCCGATATTAATTGCAAAACCGTAAAGAAGCGGGAGAGTTAATACCATCACGACGACGGCTTTTTCGAAGGAAAGTCCCTTCCCAAAATAGACGCACAAGGGTCCTCCCACCACAATTAGACCGGCAAGTATCACAGGATGCCTAAAGAGGCTGCCGCTGGTAACGGAGCTACCTATTTGGACTCCCAGGAAAACAACGCCCAGTAACATCAGAAAACCGCTCCAGGACCAGAAGTTGAAAACGTCCCACCGGATCGGATATCCCGTGCCTTCTTGAGATCGAGCGTTATTCACTCGCCCCTTCCTTTTCTTGGACCTGCATGGCGACCTTCCGTCCACTGAGAATCGCCTCATCGCTCCACAGATAAGCCCACTCGCCATAGCGGCCGCAGGGAAAGATGCCATGCTGCTCGAGATAAGAATGAATCAATTGGATCGCCGGTCTTCTTGCCTGATCAAAAATCACGTAACCGTACTTGATATCGATCGTATTCGCCAGGACGATGTCGTCGTCTGGCGCCAGGATCCTCGCCCTCTTCAAGTCATCAATAACCCGTTGCACAATGTGCTCGCGGGAGCAGGGTAAGGGATGGGCATCGCTGTACGCGATCTCCGCAGAAATAGAACTCATCTCCTGCGGCGCCATATGAGGAGCCTTGTTAAAAGGAAAACTGATGCGAAAAAATGAATACTCTTTCTCCAGGAAATAGATCCAATGTTTGTCTGTAAGCTTAGACTGTTTGATGCCCAGGTTGACCGCCAGTATGGAATTGCACCGCAGTTTTCGAGCTGCTTCCCTGACCGTCTCAGGCGCATCAGGGGTCAGCCGAACTATATCAGGAAGCGGCAGCGTGCTAATAACCTTCTCATACGGGATAACTTCCTTATGATTGAACTCGACCTGCCTGTCTTTGACGTCGATCTTGGTAACGCACATGCCCAATCGTATCCGGTCCCGTACGGTCCGGGCCAGCGCTTCCCCGATTGCGCCAAATCCGCCCTGCTCCGGATAACGGAATTCCGCGTTGACCCCGAATCCTTTGGTTTGATCGTGTAGCGACCCTTCAATGACTTCTTCCAGGCTGGGCCTCGGATGACGAACATTCACCCATTCCGTGGTCAATTCATCAGCGGAAACTCCCCAAAACTTCTTACTATAGGGAATCATAAAATGTTCGGCGATTCCTTTGCCGAACATGAAGTAGATCCAGTCCTGGTATGTCTTGATTTGCTCCCGATCTTTAAAATCATTTTGTATAAAGCCAAGCAAGCAATCCTTGACAACAGGCACAGGCAGGCCGTAGGTATTCGCCTGAAACGGATAGCGGGTCAGCGCTCCAAAGGAACAAATCCAGGCCTCTCTCGTATGCGAGGCCAGCCTGGCACCAACCTTCCCCAGAAGGTTGAGAACATATTCGTTACTTGTGTGAAGAACATGGATACCTTCATCAAAAATGAATCCGTCCGATTGCTTGGACTTAGCATGCCCACCCACCCGGCTCTCTTTCTCGAACACGATTCCATCGCTGTGATAGGCCGCGCTCAATCCGGCAAGGCCGGCTCCAAGGATCATCAACATACCTACGCGCCCCTATTCACAAGCCGCTTGACACTGGATCTGAAGAGTCGCGCCGGATACCTCAGTTCCTGAGCCGCCTCATAAAAGTGAGACAAGAGCCGCCGCATCCCCGGCACCATCATAGGCGACAGGCTGAAAAAAAGAGGGAAAAAAAACAGGGAAGGAAGCCGTGATATTTGCCTCCCCCAGATAGATCCTAAACCGAGCCTTCGGATAACCGCCCACCTCAGAGCAGTCCGCTCCTCTCCAGACAGGCGGAACTCATTTTCCATCGCCCGGAGCATCTCATGAAAGGCCGTTAGAACGTTCCCGATCTGCTCCTTCGAGCGGCAGCTCCGCCAGAAAGAATCCTCCATTCGGAGAAACTGCCCTAGAGGTTCCGCATCGGAAGCGCGATAAAACTTCCGTATCATTTTGTCGTGCACGCGCTGGGTCACCGCCCACTGGGCCGACTCTCGCTGCACAGATTGTCGACTCTCGTGCTGGCGCTGCATCACAAGATACTTGGGAACCACCCCGCCGCTATGTCGGTGCATGGCCAGCCGCATCGTCAGCTCGAAATCCTCGGCCGGCGAATAGGAATGGTTATAGCCTCCCACTTCAAGCACAACTTGACGCCGGAACATGATCGAGGGATGCCAGATGGGACATTTCCCGACGACCAGATATCCCAGAAAGGCCCCATAATTATCCAACTGTCTGGTCCAGTTCCGGATCCTGCGGCTGCTGGAGTCAATCCCAACCTCCCACGAGCAAACAATCTCCAGGTCGGGTCTGCTCTCTATAAAGGCCAGTTGCTCCCGCAGGCGCTCTGGCAGGCAGACGTCATCCTGGTCAATCCTGGCAATGTATTCCGCGCAGGCAAGCTCGATGCCTCGGTTCATCGACCCCGAAGTTCCCAGATTGCGCTCATTCCTTATAAGCCGGATTCTAGAGTCCCCATAGGATTTAATGAGATCGGTGGACCCATCCGTGCTGGCATCGTCCACGATGAGAAACTCAAAGTCCGTAAAGGTCTGACACAGGACGCTCTCGATAGCTTCCCGTAAATAGGGCAGACCATTGTAAACCGGCATCAAAACGGTAACGCGGGGCGACATAAAGAATTCTCGAAAGACTAACGCGATGAGGTCAGCGCGGGAAACAATTCAGTTGTGACATATTCGCCCAAGGCATCCTGCCACGGTCGCATCCCGTCCAAGCCGAGCAGTTCGAGCTTTAGGTTGCGCATAGCTTCAGAATGGGCCCGGGGAGCCGGAAGCGGAAAATAGGCAGAGGAGACTGGCAACATCTCCACCTTTGGCCGCCCTAGAATTCTTCTAAGTTCCATGGCCACGTCATATCTGGAACAGGTTCCTTTATTAGCCATATGATAGAGGCCGTAATATCCGGTCTCCAAGAGCCGATGGATCCCTTTTAGCAGGTCCTTGGCATAGGTCGGAGTGCCGATCTTATCGGAAACAATCCGCAGCGGGTTTTTCCCTTCCAAAATCATGCGGGCGATTATACCGACAAATTTTTTGTCCCGGCTTCCCCCCCCTATCATCCATCCGGCACGAACAACGTAAAAACGTCTTAGCAGAGATGTCACGATGTGCTCACCGGCTAACTTCGAGTGACCGTAGACGTTAGCCGGATTAGGAACGTCGAACTCGTTATAGGGTTCCGGTTTGTCACCCCAAAAGACACCCGCGGTGCTGATATAAACCATGACTACATCTGATGCCTGGCAGGCGAGCGCAACGTTTTGCGTCCCTATAGCGTTCGTGTGATAGGCCCAATCAGGCTCCTGCTCGCAACGGTCCACGTCGGTCGCCGCAGCTAAATGTAAAACGATATCCGGCTTCGTTTCCGCCACAGCTTTTTTAACAGATGTTGGATCGCGCACATCAAGGTTAGGGAAACCGTTAACGGTATCCGTCAGCACCAGTTCATAATCACTAAAGACCTCTGGAACATAACTCCCCACCATCCCCCCCGCCCCCGTAACCAGCATCCGCTGCTGCTTCATGTAGTCTTCTCCTTCCGCGGCCGGAAGCGCTTTCCTCTTTGCACCAAGCAACTCTTACTAAAATTCATCAAGACGGTCATGACATGGCCAAATGAACTTTCCGGTTGAACATCAATTTCCTTAAAACCAAGTCTTTTATAGAAGGGACGCGCTGCTTCGTTCTTGCTATCAACAAAGAGAAGAACTCTTCTCCCGCAATCATTTTCCCGTAGATATCGAACTATGCAGGATAAAACGTAAGGGTAAATCCATATACCGCGAGCTGTTGGATCGGTGAATACGGGTCCAATAAAGACGTCGCCCCTTCTTAACTGTCTCTTATTAAACGGAACCTCCATGATAGGAGATTCAAATGCGTTTAAGAATAACCAGCTGTAATGAATCAACTTTCCATTCTTTTCTGCTAAAAAACACTTGACTCCTTGCCGGCCGATCAACCTAAAATATCTCTTATCGTATTCCAGATCAGCGACCAAGTTAGGGAATATCTCTCTTTCGATCCTATCGATATCTTCTGGGGCAGCGACTTTGACTTTTGCCGCCTCCTTCGTCTGGAAGGAGACTAATGGCTTGTCTAGCGGGAACTCAAAGTATACAAACCGCCATTTATCCCGCAAATGATAGAGAATATAATTCCGAATTGCCCGGCAAAGACCGTCTAATCCTTTTTCCTTGGCAATCCGCCTAATTTCGCCAGAAGCACGCGAAAAGCCATTCCTAACCGAGAGCTCTCCCATGTTCAGCGTACCGGACCTGCCGATTACACGATGACCTGTCCCCCTGAGAGGACCAGGTTCGCACCCGACATGTACTCCGACGCCTCGGTTGCCAAAAAGAGCACCAACCGGGCACAGTCTTCAGGCCTCCCTAGGCGTCTCATAGGATTTTGCAGAGCCATCATCTCCTTGACTCTTGGGGGCAGACCAGACAGGAGATCGGTGTCCGTCGGGCCAGGGGAAATGCTATTCACTCGGATTCCCTTGACAGTCAACTCCGTAGCGAGCGCTCTAGTGAGCCCAAGCAGGGCTGCTTTCGCGGTCACGTAGGGTGACATTTTTGACGGGGGCACTCCCAAGGCAAAGGTTGAGATGATGTTGATGATCGAGCCTCGCCCCTTCTTTTCCATCAACGGCAAGACGGTCTGACAACAGTTTACAGCGCCCCGAACTTGGACATCAATCAACAATTGAAAATCCTCCCATGAAAGATCGCCAAACGGCTTTGCCGGCAGCTCTCCGATTGCATTGTTTACGAGAACATCGACTGAGCCAAAGCTTTCTACTGTGGCCTGAACCATCGTTTCCACAGCCGATCGATCCCTTACATCGGCCCGCAGAGCTATAGCCTTTCCGCCTGCGGACGCTATATCCGCGACCAGCTTCTCGGCGTTCTCCCGCATCTTCAGATAATTCACGATAACCGCGAACCCGTTTTCGGCCAGCAATCTGGCGCTGGCCGCCCCAATGCCCCGACTCGCACCCGTTACCAGCGCGACGGATCCCATAAAAGGCCTCATGGCAACACCATCACCTGTGAGCGACCGCGTATGACTTCGTCCCCGGCCTCATTAACGGCATTTGTATCCATATCCAATAGACGCAAGCTTTCCGTTTTGCGGCGCACTCGACCTTTGAAAGTGATTCGCTCGCCGGGTCGCACAGGCTTGGCATATCTTACCTCTTGGGAGAGGATGACGGCCCGCCGTCCCGGCAGGTACATCCCTACCAAGGTTGAAAAGTAAGAAGCAACCAACATCCCGTGTGCTATTCTGCCACCAAATTGTGTCGCGGCCGCATACTCGGGATCCATGTGCAGCGGATTGCAATCTCCCGTAAGGACCGCAAATGCAGCTACTTCTGAATCGCCAATGACATGACTGAAGCTCGCTTCCTCCCCCACCTGGATGCTTTCGTAGGATCGATCCTGTGCGATCAGCTTTTCAGTCAATACTCGCTCCCTTTTCTTGTAAGAGTGTTGCTATATCGCTCACGCATTGCAAATTAACGATCTCGTCGGTGGACATTTGGACACCATATGTTTCTTCAATTACAGCGACTAGTTGAATATGGGCTAGGGAATCCCATTTTGGGGGATTTCCCGGGCCTGTCTCGGGGCCAACCGCGCTAGCCTCGATACCCAGTGTTTCAGCTACCAAAGAGCACAATCTCTTCATGTCCTTCAAAGCCTTCGCTCAACTGTTTCTAACCCTCGCCCAAGGTGGCGCCTCTAACCTGAAACCGCTCAAGCACGCTTCCCAAATCTCGGCCTTTTCATCCCGGTTCACTAGTTGAAACCCGTGACGTTGATATAAATCCCGGACAATGCCGTTCTTTTGCGTCGGAATGTAACGCCCAATAATTCGTGCTGCACGCGCCTCCCGAGCCTTTTCCAAGACATGGGCAAGGATTGCAGTCTCGATAGATCTACCCAAAACGCGACAACTAAGAAGAAACGTCTGAATCTGACATCTATCCTGATCCATACCTAAAACTACGAGGCCCACGATTCCGCTATCGCCCAGACGGTCGCGGACGCTAACGCCAAAGACCTGGTGATCGTCAGCCTTAGCCAGCGCCTCAAACTCCGCCTCACTGTAGCGGGGGGTGGTAAGATTGAATTGATTGGTCTTATGAACCATTTGGAATAGACGAGTTCGGGCAACACCCTCCGGGAGAACAATTTTAATCTCCATCTCCAAGCTCTTAAGGTACTCCTCCAGCGATGCCGCTTCTGCTCTTAGCTTTTCATGGCCACGCCGTTCCAGGTACATGCGACCGCGCGCTCGATCCTCAGCGCTGACGTGCAACGCATCAAAGACGCTTAAGTTTAGCAATGTGGACCGGTAGAATACCGGATCGTCCGGGAGATCGACGACCAGAACCTCTGGAAGACGCTCTCGCACGTTTTGACGTTCAAACGGGTCATCATCCACGAATACAAAACTATCCAGCCCGATATTCAATTCCTCCGCTAAGGACTTTATGTTGCTTACCTTATCACCCCAATTAACTCTAACGGCCGCAAAATGATCGGGCCGAAGGACCATCTCTGGATGATTCTCTATGACCTTCATGGCCTCAGGTTCATCATTTCGACTACAGAGAGCCAACAAAATCCCCCTTCTTTGCAGAGCCAAAATGGATTTCTGAAATTCTCTGTAAGCCACGCCTACCGCGTCTCCGCCCAGCCGCAATCCTTCCAGGCCGTCCTCCCCTAGAATCCCGCCCCAGAGGGTGTTGTCGAGATCGAGGACGAGACATTTACGGGAAGGTCCAGTGGTTGCCTGCAAATAGCGGAGGATCTCTGTTGCCAATCGTGGCAAAAATGACGTAGCAAAAGGTTGGTCTGCGAGTAAGCGCATTCTCGGGTCAAATGCCCTCTCCCTGCCAAACGCGGCGCAGACACCAGCCAGGTCCAGGATATGAATCCGCTCTTGGGTCTGAACCCAGTCCCCTAACCGATGGTTAAACTCCTGTATAGCTCGATCGATCCCCATCGCTTCCTGCCACTCAAGCACTCCCAGGGGTGACAATTCGTGCACGACCAAATTTGATATAAGGATGGTGGCTTTCGACCGTTTTCGCAAAGCCCCCGCCAATCCCGTCAGGCGCTCTAACCCTTCATCAACCAAACGCCGGCGCATACCACTATCTTGCCACGGTTCGCCGATGACACCTGGCATGACCGACTCCGGCATGAGTATCATCAGGACAATATCAGGCGCAAAAGAGTGCAACCCACTACCCTCGTCCAATATCTCCTGCGCATATTCATTGTACCTGCCAACGTACAGATCCATCGGGAAGACATTAAGATAAGACTGAACCCGCAAGCAGGTTACAATAGGGTCGACGGTAAAATTGCTTAATAGGCCAACTCGACGGCCCGGGCCCGGCAGCTTATAATCCGCCGCCTGGATGCGCTCCAAAGCACGGCAGTGGTTGGCATAGGTCGGCTCTTTTTTCACCTCATCCAATATATGTCGATCGTCCATGACAGCGTTCACCTGCTTTTTTGCCAAGCCCGATAGTTACCCGAGGCAGAGAATAACGGCACAAAGCTCACTCCGGCAGAAGATGCATGTAATGAAAAGAATTCCGCCGCGGCCGAATATTGCTTCATTGCATTTATCCCGTCAACTAGGTGCAACTGAATTAAAAAACTCAATGACGTTTAGAGCACTTCTTCGCTCCATAGCTATTCTGGATGATCGGGTCAGAGTCGCCACGTGCGGCGTGCCCAAGACCTGCGGGAAACCAGACAAAGGGCCACGGTAAGGCTCCTCCCGGAAGACATCTACGGCAACCGCTGCAATATGCCCCGACTCCAAGGCATCCCGCAGAGCACGCTCATCCAGGAGGTGCCCTCTCGCGGTATTTACTACGCGGCTGCCAGGCTTCATCATTGCCAGCTCCTTACGACCCAGAATTGGTCCTTCCGAGAGCGGACGGGCAGCATGGATCGAGACAACATCCGCCATTTTCAAAAGCTCAGACAAATCCATAAGCTTAACACCAGGAGGCACTCCATTAGGTTGAATATACGGATCAGCAACAATAATTCTGGCTCCAAAAGGACGCAGCAGACCTTCTACCGCTATACCGATCCGTCCAAATCCAACAAGACCGATGGTCCACTCGGAAAGAAGAAAACCCGTGTGTTTAACCCAGCGGCCGGAGCGAAAATCGGAATAGTGCAGGAGAAGATTGCGAGCAAGAGCAAGGATCATAGTCACCGTCATTTGAGCCACGGGTTCGACGACCTCATCTGCCGTAGTCAGAACGGATATGCTCAGCCGGCGTGCTACCTCAAGGTCAATAGCATCCGTCCCTACGCCGCAGCGGCTAATACACCGAAGCCGTGGGAGGGAAGCCAGCAGATCGGCATCGTATGGCTCTACGGCCGCTATGACCGCGTCAGCTTCGCGAAGGGCGTCTCCCAACTCATGCGCCTGCATGCGCCGACCTAAACTGTTCTGTCGCACCTCGAATCCGGCCTCTTCGAGCAGCCGGCGCGGGCCGTTGTTATCCTCACAGAACTGGCTGAGCGTCACGTACACAATTCTTCCCATCGTCTTTCACAGCCGGAAAACCTGCTCTGCCGAATGAGCATTAAGCGGAGATAATGTTCTTATCAAAGCCCTCGCTTCATCGAAGCCAGAATGGGCCTCTCCGCAGATTGCACAATCGGTTTAAAATGACAGAAACATTGCGGCTTTTGCGGCTTCTTGCCAGATTCCTTGCGGATGACTATCGTCGCCGCATTGTAGAAGGTAACCCTTTTGAAAAAAGGCCGATTCCAACAGCTCCCATTATCATTGGAAACCATGCCTGGATTAATTTTAGTGTAACAATACTGAAAGGGGTACGAATTGGGGAAGGAGCCATTATCGGTGCCGGAAGTGTCGTCACCAAAGACGTGCCATCCTGGACTCTCGTAGCCGGAGTGCCCGCCAAACCCATCCACCAGATAACTGAAAGGTAGCCTGACCAGGCATTTCAGTGCTGCAGGCATCTAATTTTCCTGATAGTAAATTCAAGCTAAAATTATTTGCCGGCTTACCTAACGGAGAAAAGCATTATAAGTTTCTTCACCAACTGGGCTGATAAAATCCTGTACAAATTTCCGCCAACTTTCCTGCAAAGACTCTACGTACGCATCTCGGGATCCCAAGAGCCAGCTGACTTTTTCGCACAGCTCTTCTCCTCCCCTAGCCTCTAGGCGCAAATCTTGCGCGAGTTCAAGGGGATCATGGTCGGTAATAAAGCGTGGACGAATGTGAATCATAGGTACCCCAAATGCGAGGCCCTCTAAACAAGCCGTGGAAGAGCCGTAAACGAGGACAGAGCATGAAGGGAGAAGGTTGGTCAATACTTCGTCCGTCACCTCTATGGCGGCTGGCAGTCTGTAACCATATCTTGCATGGATGATTTCATACGACAGTCTAGGATGGGTCTTAAGAAGCAGATGAATGCCCCTTCCGAGTTTGGCAAGTTGTCCCGCACTTTCCAATATTTCTTCTGTCTCAGGCCACTCAATGGATGATGCAATGATCACTCGTGGATTTTCGGGGTCATGTTTACCCTGAATGCCATTTTTGGAAAGAGCCAGGAGACGCTGGTACCGAAGTCCCCCACCCACCCGAACCCTCTCTGGACTCTGCCCGTTTTCACAAAACAGTCGTGCACTGTACGAGCCCAATGTGACAATACGATGCGGCCCCGGTTGCACCGCTTCTTCCCCTAGGCCGAGAAAAAACTTCAGTAAAAGCCGGGGGAGACGGGAATGCTGGAACGCCACCAAGCTGACATCAGGCATAGATCTCCGCACAGCCCAACATAGCGCGCGTTCCCACGGCTGATTCTCATAGAGGTAGATGACCCGTTCGATAGGAATACCTGCTTCTTTCCACCGAGCGACAAGGCTCGCGATGAGTAACGCCTCAGCGCTCCAGTTGCCAATCCATCCTCGCCTCAGATCATCCACAATCAGGGGATCAATACGCATGCCCTGAAAGGCAGGGAACGCCCGTTTATCGCCTACGGGCAAAAACAGGGTCTCCCAAACAGCCCATAAAACGTCACTCAACCGGATATACCGATGTGGGATCAACAGAGGCAGCCTCTCATTCTGCAATTTCCCTAAAGCACTTACGTAGGTCATTTCCCTGGCAACAAGCGGCACCAACCCTACGGCATGCCCCCGACGCACAAGCTGCTCAGCCAGGTCACCAAAGAAGGCTGTTTGGAACATCTTGTTGGACCCAAGCGTCTCACGGTCAGCGGGAATCATGAGGACAGTCACGGACGTGTTAGGGATCGGCCGGGCAGGAATCATGCTCCTTGTCATTAGCAAGCACCAGACCTCTCGCAGCACGAATGCCCCTCTGTGGACGACAACCTGGAGGCAATTCATCAGGTAATGAAAGAGAGTTTGTCTTCGGAGACCGAACACCTGAACACCGTAACGACCTCCCAAATTGAGATCTAGCGCTTCCAGCAGCGCTTCCCCACTCACAATGAGCAGCAAGGGCCTTTCCATACTCCAGGTTGACGTTAATTCCAAAGCTACGCGGAGGTAGCATGCTTGATGGAAGGTTCTCGATGAACAGTAGTCCCCGTGTGACAATGGGCTCACCCACCACCGGAGAGAGTTTACTTCCCGGCCCATCCGGGAAATAAATTCCAGATACGGCTTTCTGCAAGCTTCAGCTGATTCCTGAAACAAAGGCGAAGTATCTAGAAACGTCCCCTGCCCATCTATGGTATTTTTTACGCGATTGTACTCCCGCACATGGCCCCCCAGGTAAGCCCAAAAAAAGCCGCTGTCCAAAAAACGAGACAACGCCCTTTTCAAGTGCGTTTTTCTGGGTGGTATGACCAGAATTTCCATATGCGGCAAGCTGCCTTCGTGCAGGATTCACCATTCAGGTTGAATTTAGAGCCCAGTCGGCGAATGTCTTCAGGCCAGCATCTAGGGAGGTGAAAGAAATTATTCCAAGAACCTTTTGAAGCTCGGTTGTATCAGCATAGATGCCGGGTTGATCTCCCGGGGTCATTCCCTCCGTAAAAAATGTTACCCCGGGGAAGACCAATCTTATATGGTTTAGAAGATTTTGAACGGTGGTTTTAATACCCGTGCCAACGTTCAAAACATAGGACTGGTTTCCATCTAATCGCACGGCCCTGCGCCAGATCTCAGCTACGTCATTGACGCATATAAAGTCACGATAGCGGCCTAACGAGCCCTTCACATGAATAACGCCGCGGGTTACAGCCATTTTGACGAAGATACTCACCATTCCCTGGCGCATATTTTCCATGTCCTGGCCAGGACCGTACACGCTAAACATCCGCAAGCTAACAAACGGTATTTGTTTACTGTAAACCCTAAGGTAATGCTCCGCAGCGAGTTTCCCCGTGCCATAGCAACTCAACGACGCGCATGGATCTGTTTCCTTCGCAGGGCTATCGTCGTGATCCCCATAGACGGACATACTGCTCGCGTAGATAAACCGCTTACATCCACACCGTATACCCCATCTGACCAGGTTTAGAGTCGACACAACGTTTTTCTTAAGATCAAGAACTGGATCATCAAAACTGATCTCACCACTTGACTGACCCGCTAGGTGAAGAATTTGCTTTACACCAGCCGGTAATTCGTTCATCACGCCAGGATCGGACAAATCCCCTTGAATAAACTCTACACCATCTGGGATATTTGAGCGCTTTCCCGAACTAAGATCGTCCACACCGACTACACTGATCCCATCTTCCAGTAGTTTCCGAGCAACGTGGGAGCCAATAAAGCCGGCCACGCCCGTGACGAGCACCTTCTCAGCCATCCTTTGGCCCCTTTTTGATAACGCCGATAATGGTATCGCAGTTTCCCTGTTCTACCCACAACTGCCGGTATTTTGCATCCGCTTGATCACCGAACACTGACGAGAAACGTCCTTGACCGCCGGGACGCCCGGTCATCGCCCATACCAGATGGTTTGATAGGTCATAACGCTGATCTCGCAGGATCCTAAAGGGATAACCCAGATTACCGAGCAAATAATGAAGGGCAGGCTCGGTGAAATACCAGTGATGCGCTACAGACCAGTAAAACCGCTCAAAGGCGGGCATGTCATAGACGCTTACGAGAGGATCAGACGCACTCGGCACTTCCATCACAACCATGCCATCATTACAAAGCAGGTCAACATTCCGGTGAAGAAAAGTCTTAGGATTACTAACGTGTTCTAGTACAAAAAAATGCATCACCAGATCGAATTGTCTCAACGCCGCTCCGTTGTTGAATAACTCGTCAACACTTGTGACAAATTCGATGCCACGGTGGCGAAGATACTCACCAAAAACACCTGAGGGTTCAACGCCAAAGACCTCATGCCCGGCCTCCCGCAAGGGGTAGAGCATGAATCCAGACGAACAACCTATCTCACAGATACGAAGGGCCCTGCGATGCGGCAACAGTTCCGTCAAATAACGCATTCGCCTCTTAAAATGATCGCTATTGGCTCGCACGTGCTCCTCTGGATGATGCCAGCCCCCCTGACTTCCAGCACGGCCTGCCATAAACTTCTCGAATTCCATTGCATAAAATTTCTGTTCTTCCTCCCGCGAAAGAGGAGGATACAGGTAATTGACCCCACATCTCCCACATCGGAAAAAGGCCTGCTCCCTACTGCCACCATAGACATGGGACGTTGTAACAAACTGCTCTCCGATTGGGGCATTGCAGAGTCTGCATTCCTTAGGGAGAGCCATCTCCTAATTCACCCAATCGACCCTTTAAACTTCATATTCCCCGAACACCGTACAGGGCATTCCGTCTACCCCCTCAAAAAAGAGCGGGATGGCAAAAACCCGCCGAAAGCCGGCGATCACATCCTCTCGCGAAAGATCCATGTCCTCAATGATCATGACCGGCTTCCCGTCCGGTAAATCCCCCAGAAGAATCCTGTGCACTTCGTGGCCCAGCTCTTTCATCTCTGGATTGGTGACCGAGAGAAAATCGATGCCGATGGCGCGCAGCCCATAGGTACTCTTGAGAAAGCGGGCTGCATCCAGCGTCAGATAAGGGTTGTTCGTATACTCCGAATGAGACCTCCGGGCGCCAAACCCTGTCCGCAGCAGCAGCAAATCCTTGCCTCCGATTTGTTCTCGAAACGGCTCCAGCATGGAGGCCGTGATACCCTCCCCCACACCTATCTCCACGCGAACAAGGACCGGCCTCTCAAAGATGAAATCTGCGATATCGAACTCAGCCAGCCGCCTGCCTCCGGGGTGATAATGGTTCGGTAAATCGATATGGGTCCCGTTGTGGTTGAACAGGAAAACCTCCGCCGCATTGCACACGTCCCCACGGTCCATGGACAATGTTTTACGAACCTGATTTTCCGGATTCCCCGGAAAGCGCGGCGAAGCAGAGTCGCAGGTGTAGGAAATCCGCAAATACATCGCTGCTAACCGCTCTTCTGAAGGCCCTGGATCAAATTCCTGATTGTATTCTCGTGAACCCGCCTTGCGGCCTCGAGGGAACTGTTGGCGTTGTGCGGCGCCAGCAGGCAGTTATCCAACTGCAGCAGCGGACTGTCGGAGGGAAGCGGCTCGATCTCAAAAACATCCAGGGCTGCCCCGGCAATACGGCCCTCTTGAAGGGCCGCAACCAGACCTGGCTCGTTGATCAGAGGACCGCGTGCCGTGTTGATCAGATAGGCCGTGGTCTTCATCAATTTCAATTCCCGCTCGCCGATCAGGTGAAAAGAGGTGGGATTGAGATCGCAGTTGAGAGTCACAAAGTCAGATCTCGACAGCAGCTCCTCTTTTGAAACCATCTCCAGTCCGGTCTTCTCCAGGAACGAACGAGGAATTTCCACTATATCATTCCCAAGAACGCGCATCCCAAAGGCAGTTGCCCTCTCAACCACCGCTCTGCCAATGTTTCCAACGCCGATCACCCCGAGGACGCATTCGCGGAGCGAAACCCCCGGCTGTTTGGACCAGCGCTTCATACGCATCTCCCGGTCCATCCAGGGCAATTTCCGTGCAAAGGCCAGGACATAACCCAACACGGTATCGGCCACGGGATCCGTAAAGGCGCCGGGAGTGTTGCAGACACGGACTCCTCTCCGGCGCGCCGCCTCCAGGTCGATGGAGTCCACTCCCGTCCCCCACTTGGAAATAACCTTTAGGCGTGGAAACCGGGCGAAAACCCTATCCGTAAATTGGTCGTCTCCGCATATGACCCCGTCCACATCCTGCAGCCGCTCCATCAACTCGCTCTCGCTCAGTCTCTCGTTAACCTCTGCCACAACCACTTCGACGCCGGTTTCCCGCAAGCGCTCATCGTAATGACGGATGACCGGTATCATGTAAGGCGCAGATACAAGAACTCGCCAGCGCATCGAAGAACTCTTTCAATAGCCGGCGAGCGATGGGTTGCAGAGAAGCAATACCTTGAACCGCTCCCGGTTGAGGACCGTCTTCCAGGCCGTCTCGTAAGATTCCAGGGGGACAACCGCCGCAGTATGGTCCTCGAGATTGATACTTCCGGATCGTACGAGCCGGATAGCCTCCTCCCAATCGCGGGGCTCGCTCGCGATCGATCCATAGACATTTTTGTCATAGCAAGGGACGGTGCTGAAACAGACCTGAACAGGGCGCAGGTAGGGCAGCCCGAGCAGGAGAATCTTCGCGGACGGCCCCGACCTCTCAATGAGCAAGGGGATAACCGTCTCGTCCCCGGTTGCGTCGATCAGATAAGGGAAACCGTTCAGAGCGCCGATCTCCGACTGCGCGTTGATGTCATACTTGTCTACCAGCCGGAGTCTCCTCTGGTCCCGGTCAATGACAGTGACGGTGTGACCTCGCCTTTTCATGATCTGCGCGCAGAAATTTCCAAGGGGACCTGCTCCGATAATACCGACCGCTCCGGAGTCCTGAGCGCCCAGCTTTCTCAAACCCTTGAGACAAACGGCCAGGGGCTCAATAAGGGCCGCTTCTCTGAGAGAGACTTCAGGCGGCAGGCGATGGGCATAGCGGAAGGGCATTTTCAGATACCGCCCATACGCGCCGTTCATGTTGATCACGCCGACCTCTTTCCGCGACGCGCATCGGTAGAATTCTCCGCCCGCGCAAGCCGGACACGCGCCGCAGCCGATCGCGCACTCGCCGACAACCTTATCCCCCTTGCGAATGCCAGTCACGCTCTCTCCCACCTCTACGACAACCCCCGAATACTCGTGCCCTGGGATAATGGGGTATTGCGCATGGCCCTCCCGATAATATTCGAGATTTCCCTGCGCCACTTCCAGATCCGTAGCGCAAACGCCGGCATAGGCGACTTGAATCAAGATCTCCCCAATGCCCGCCGTAGGAACCTCGGTCTCCCGGAGTTGATGCTGTCCCGCCGACTCGATGACGACACTCTCGGATGTCTTAGGGTAGTAAAGTTGGAGGGCCATTCTCTTTTGCAGGCTCTTATGATAATTCAACCCGCGCCATATACCCAAACACTGCGTGACTCTCGTAGCCGGGATTTGCAGAACTTTTTTCAGCGTTTTTCTCGTTCTCACAGCGTAGAGGAAATCTGCCGGCACATTGTAAACGACGCTTTTAATGAGATCGGCTATGTTAAACTTGTATCCCGGAAATATTCTCCGATAGGCCAGCCCCTCGCGAAAATACCTTCGATAGACCTGTTTCAAGGACTCCTCATGAATGTGATAGACGGCGGCGTTGGCGGCATAGTAAACACGATACCCGGCCAACTGGATCTTCCGGGCCCAATCGACGTCCTCCAATCCCGTAAGGGATTCATCGAAAGGCTGCCCCGCCCACAGATCCCGCCGGATAGCCGCGTTGCCGTTGTTGCCAAAGGCTTCATCGATGAGAATCTTGGAAGTGGAACCAAATTGCCGCTCCAAATCCCGCTCTTCGGAAATCCTGCTGCTCTCTACGCCCCTCTGACGCCCGTAAACCATGCCTATGGGAGGATCATCGAACGGCCCGATCAAATTTGCGAGCCAGGTGTTGGTCAGCGGGCATGTATGGGCGCTGACAAAGACCAGATACTTTCCAACAGCATGTTGGCAGCCGAGGTTCAAAGACCGGCCGAAGGTAAAGTCCTCCGGCTTAATGTGATGAATGTTCTGGGTATACCTCCGCGCAATCTCAAGGGTCGAATCCGTAGATCCCGAATCGACCAGAACTATTTCCCACTTTGTATAGGTCTGCTCCCGGATGGAGCGAAGAAGCTTCTCGAGATGCCGCGCCTCGTTAAGGGTTCTTATAATAATGCTGGTCTCGACGTCCATTAAAAAACTATACGAGTGTCGCCCCGTGGGCAGAATTATACGAGCTTTTACAGAGGAGGTTGACCGATTCCCCTATCTCACAAAGAAATAATTATAAACGGAGCTAAAATCTCCGCCTTCGAACATAATTCCGTGCCTTTTGTGCAACAATTTCAATCCCAAAGACTGGATCAGATCGATAGCTTCCCGATCTTCGGGCAGACTGTCGTTCAGCTCGATAGACAAAGACTTAAGCCTGCTGTCTCGAAGGGTTTCCTGAGCCCCTCGAACCACCTCAGCCTCTACCCCATCCACGTCTATCTTTATGTGGTTGGGAAAATGGGGCGGGTATAATTGCAGGAACGAATCCAAGGTGTGCGAAACAGCCCCTTGCTTAAATGAGGGCGTAAAGGCCCTCTTCCTCCAATCCAAGGCTCCGCCAAAGTTATTGAGCGCCCCACCCACCCGAAACTCGGGTAGATAAAGATAATCGACGCAGTTCCTATCGGACAAAGCGACATTTAAGCAGATAACGTTGTCCGACGCCCTATTGAGATAAACGTTTCTGTTCAGGAGCGCGTAGTTCTGAGATTCCGGCTCAAAGGCAACCACGAAAACACCTTTTTTCGCGGCATAGAGGGAATACAAGCCGATATTTGCGCCTATATCAAACAGAACCTGGCCTTTTTGGAAGGTGTCTATCCACTCGATAGTCTCCGGCTCCTTCGTGAAAAAGGTTTCAACCCGCCATTGCGTGAGCCGATTCGGGCAATAGAAGGAGTAACTTTGACCATCGCGCTTTACGTCGTAAACTGGCGAAATCCGATCCGCTAAATGACAACTGAACTTGTTTGCGTGATTCAGCCCCAAGACTTTGACAAAAGAATCAAGGGTAAGGGCAAATAGCTTTCGGTGCAGATCCATGGCTTTTTCAAATGTCCGTTCAGCGCACTGGAATCGTTTAGCTCACCCCAAAACTGTTCCAGCCTGTTGCTTTTCCTAGTAGTAGAAAGAACGGATCGGATCCGCCTGAAGGGCACGCTCCACTAAGGGAATATCTTCCGGGACATCTACCGAGAGGGTGTAAAATGGGACCTCCACGAGCCGCACTTTGTAGCCGTGCTCGAGAATGCGCAACATATCGATGGATTCAACCTGCTCCAGGATCGTCGGCTTGAGCTGTGTAAATTTCAAAAGATTTTCCCTGCGAAATGGCAGGATGCACACCTGCTTGTAAGCCGGAATTTGGCCGAAGGCGAAGCGATGAACTGTCGGGATCGGTTCTCGCGAAAAATACAGAGCGTTCCCGTCGCTATCCATGGTGACTTTTATCGTGTTGCGATTCTGGAATTCCTCCAGAGTTGGAATCCGTTCCACGAGATTGGAACAAAACACAGCCGCATCCTCTATGACGGGCTTCACGGCGGCTTCGATCATTTCCGGACGGAGCATAGGCTCGTCTCCCTGGATCACGATGACGATGTCCCCACCCGTCACCTCGGCCGCCTCCGCCACGCGGTCCGTCGCCCGTTCATGGGCGGGCGAGGTCATGATAACCTCGCCGCCAAAGGCCCGCACGGCTCGCGCGATCTCCTCGTCCGGAGTGGCAACCGCAAGAACATCCAGCGATCGGCAAAGCGCTGAACGCTTGAATACATGCTCGATCATCGTTTTTCCGGAAATCGGAGCCAACGGTTTTCCGGGAAATCTGGAGGAGCCCATGCGGGCCGGGATGATGCCAACGACTTTCACGAGCCTCTGGCTACTGAGGCGTCTACATCGGCGAGACCGCGTTGCAACGGAACTGCCTGCTCCGGAAGCAGGAGTCGCGTTTTCCTGGGGTAGTTAACTTCTGTAACCTTGTCTCTGCCCCAAATGGCACAGTAACGTTCAGCGGCATCCGCCATTACGGTTTCGCGGTCAAGACCAGCCTTGAAACCGTCGATCAACCACTTGAGGTAGGTCCCCATCCTTTCCGCAGCACGCCCGTCCCGAAAAGGATCCAGCTCTCCCAAAAGCGGAGACCAATTACCGAATCCTTCAATGCCTTCAGCCTTTCGCTGCTCCATGATCGCGCCCCACAACTCATCCCAGGTCTTAAAAACGACCCGACCCAATCCGAGACCATACAACAAGCTCACGTGCCAGCCTTCGCGGTCCAATAGTAAAGTGGGCACCCCCGCCAAGGCCGCCTCCATTCCCGCGCTTCCGGCACAGAGATGTCCATGAATTGCCACGTCCGCCGCTAGCGCCCCTATGGCCGGCGGATAGGAGCCATGGAGAGGCCCCGTGTCGTACAAGAAGCAACGGCCCGTAGCCAAAGCACGGTCCAACAACTCGGCGACCGGTCCAAGCCGTCTCCTCAGGGTCGGGGGATATTTTGGCTTCAACACCAAGCCGAGCCAAGGTTGTGCGAGCAGCTTCTCCAAGAGGAAGAGATAATTTTCCCGTTGAAATTCGTGTCCCGTGTGCCAGCGGGAGTCATCAGTCGAGTTTTCATCGAAAAAGGCGACGATATATTCCGCGCCATTTCTCTTCAACGTGTTCCTTGCCTGCTGCGCGGCCTCGCGCAGAAGAGGAAAGCGATGGTCGCCAAAGTAACCTACGGCTACATGATAGGGAATAACCGATTTCGATTGCTTCTCGATGGCAGCATCCAGAGGAGAATATCCGAACATGATTTCCGCGTCCACGGTGATCTCCGCCGATGGGTCGACCTGACATGCGCGTTGATAGATGACCGTTACCCCTCCCAACTCCTGCAAAGCGTCCGCCATAACACAGTGCCTGGCATCGTACCGGTACCAAGTGATAAAGATTTTCGCGCCCTGCGACGCGAACAGTTCCCTCCAGTATGCCCGCAAAGATTCATAGGCAGCCGCCTGCTGTCTCAGCCATTTCGCTTCGAGACTGTTCGACAAGCAAGACGCTGTCTTTGCGTTTCCGGACCATCGCACCGGCCCGGGGGTATGGGTAAAAAAAGGAACGTCCGGCACTGTTGTCGCGCCTGGGTAAAGCGCCACCGCCGCGATTCCATGCGCCTTGAGCTCGGACCATTTCTCCTCGTCCAAAGGATCCTGTGGAAAACCGAAGGTCAGCAGGATATTTTTTCCCGGCAGAGAGGACTGCTGCCAGAAAAAGAGATCGCTGTAGAGTTCCGGCCGTTCGAGGTTGAAGTGGCCGGAATATTCCACGGCGATCTTCGGACTGCTTGACCCTTGAGCGCTTTGGGGGCCTACAGACGCTCCCGAAACCGCCTTCGAGACGCTCGCACTCCCAACCGTTAAAGGACTTCTCTTTCCGCTCGCCAGAACGAACCAATGCCAGAGGCGATTTCGCAGCGCCCGCGCGGCGGCCACTCCTCTTGGAGTCAGAAACCACCAAATTGCCCGTCCTATATGAAAGGCGGGCCGAACCTCTGAAATCTCGACCCCTGTGCGGCTTGCATAACAAGCAATCGCTCTCATCCACGGCCGCCGCTCGAGAAAGATGACCTTGCGGGCACCAGCCAAACCCTCTTTACGCGCCTTCCAAGCGCAGAGTTGAATCACCAACAGGGCACGCCACAGGGTGCCTCGATCTGACAAGCTGATGGTCGCGATACTCTTGGCTAGATAGGACCCCAGCCTTTGCCGTCCAGAATCTTCGTCCTTGAAGTCAATAAAGTCGGGCTCCTCCATCGCCATAGCCTGGACCTCGGCAAGGTCTCGATAGGCTATTCTCAGACGGATGAGCAGCCCTTCTTCGTCATGAACATCTACCAGGCGAAAGGCGAGCTTCTCGACCACCAGTCCAAACCAGCGGGCTGTCCACCTTGCGGCCTTGAGGGCCAAATCCGAGGCATCAATGACATAACACCTTCCCGCCCTAGCTCTCTGGGCTTTGTGATCCCAGAGGAGAAGCGGCAAAACGGAAAAAAACCAAAGCCGCAGGGTCAGGTTTTCAACAAACAAATTCATCACCCTGGCAAACTCTCCCTGACCACAGCAATGCATCTCTCCAGATCATTCTTCTCCAACCCAACGCTGGACGGCAGGCTTACACCTCGCTCGTACAGACTGACCGAATGCTCAACCTGAAAGCTCTGACAATTGCGATACGGCGGGAGATCATGAATGGTATGCCATAGAGGCCGAGCACCGACACCTTTTTCATGAAGAGTCTTTATTACCTTTTTTCGCTCTCCTAAAGTCACCCCTCCATCGAGCAAGACAGTGTACAACCAATAGGTCGGCTGCGTGTGAGCAGGACTTGGCATCAAGATAATCTTCTTGAGCCCGCGAAAAGCTGTCTCGTAAGACTTGGCGATGGCACGTTTTTTCGCGATAAACCCATCAATCTGCTCTAATTGAGCAACGCCCATTGCCGCCTGAATGTTTGATAACCGGTAGTTATATCCTATCTCTTTGTGCATGTACTCCAGAGGATCGTCTTTAGCCTGGGTGGTTAGATAACGGGCATAGTCCGCGTGCGCTCGGTTGTTGGTAATTAGCATACCACCACCGCCCGTGGTCAGAATCTTATTGCCATTAAAACTACATACGCCGATATCTCCGAAAGTCCCGACGTGCTGGCCCCGATATGTTACCCCCATAGCCTCCGCGGCATCTTCCACGATACTCAGGCGGTAACGGCGGGCCAGCTTCACAAAGCGGGCTATTTTGCAGGCCCAACCCCAGAGAAGCACAGGGAAAAAGGCTCCCCCCCGCCCTTTTTTGCCCGGGGGGCTGAGCCGTTTCTCGTTCCCCAGCATCTTCTGATGCTGGAGCCACTGCTGCCACGCCTGCTTCGACACGTTCTCGAAAATGCGCTTTCCGAGCTCGCCCGGATAGGGCTGCAGCTCGAGCGCTTCGGCCTCCCGACCGAGCTTGATGCAATTGACCATGCGCGCCATGAACCTGCTCCACAGGACAGTCGCCGCGGAAACGACGACCAACAGGCGAAGTATAGGTCCAATACCCTCGATGCGTCAGCTGCTGCGAAGCGAATCTGCGCTCCGAGATTGACCCTATTCAGAGTGTGGCCGACAGTTGCAGCAATCGATCAGGGACCAACCCCGTAGAATGCGAATTGGGGCAGCGGCACGTGCTGCCTGGAATTGCATGACCAGCGGCGTAAGAGGGCGCGCATCATTCTTATGGCAAGTCCGGCAATCAACACGGCAGGTGAAAAATGAAAATTGCGTACATCTTCTCCACCCAGGGGCACACGGTTTCCTACAAGCTGGGAAAAATGATCCTCCCGCAGCTCGAAGAAAACG
>Ga0082335_1004044_pt1 | contig 22882 bp, 14 predicted proteins | sample Subgrocontami58m_FD_72375 | JGI IMG/M metagenome (GOLD analysis project Ga0082335, IMG submission 72375) | Subsurface groundwater microbial communities from S. Glens Falls, New York, USA - GMW37 contaminated, 5.8 m (SPADES assembly) (version 2) ...
CGCAAGGGCAGCGTGGCGGCGACGTATGCGTTTCCGCAGGCCCGGCTGCGCGGCCTGCGCACGGGGCTGACGTACTACTACTCGACCGAAAACGTCCGTATCTACGGAACGGCGACGTCGACTACGGTGTACCTGCCGGCCAACAGCTACTGGGGGGGGATGATCAGTTACTCGTTCCGCGCCCGGCAGCGGCTGCAGGTCAACCTGCACCTCGCGGCGACCGACCTGTTCAACCAGCAGATTCTCACCGACAACGCATTCTGGCCGACCGGCACGCAGTGGAAGCTGAGCGCGGGAATTCGGTTCTGAGGCATGCGCCTGCCATTCATCGAACCGCTCGACCGTAGCGGAACGCCCCGTGAGCGTTTCGCGCGCTGTAGGGCGGGGTCTCCCGACCCCGCCGCCGCGGCTGACCGGCGGGGTCAGGAGACCCCGCCCTACAGTCGCAGTGCGCGATGGATAATGCTCCTGGCCGGTTTCACGTGGCAGCTCGCCGGCAACCTCGGTGGAGCGGAGAACACGTTGCTCCATCTGACCGCAGGCAGCCTCGCCCAACTCGGCCCGAAACCCGCCGGCACCGAGACGGAAGAACGATTTTCTCGTCCGGGTCTACGCGCAGCGGATTCTCGAGGTGCTTTCGCCGCCACGGTGAGCGGTGGCGGCGGACCGGGACGCCCGCGCCACAGACGCGCTCACTGCAGTTTCACCCGGCCGACCGGCGATTCCTCGGTCCGGCCATCCTTGAGCTCGATCCGGAACGAGAACTCGACGTCGGCGCGCGTCGCCAGCGAGCCGATCGTGTAGTCGAAGGGAAACGCCGCATCGTCGACCGACCGAAGCGCGCCGTCACCCTGCCGCCAACGCAGCGTGGCTTTCGCGACCTCACGATCGAAATCCGGCAGATACGCATAGACGCTCGTCAGCGCGCCCGAGCCGAACGAAATCGCGACCGCGCGCGCGCCGCGCCAGCCGAGCTCGCACACGCTGGCCGGCGGCAGCGCCCCATCAGCCGCGAGGACGTCGCGCTGGAACCCGACGCGCGGCTCGACGCCGTTCACCACGACGGCCGTGATGCCCTCCGCCGCCACGTCCACGGCCATCGTGCCATCACGCGTGACCGGCGCTTCGCCGGCGGCGACGTTGTCTCGCCAAAGCGCCGCGCGCGGCGCGGCGCCGGCGGCCCAGCCGATCCGATCGCGGTTCAACGCGACCGTCGTCCGCACCGCCGACTTCGACTGATTCGTGAGCACAACGGCGACCGTCGACTCGCGCCGGGCCACGATGTAATCGAGTTCCGGATGCGCCACCGACACCACGCCAGGCGGCATCCACAGGTAAAAGCCGTCGGCATCATAGATTCGCCCCGGCCGGTCGCCGTATACGCGCTGCTGCAGATAGCCGTAGCCCTCGGCGTAGCGGCCGGGAAAATCGATCTTGCCACCGGATTTCGCGAACACGTCGCTCACGAGGTAATCGAACACCAGCGCGATGTGCGGCCAGATGTGGTTGTAATGCAGCGAGGTCGTGGAGTTCAGCTCGGCCAGCGGTCGGCGCGCGAAATCCGGCTTCTCGTACGCGGTGCTGCGCGCGGTGTTGAGATGATAGCCAGGGAAACTCGTGTAGCGTCCGATGATCGCGGAGCGCGCGATGTCGTGCAGGAACGCGTCGCCGGTCAGCGCGCCGATCCGCAGCATCCAGGGCGCATAGCACGCGAGGAAGATGCCGCGCGCGCCCTTGCTGGTCGGCGCCGACTCCGAGGTCAGCCCGATTTCGGAGACGCGCCACGCCGGCACGGTTTCCTCCGGAATTTTGATGCGCGGAAACCGCGGGCCGGTCCGGTACGCCGGCGCGAGCCCGCCTTTGTTCACGGTCACGTCGCCGTCCGGAATCCGGGGCGCCAGCCACACGAACTGGGCGTACGCGCGTGCGCCTTCGTGCGCCGCGTCGAGGAAACGCTTTTCGCGCGTCTCCTCGTAGAGTTCGAAGAGCTCGATCCACTGCGGCACGAAGGCGGTCCAGAAGAACAATCCGCGCGAATCCGGATCCGCGTAGTCGGTCTGCCGCTTCGCCACCCGGCGCTGCAGATAGGCGTCCGCGTCCCTGACCGCGAGGTCGAGCCAGCGGCGCTCGCCCGTGGCGCGGTGGAGCGCGAGCGCGTTCGACCAGCTGTCACCGCGACTCCTGCCCTCCAGGTTCAGCACGCGATCCTGGCCGAAGAGCGAGCGCGCGGCGGTGCGGAAGAACGGCGTGCGGCCACGCGCCATCGCGTCGAGCGCCGCGTATTCGGACAGCGGCGCACCGAGCCCGCCGAGCCGCGACGAGGTCGACTGCCCCTTGATTTTCGGATCGGTCGCGAAGAGAAACCGCTCGCGGGACACGAAGAATTCCATGAGCGGTCGCGCCAGGCGGGTGTAGATTTCGGCGTTGTCGGTCACGAGCGCGAGCCCGAGCGGATGCAACGCCGAGACGTTCTTCACCGCGCCAGGCACATCGGTGTCGTAGGCAAACCCGCGGAGGTCGGCATTGAACCGCGCGAACTCGCTGCGGCCGAAATCGACCATCCGCTCGAACGTCGCGTTGAGCGAACCGAGCGCGTTGTGGCGCACGTCGGCGAAACCGAACATCGACCGCGCGATCCGCTCGTAGCTCGCGCTGAGCTTCGCCTGCGCGACGAACAATCGAACGGTGAACGTGCGCGACTCGCCCGCCTTCATCCGCGAGCCGAGTCCGCCGAGGAGCGGCGCGAAGAGCATCGGCTGCGCGCGGCCCTGCGCGTTGCGCAGCGCCACGCCGAACCGCGAGTTCTGAAAATTCGGCAGCGGCTGGAAGGCATACTCCGCCGAATCCGCCACCACGCCGAAGGTCGTGCCCCGGTGGGTCACCAGCGTCGTCGGCAGCGGACACCGATAGCCCGCCTCGAGGAACGCCGCCTCGGGGAACCGGCGCTCGTTCCAGATCAACGGCTGCCAGAGTTCATCGACGTCGCGCGGCGCGAACTCCGGCGCGCCGACGTAACCGAACGAGTACCAGCCGTCGCGTTTCGCCGTCGCTGTAAACTGCAGCTGCGGCGGACCGCCATCGTCCGGCACGTGAATCTCCGCCTGCAGTGCGACGGCCTCGTTCGCCGGAAACTCCCACGCGATGACTGTCCCACCACGCGTCGTCTTCGTTGCGCGGATCCGTAGTGGGCGACCGGCCGCGAAAAGATCCGCGGTCCGGCCCGGACCGTAGCCGCGGTCGGTGCTGGGATCGAATCCGTCCTCGACGTGCTGCGCGGTGGCGGCCGCCGCCGACTTTGGCCCCCACGTCAGCACGTTGTAGACCGAGCCGGTGTCCGACAGCCGCAGCTCCGGCGCGGCGAACCTGCCCCAGCGCATTTCCAGGTTCGGATCGGCCGATGTGCTCAGCACGAGGAATTCCGGCGCGAATCGGCCGCTGCCGCCGTCCGCGCTCGTCAATTGCAGCGAACCGTCTGGCTCGGCGCCAATCTCATAACGGCCGCGCGCTGCCGGCTCCGCCGCGAGCAGCACGCCCAAGGTCGCAACGACGACACTGCCGACGAGAAAGCCAAACCGGCTACGATGAACCTCGGGGCAAGGCAACATGCCGGCACGCGTAGAGCGAAGCATGGCGCGTGGCAAAATCAGTCCTAGTCGACCGTTCAGCAACGCACCCGATCAACGGCCGCGGGCCTTGGCCACCTGCTCGTGCAGCCATCGCCGCGTGGCGATCGTCGACGGCCGATCCTCGAGGAACTCGACGTCGACGTGAACCTCGGCGCCGAGCTCGTCGTTCTGGTGAAACCAAGGGCCCTTCATCCGCGCCGCGCGTTCGTTCCAGCCAACGTCGACGCCGCGCCACCCGCGTTCCTTCCCCGCCGGCCAATCAGCTCCCGGATTGTGCAGCGTGAGGAAGCCGGCCCAAACGCTGGCGATCCGATCGTCGCGCAAAGCGAGGTAATTGGCGGCATAGGACCCGCGTGAGAATCCCGTGAAGAAAACCGCCCGCGGATCGCCGCCATATTTTTCCTGGATAAACGCGAGCGCCGCGAGACAGTACTCTTCCGTCCTGCCGATGTCGCCCCAGCCGTCGACCTGCTCGCGCTTCCCATCCTCGCTGATGAACGGGAGATTCAGGCAGATGAATTCCTCGCCGCGCGCCAGGCCGTAGGCGAGATTGCCCTGCTCGGTGCGCCCGGTGGAGTGACAGTATTTGTGATAAAACACGTTGCCCGTGTATTCGACGATCACCGGAAACGTGCGGCCCGGCACCCACTCGCGCGGCAAGGCCAGCACGTGGCGCACGGCGGTGGTTTCCCAGCCGGGCAGGCTCTGGTAAACGCGCCGGCCCGGCGCCGGCGGCGCTTCGACCACCTCCGGCACGCGCACCCGCCGCGAGGCATCGTGCCGCTCTTCCGGTCCACGGCCAAGGGCGCGGATGGCACGGACGGTCGCGGCGACCGGCTGCCGGTCGTTCTCGAACACGAGTTCCAGCCAGCGCACGGCCGAAGGATCGATCGCCTTCGTGTAGACCTCGCGGCCGGAGTATTTCGCATGGAGATCCACCCGCAACGTCGCGCTCACGCCCGGCGCGATCGTCTCGCGTCCGCTCGGATTCTGCGTCGCCGAAAACGTCGAGACGCCGCCCCAGCCGTGGCCCGACCGCGCCCAGAACGTGAAGACCAGCGGCGCCGGCCCGGCATTGGCGATTTCGATTTCGACGTGCCGGAAACGCGCGAGGTCGCGCTCCGCCTCCCGCAGCGGAAAAACAACCCCGCGCCGGTCGCCACCCGCGTCAATGGCCGGTGCGTCGATCCGCAGCCGGTGATCAGCGCGTGACACCGAAACCGCCCGCGGCTGGAGTTCACCGAGCTGAAAACCATTGCTGGCGTCGAAGAGCACCCGCGGTTCCGGCTCGGCTGCTGCCAGCGCTGCCGAAATAAACAGCGCGGCCCACGCCATGTTCAGTCGGTGGAGTACGATGCTATTCACGGCACTCAGCCGTAGCAGAATATTGGCAGTTGTTGGAGCGGAAGTCGTGACGCTTTCGAACTGTTTGCGCCAAGCTCCGCCGCACCGCTTGCCGGCGGCCAAGTGGCAACCCTTCCGGCGGCCGGGACTGCGAACAGGGCGCTCACAACCCGACTTGCCGCCGGCAAACCAGTTGCGGACCCTGTTCTTGCCGCCGGCGTCGAAACTGTTAGCCCGTTTCCGTGCGTCGCTCCCCCGACGCGCCGCCTTGCCGCCGCAGTTCCGGCGGCGGCGTCTCACCATCCCCCACCCCCCATGAAAATCACCCGCCGGGTGCTCGCGTCCTTTGCGACGCTTCTCGCCGCGTGCCTGCTGCACGCCGCTGACAGCAAACCGATCGCTCGCGTCATCGCGATCACCGACATCGAGACCGACGACCCGGGCGCCTACGCCGTCTGGGTCGCGCGCTACAACCAGATCGCGAAGGACCGGCTGAAAATCGACCCGTACCTCCGGGTGTATCAGAGCATCTACGACGGGCACGGCACCGGCCGCGTGCGCGTCGTCATCGGCGCCGCCTCGGTCGCCGAGCTGAGCAAGAACACCGCCGTCCTGGAAAGCGACCCGGCGATCCTCGAGTTCAACTCGCAGGTCCGCGGCATGCGCAAGATGGGCCCGCGGGTGCTGTATCAGGCAATCCGATTCGATGGGCCGAGCGTCAAGGGCGCGTGGAACTACAACACGCTCGCGGTCGTCACGGATGAATCCGGCTACCTGAAGGCCATCGACGAACTCCCGGGGATCTTCAGCGCGGGCGGCCTGAAGGAGGTCAAAATCGGCGTCTACCGCGTGCTCGCCGGTCGCAACGATCACACCCACCGGATCACCCTGAGCACGAGCTCCTCGGAGCAGCTGGCCAAGTTGCTCGATTTGATGGCGAACAACGACCGCGTCGCCGAATGGCTCGCCAAATCCGCCAAGCTGCGGACGGTGGTGGCCAACACCGTGTCGAAGGAAATCACGAAATACGCCGAAATGGCCGGACGCTCCGCGGCGGATTGAGCGCGGTTGAGCGCTTGCAGCTGGTGCGGCGCGCAACTCCGCGGGGTGAGGGCACCCGGCTATATCGTGCGAGTTGCGCCATTCACGGCGGCGGTGCCGGCGTTGCCGGCGCCGCGGTCGTCGTCGGCGTGGCGCTCGTGTCCGTGGCGTCCACCGCTTCGATCAAGGCATCGACGATTTCGCCCAGCTCGTCGGTCTCCGACTGCAATTCCGCCAGCGCGGCCTCGAGTTGCGTCACCCGCGTGTCGAGGACTTGCGCCGCCAGCGAGGAGTTTTCCGTCGCCTGGCCGGCTCCGGCCGCGATCACCTTCCGTAGTTCGTTGCCATCGGCAATCTGCTTGTTCGCTTCGGCGAGCGCCTGTTTCAACTGCCTGACCTCCTTTTCCAGCACGGCGATCCGCCCCTCCGTCTTCACGTCAGAGCCGGTGCAGCCGGCGAGAAAAAATCCGAGCAGGAGGGTGAAATAAATCGGCTTCATCGAAAAAGGTGAGAGTGGGTTGGGCCAAGCCTGGCCGGCATCGCCGTCCCCTGATCCGAAGAGGATGCGCATTTCTGCGCGGCTGCCAAGTACCCGCCGCCGGACGGAACCGCGGCGGGACCGCTTCGTCCCAGCGATTGCCGCCACGCCGGCCCGCGCGCGGCGGGCGAAAACGCCGACGCTCGCGGAACGCTGGCCACTTGCCAGATGAACCGGACCGCTCTTGGCTCGCGCAACCCCCCGGTGAAAACCTTCCCCATGATCAAATACTCCGCCTTCCTCTTCGCTCTGACCGTTGGACTCGCCAGCGCGGCCGCGGCCGCCGAGCCGCCGCCCACCGAGGTGATTCTGCTCAACCGCCCGCAAGTCGACGCGGCGTTCGCCAAAGGCATGCCCATGCTCGTGAACCGCAGCTTCAAGATTCAGGCGGGCCGCCGGATCACCGCACCCGGCCAGGTGGAGGTGCACGAGCGCGACACGGATATCTTCTACGTGACCGAGGGTACGGCCACGATCGTCACCGGCGGGAAAACCGCAGGCGCCAAAACCAGCGGACCCGGCGAAATCCGCGGCGACACCATCACCGGCGGAACCAAACGCCGGTTGGAGAAAGGCGATGTGCTGGTGATCCCGCACGGCACGCCGCACTGGTTCACCGAGGTGAGCAATCCGTTTCTGTATTTGGTCGTGAAAGTGACGGCGGGGGCGACGGACTAGGACCGCGCGCGCCGTACTTTATTTGGAAAATCCATTCTGCCGCAGCCAGTCGAGGAACCGGCGCGCGCAGCGGTCGAGGTTCTCGCGCTGGCCGCCACCGCGGACGGGCGAACACATCTCATAGGCGATGGGCCCGTCGAATCCGCCGGCCCGCAGCCCCTCCACGAATCGCAGCGTGTCCAAATCGCCTTCGCCCATCGGCACCGCACGGGCCAGGTCGGGTTCCAGTCGCTCGTAATTGACCAGCTCGGGGCGGTAACGCGCGCGCGGCAGCCGCACGTAGTCCGCGACGGTCGTGTAGACGACGGACGACGCCAGGTCGCGCGCCGTCTCGAAGGCGGGTTCGCCGCGCAGGCAGGGCGACCACGGGTCGAGCATCAGCTTGCAGTTCTGGCGGCCGACATCGCGCATGAGTTCAGCGAGCGCCTTGGAGTGCACTGCCACGTCATGATGATTCTGGAGGCCAATGGTGACGCCGTGTTCCGCCGCGCGATCGCAGCACTCCTGCAACGCGGTCACGACGAGCTGCCAGGCCGTGCCCGCCGGCACCTGGCGGCGTTCGTAGGCGGTGAAGACGCGCACCAACGGACAATGCAACGTGCGCGCCATCCGGGCGAGCGACTCCACATACTGCACCTGCAGATCGATCGTGGGCACCTCCGTCGCCGCGGGGTCGGGCGAGAAATTGGTGTAAGCCGCGAGGCACGCGACCTCCACGCCGTGTTTGGTGCAGCAGTCGCGCAGCGCGTCGAGTTTCGCGCCCTGGTAGTCGAGCGGCGAGACGTGCGGCCGCTTGCCCGCCAGTTCGACCGCTGGATATCCCAGGCTGCGGGCGTGCGCCACGAATTCCTCGGCGCTGAGGCGCGCCTGGCCCCAGAATCCGGCGTAGCTGACGGAGAATAATACAGGTTTCATCGTGAAAGACCGGCGACGTGAGCTGCAGGGAGCGCAGGGACGGCGCCCACGCCGCCGATCACCGCGGACAACAACAAGTCGAGCGTCCGTAAACGTGTACTACGCGCGAAGCCGGGGTACGAGCGGAGGTTCATGCAGGCGCAGCGGCACGCTACCCGAGCCTCGGCCACGCCGAAAGCCCAAACCAGCCATTCGTCCTTGCCCGACTTTCCTGAGTCGGCATTGGCCGCCTCCACTTTTCGGCGCCAGAACGCCCCGGCCTCGGCATGATACTTCATGACCTCCGCCTTTTGTTGCGGATCGTCGAGTTTGATTCGGGCCATCCGCTCGTGCACCCAGTCGAGGAAGAACTGGGCCGAGGCGCGGCTCACCCGCGGCGTCGCGCCGCCGATCAAACGTCGATTCTGCCGCACCGCGTCCGGCGCGAGCTTCGCTGGAACACCGCCCTGCAACACGCATTGCGCAGATTCGGCAAGACCATGGTTGATGCTCGCGTCGCCGCGAAATCCGCTCCTGACCGTCTCCATCTTTCGGCGCTGGATCGCCTCGGGCCGATGAGTACGGGCGGCGGAACACGCTTGCCGGTCGGGCTGGCGGCCGCGAGTGTGGCGGCGTCAGCTGTTCCCCCTAACCAGCGATGCCAGCCCCAGACATTGCGCAGGGTCTTGCCGGCGATGCGCGCCTGCCGCCCAGCCTCGGTTCGCCTCGCTCCCGGCCGATCTATCGCGTGTTCGTGAGTTCCACCTGGCTGGATTTGCAGCCCGAGCGCCGGGCCTTGATGGACGCCCTCAATCGCATGGAGGAGATGCGTTTCGTGGGCATGGAGTTTTTCGGCAACCGGCCGGATGACACCCACGATGCGTCGATCGACCAGGTCGATCTCTGCGCACTGTTCGTCGGCATCATCGGCCATCGCTATGGGTCCGGCATCACCGAGGCCGAGTATCGACGGGCACGGCTCAGGGGCATTCCTTGCTTCGTCTATTTCAAACGCGATGGACACCGCCCCTCTGCCCTCGTCGAAGCCGAGCCCGATCTCGCCGGCAGACTGGAGGCCTTCAAGCGCGAACTGCTGCGTGGCCATACCGTAAAGGAGTTCACGACGCCGGAGGAGCTCGCGGCCAACGCGACCGCCGATCTTCACAACTGGGTGGCGGCACGCTGGATTTCCATCGAGCGCAGCGGACCGACCGATGCGGGCTCGGCGCTGCCGCCGCCGGACGGCAACCGCACGAACGTCCTGCGACTGCTCCAGCGCGTGCAGCAGGACTGGATTGAAGGCGTACTCGAGGCGTCGTTGCACCACCGCGCCTGGATCGAACTCGGACTCGACTGGCGGGAGGATGCCGTGAAGCACCCGTGGGATCGCATTGTCGTCGCCCCCAATCGACCCATCCGGACGCTGGGTGCGGAGGACACCATCAGCAGCGTGTTCGACGCCGCACAACATACGCTGCTGGTCCTGGGGGAGCCGGGCGCGGGCAAGACGACGACCGTGCTCGAACTCACGCGCGAGCTGATCGCGCGGGCCCGCACGTCACTGCACGACCCGATTCCCGTCGTGCTGGCATTGTCGACGTGGCGTGGCGTCCAGCGTGAGTTCTTAGACTGGATCGTGGTCGAACTCGGCTTGCGTTACCAGGTGCCCAGGCGGCTCGCGCAGTCCTGGCTGGATGACGCGCGACTGGTACTCGTGCTCGACGGCCTCGACGAGGTGCCGGCCGACCGGCGGGCCGCGTGCGTCAGTGCGATCAACGCCTTCGAGGAGGCCTTCCATCCCCCGGGTCTGGTCGTGACCTGCCGCGTCGCGGAGTACGATGGGCTGGCGGTCAAACTCCGGCTGCGCGCGGCGATTTGCCTCCAGCCGCTCACGCCGGAGCAAATCGAGGGGTATTTCGCCGCGGCCGGCGCGGGGTTGGATCATCTGCGGCTCGCGATGCGCGACGATGCGGCGCTGCGCGAACTCGCGCGGAGTCCGCTCATGTTGAGCGTCATGGCGATGGCCTGGCGGGATTTGCCCGCCGTCGCACTTTCGGAGCACGCGACGGCCGGGCCCGAACAGCGCCGGAGGCAACTGTTCGACGCGTACGTTCAGGCCGCGCTGCAACGACGCGGCAAGACGTCCACGAGCCATTCTCCCGCGCAAATCGTCGGCTGGCTCACGTGGCTGGCGTGCCGGATGAAGGAGCATGGCTACAGCCTGTTCGCGGTGGAACACCTGCAGCCCGCCTGGCTGGACGGCACATGGCGCCGGTTCGGATATTTCATGACCACGCGGCTGCTCGGCACGGTCGGGCTCGCGTTGCCCATTTGGTTTTATCGTCCGCCTCCCGGCACGAAGTCGATGGTTGTCACCGTGAGCGTCCTCATGGGGCTTTTCACCGGCATGCTCGATTTCGGACTGGCCCATCACGGATGGGGTGGAGCGAAGCGGGGCTCGATTCGGTTTTGGTCCGTGTTCACCGGCACGCTCCTGCTGGGCGCCACGTGGATTGCCGCACACGGCCGGATATCCGACGCCGTGGCTTTCACCCTCGCCTATTTCGTCATGTGTGTCCTGGCGTTTTGCGCCCCGGTCGATGTCCGCGCGCTGGATATCAAGCCGGCCGGCAGCATCCAGTGGTCGTGGCGGCTTTCGCTGCAACGCGGAATGTCGGCCCTGGTGTTGGTCAACTTGATCGTGTGCCTCGGCTGGCTGAGCGGGCTCGCGCAGGATGCGATCCGCCATGGCTGGCGGCCGGAATTCGCCGAACTGGCAGTGGCCCCCTATTTTTCCGGACTGGCCGCGGCTCTGGTTTTGATCGCATTCGGTTGGTGGAAGGTCCGCCCGTCGCGCGCGGCGAAAAATATCGTACTGGCGATCACGCTCGCGCTGATCGGCGGACAGGTCGGCGCGACCGTCGGGGTCCGCGGGGGCAACTGGGAGTTCGTCCTGTTCGAAATGGCTCTCGCCCTGTTGATCGGTGTCGTCTGCGGTTTCGCCTCGACGATGATCGACCCGGCGCGACCGCAACCATCGGGAGCGTGGTTCTGGCTGCGCGTCCCCACCGTCGCGTTTGTGGTCGTCGGAGTCGTGATGGTGATACCCGGCCTGGTCCTGCTTTCCACGGTTTGGTCCGAGATGGGCCGGGAACAACAGTCGCATGCCACGTGGTCGGTGATGGGCTTCGGCGCCGTCTGTGGCCTCGTGGCGTTCTTCCGGTTCGGCGGCTTCAACGGCGTGCAACACCTGGTGTTGCGCTGGCTGCTCACGCTGGGCGGAAAACTCCCGCCCAAGGCCGAGTCGTTTTTCAATCACGCGGCGCAGCTCGCGCTTTTGCAACGCGTCGGGTTTGGTTACCGTTTTGTCCACGCGCTGCTGCTCGATCACTTTGTCATCAGTCCGCCGGCCGCCCCGGTTCCCGTCGTGGCGCCGCGCCAGGTGAGTCCGGTGGCGGTCGCGCTCCGCGGCGTCGCATTGCTCGGCTTGGCCGGCATCGGACTGGCCCTCCTCTGGATTGGCGCGGCAGTCGTCACGTTGTGGCGGATAGATGACCTTCGCTGGGGTGCCTGGGATCCGATCGTCTGCTACATCGGCGCGTTGGGCTTTGCTTTCGGCTTCTTGCTTCCCGCGATGATCTTTGGCGCCCGCTGGTTCTGGACGCGGTCGTGGTGGTGGATTGGCTCGGGCTACCTCGCAGTAGGGCTCGCCGTAGCCGGCCTCACGCGAGATGCCGCGGTGGTTCGGCCTCCAGCGACGCCGGACCAGATCGCGCCGCGATTTCCCGGGGCCGAGCAGAGCTTTGCGGTGTTGACGCGTTACGGACCGAGCCATCCCCTCGCAAAAAGATTTCGATGGGTACGGCCGTATCTCTATTGTGGTCCGAATGAACCGGCGCGCTGGCGGGAGTTGCTGACCAGCAAGCGGGCCGAGATCGAAGAGAGCTGGTCCGCCCTTTCGCCGATCCGCGACTGGGTCAGGGATCTCAATGCGTTCGAACGGATCGGGAATCTCCGCGAGAATACGCTGGGCTCACCGGGGACCGCCTGGAACCTCCTCGCTGTGCCGGCGGAACTCGCCATGGCTCGCGCGAGCCTCGAGGCGCTCGACGGTGACGCGGACGCCGCCTTGGCCACCCTGCTGCCATTCCTGGAAGTGGGCATCAAACTCGAGGCATCATCCCGTGACGTAGAACAATGGCGAGTGGCTCGGAGCTTGCAGACTCGCGCCATGCTGGCTGCGGGTTTTGTGCTCGATGTCGGCACGGTGTCCGCGACGAACCGCGCCCGGTTTGCTGCCGCGCTCGCGGGTGGGAAAGGCGGGGCGGCCGGGGCGCGGCGATTGTACGCGCTGGGGAGTGTCGAAGTCGCCGAGGTGTGCGCGTTGCCCTTTGGGAGTGCCGCCCTCGCGACGATGCGAGGAAGTTATTATTATTCGGCGAGAAGTCTCGAGTTTCTGCGCCGGCCGCTCGACGCCGGCAGCGCGGTGTTGTTCAAGCGCGCGGCGACGGCCAATCGCTGGGCTGATTTCTTTGCGGATCTGGAGCAGTTCGCGGCCGCCCGCGAAACGGAAAAGACCAGCCGCCGGACGGTCGGGGAGCGGCAGCTTCTGGGGCGAAACGCCAGTGCGAGTCTCCAGAATCTCGGCGGAACCTGGCTTTCCCGCCGGATCCATTCGCAGTGGGACAGCCTGCGCCCCCTGCGCGACTATTGGATGGCGGAGGATTTTCGGACTGCACTTCACGCGCGACTAACCGCGCCGTGAGAGGTCTGGCTGCCCCGGGGCCGTGTCGGCAAAGCCCGTCTGACGCTCGCGGGTGAGCCGGTCCGCTGTGGCCAGGGCGGGACTTGCGGATGGGGCACAAGCCGCAGGGGTGGTGGCGGGCCAATTGCCGCCGCTGAGATGCGCGGCGAGGAAAGCGCCGACGGGAGCGCGCTGACGCCAGGCAAGGAGCCTGCCGGCAGGCGATTTCGCCGCGACATCGGCTGCCAGCGGCCCCCACAAAACGCGCCGTTCCTCACCGCGAGGGGCAGGAAGTGATCCTGACGCCGAAGGAACTCCGCCTGCTCGATCTTATTGCGCGCAATGCCGGAAGAGTGCTCACGCGCCAGAAGATTCTGGATGGTGTCTGGGGCGAAGAAACCATCGTGCGGAGCGGAGTGTCGACCAATGCGTCGCCTCTCTGCGAAACAAAATCGAATCGGAGCAGCCGCACGGCCGATTCATCAAGACGCTGCGGGATGTCGGGTATCGGTTCGATCTGCCCTGACAAGGCCGGGCCCTACGGCCACGCCACACCTGTGCGCGCTTCGTGAGCGGAACGATCGTTCGCGACCGTTTGGTCGCTCCCGGAGAGCCGCCGTCAGTCCGACTCCAATCGGACTCGTTGCGCCTTGGCGCTACCGATCAACGACGGACAAGGGCGGCCGCCGCGGACCGGTTGAGCCGCGTCACCGTACGCGCGCGCCGCGCGCGTCGACGGCCGCGATCCAGTGGGTCGCGTCGAGTTGCAGCGCATCGACGTGGTGCATCGCGGCCGAGTTCCAACCGGTCGACGTCGCGCCAATCAACGGTTTTTCGACCGGCTGCTCCGCGTAGTCGGTCGAAGTGAGCGTCGTAACTTGGAACGCAAGCACCTGCCGCCCGTACGTCGGGATGCAATCCTGGCCGAGCCGATACAGTTTTCCGTCGACCATCAACGGCCGGCCCGCGGGCCGCGCAATGTGAGCGTCGTCTTTCACGATGGGACTCTTCGGGTGCTCGGTCCACGGGCCCTTCAGGTCATTCGCGAAATAGAGCAGCAGCGTGCCGTTGCTGCTGCCACCCACGAAGAGCCACCACTTCCCGTTGTGCTGCATGACGGTTGGTGCGATCAGTTTCCCGGCCTTCACCAGGTCCGCTTCGCGCTGCCACTGATCGGGAAAACGCGTGGCGCGGTACAGCCGCACGACGTTCTCGGTCGATTCGGGCACCATGTAATACTGCCCTTGTGACTGGAAAACGCAGGGGTACGAAAGCACGGCGGATTCGCGCAGCACGAGACCCCGGCACTGCCAGCGGATCCCGTCACTGCTCTCCGCGTGCCCGATGCCGCCGCGACCAGTCTGGAGGTTTTTCGCCGTGAAGAACAAATGATACGCGCCGCCCGCCTTCACCAGGAACGGATGGGCCACGGTGTCGACCTCGGGCTCGCCCGTGTCGGCTCCGATGATGACGGGATTGCGCGCGCCGGAAGCCGGCCGCAATTCGAAGGGGGAGGCGCCGGCATAAACGCCAATCGACCAGATTAAATTCGAACCGCCCTGGCCCTTCGCGCCGGTTTTCGCGTCGGCCGCCGCACGTACACCAGTCGACGCGATCAGAACGACGGCGGCGGCCACAGCAGATGCGACAGCGGGCAGGGTTCGCATAACCGTGACTGACACAGATCACGCCGCATGTCGATGAGACGGATGCGCGCCCATCGTCATTTCATCATAGGGAAAATCCAGCGAATCTCCGGGCCCGGCCCCACCCTTAATCCTTCGCGGCGCAGTTGAACTTCCACCGCACGCCGAAACGATCGGGCCCGAAGTGCACGCAGGAAGCCAACACGTCGGACCTCGCGCGACCACACTTGCCATCACCGCTGGCGTCGCCGCAATGCGGTGAATCGGGAATGGGCAAGGCTGTCTTCTCCACCGCTGAGTCTCCCCGGTTCTCTCCCCCCTTGTGAAAAAACACCCACTCGCCTGCCAAACAGCCCGCGCGCGTCTTGCGCTGCTCCTCACATTGGCGCCCGTCGCCGCCAGCGCGGCTGATGCGCCGCCCGCCCCCGCAATCTCGACCGACATCGTTGTCTTCGGCGGCACGCCGGCCGGCATCATGTCGGCCGTGGCCGCCGGTCGCAACGGCGCTCACGTCGTCCTCGTCGAACCAAGTTACCTGATCGGCGGCCTCATGAGCGGCGGGCTGCACAAGACGGACATCGGCAAACGCGAGACCATCGGCGGGCTCTCGCGGGAATTCTTCCAGCGCGTGATGGATTTCTACACGAAGACCTACGGCGCCGGCTCACCGCAGGTCAAAGCGCTCGACTACACGCAGGACCCCAAGACGCGCAGCGGTTATTATTTCGAGCCGAAGATCGCGCTGAAGATCTTCCAGGAAATGCTGGCGGAGGCCAAGGTCACGGTCCGGACGAAGGAGCAGTTGCAGGCGGTCAGCACCGCCGCCGGAGAAGTCCGCGGCTTCCTCACCCGGCACTACGAGACCGGCGCCGAGACGCGCTACACCGGCAAGGTCTTCGTCGACGGATCCTATGAGGGCGACCTCATGGCGCAGTCGGGCGTGCTCTACCGCGTGGGTCGCGAGGCCCGCGCCGAATACAACGAGTCGCTCGCCGGCCTCACGGAGGGCCCGGTGGAATACCTCGGCACCGGCGATCATCGCGTGCAATCCTACAACGTCCGCAGCACGATCTGCGTCGACCCGAACAACCGCGCGCCGATCCCGAAACCGAAGCAGTATTTCCGCGAGGCCCACGCGCACCTCGTCGCCACGGTCAACGCCCACCACCTCAAGCGCCTCGTCGAGCTCTACCCCGATCGCGATCGCTGGGCGGAACTCAACGGCAAGATGGACCCCAACAAGGGCGACTTCATCGGCGCGAACCTTGGTTACTCCGAGGGCGACTACGAGCAGCGCGCGCGCATCACCGCCAAGGTCCAGGACTACTGGCTCAGCCTTTGGTGGATGCTGCAAAACGATCCGGAACTGCCCGAGGACTTCAAGGCCGACGCGCGCCGTTACGGTTTGCCCAAGGACGAATACCTCGAGAGCAACCACGTCACACCGCAGATCTACGTGCGTGTCGCGCGCCGGATGCAGGGGCGCTACTTTCTCACGCAAAACGACACGCAGCGCGACCGCTTCAAGCCGGACGCGATCTGCATGGGCAGCTACGGCACCGACTGCCACGGCATCCAGATGATTCAAACCGAGGACGGCCTCAAGCTGGAGGGTGACTTCAACGGCGGCGCCGATCCCTACGAGATTCCGTATCGTTGCCTCACACCCTACGGCGTGAAAAATCTCCTCGTGGTCGCCGCCATATCCGCGAGCCACGTCGCCTACTCGAGCGTGCGCATGGAGCCCGTCTTTATGATGCTCGGACACGCGGGCGGCCTCGCGGCGCAGCTCGCCCTCGCCGGCCGGACGTCCGTGCAGGACGTCCCGATCGCGAAGCTCCAGGCCGCGCTCACCGCCGCGCACACGCCGCTCAAGGCGCCGTATCGCCCGTGGATTGAGATTCGAGCGACGACGCCCGGCCCCTACCGCCCCGGCCAGCCGATCGACTTCGAAGTCATCGACCGCGACGTGCGGACGCCACTCACGCGCTACGCGTGGTCGTTCGACGGCAGTGGCAAGGTGCAGGGCGACGGACGCACGGCGCGCTTCACGTTTACGCACCCGGGAAAATACAACGTCATGCTCCTCGCGTGGGAGGGCGCGAAAACATTCGCCCTGCCCGCGCTGCTCGACCTCACCGTCGAGGGCGGTGACTCGCTCAACCGCGAGGTCCACTACACGCACGCCACGACGGTCGGCCGCTGGTCCCGCTCGCGCGGCTCGGAGCTCGAATATCGCTTCCGGGTGGGCCTGCTCGACGAGAACAAGCGCGACGGCCAGTCGCGCGCGGAATTCACCACGACGTTGCCAAAGACGGGGCGCTATGCGGTCACGATCGCCTACGCGACGGGAGGAAATCGGGCGACCAATGTGCCCGCGCAAATCAAACACGCCGACGGGACGGCGACGGTGAAGGTCAACCAGCGCCGGAAGCCGTCGCCGTTTGCCTTCACGCCGGTGGGCGAATATCGGTTCAAGGCCGGCGAGCCCGCCACCGTCGTGATCACCAACGCGGGCGTTGATGGCTACGTCCAGATCGACACCGTGCGCTGGATCTGGCTCAGCGAGTAGCCGCCGGTCATCATCCGCCACCCTATTTCGCCGCGATCCCTCCCACCTGTCCCGACATGAAACTCACCCCGTCTCCGATCGCGGCCATCGCCGTCGCGCTCGCGCTGGCCCCCGTTGTCCCGGCCGAGGCGGCCACAACCGGGCCGAACGACGCCGACCCGACGGTGCTCCCAGAATTCCGGGTCGATACCTCGAAGCACATCGACGACTACGTCGCGTCCGAGGCGATCAGCGGCACGCGCACCGGCGCGAAGATCCTCGAGCTGCCCTACGACGTCGAGGTGCTGACGAAGGAGTTCATCGAGGACTTCCGCCTGTACGAGCAGGACGAACAGATGCGCTTCGCCGCCAACTTCACCTCGCGCGATCCGGACAGCGGCACCGGGGGCGGCAACCGTCTGCGCGGCTTCGAACCGCTCCAGATGCGCGACGGGCTCTCGCGCGCGAGCCCCGCCGATCTCACCAACATCGCGCAGGTCGAAATCATCAAGGGCCCACAGTCCACGCTCTACGGCCAGACCGAGCCAGGCGGCATCGTGAACTACATTTCGAAACGGCCGAAGGAAATCCCCGGCTACCGCCTCGTGCTGGCCAGCGGCAGCTACGACCTGACCCGTGCCGAGCTCGAGGCGACTGGGCCGCTCATGGGCAAGAAGCTGTTTTATCTCTTCACCGCCGGCTACCGGACCAACAAGTCCGACCTCGAATACTACTACAGCCGGCGCAAGATCTACACGGCGACCTTTGCCTACAAGTTTACGCCGGACACCTCGGTCACCGCCTATTGGGAGCAGTCGCGCACGACGTCGAATCGCGGCACGGGCTCCGTCGGCCTCCTCGCCGGCAGCCGTCAGAGCGGCACCAATCCGCTCGTACGCACCGGCGGCGTGGTGAGCAGCGTTTACCTGCCGCTCATCCGGTTCAACCAGATGGGGCCGAACGACCACTACATCCGCGACTACGACGGGGCCAACGTGCGCCTCGAGCACCGGTTCAACCCGGTGTGGAGCGCGCGGGTGAACTACGAGATGGTGTGGAAGGAATTTCACCAGGACCGCTGGTCGTCGGGCATCAATTATGTGCCGGAGACCGGCCGGCTCACGTCGCGCACGCCGTTTCACCAGAACCAGTATGACCGCTCGCATTCCGTGCAGGTCGACTTGCTCGGGCGGTTCACCGCGGTCGGCATCCCGCAGCAGGTACTCCTCGCCGGCGACTACTACCGCGAGGCGTTCGAGAATCAAAATCTCCAATACAGCACGGCCGACATCGCCAACACCGCCCTGCTCAAGGACAGCATGCGCTTCCTCGATCCGAGGAGTCCCGACTGGACGCCGGCGGATCTCACGCGCGTCAACCGTTTCACGAATCTCCAGCTCCGCCGCTTCTTCGTGAAGGGCGCGACCGCCAGCTACCGCGCGAACTTCCTCGAAAACCGGTTCATCGCGATGGCCAGCGCGCGCTACAACTACGTGAGCGCGCTCGTCGATGATCTCGCGGCGGCGAATTTCCGCAAAGGCTACGGCGCGCACGATCGCACCACCTACAGCGGCGGCGCCAATTTCCGCCTCGCCGGCGATGCGCTCGTGCTCTTCGGCAACTACAGCACCTCGGTCAACACCGGCGTCGCCGTCGACGGCGGCACCGGCACCATCCAAAAACCGGAGCGCGGCCGCGGACCCGAGGCGGGCTTCAAGGGCGTTTTCGGCGGCGAGCGCTTCGCCTACACGATCGCGGCGTTCGACATCACCAAGGACAACATCGCGACGCCCAACCCCGACTACATCGCCGGCGTTTCGCCCGCCGGCGTGCCGCAATACCTCGGGCAGGGTCAGGAGCGGGCGCGCGGCGCCGATGCGAGTTTCTCCGCCCGAGTCACCCCCGCGCTCACCGTCCTCGGCACGCTCGGTTACGTCGACGCCGAGATCCGCCAGCACGAGACGGCCTCGCTCATCGGCGGTCGCCTCACGCTGGTCGCCGACAAGACCGCCTCGGCCATCGCGCGCTACTCGTTTCAAGATGGTCCGCTGAAGAATCTGCGCCTGGGCGCGGGCTGGACCTACACGGGTGGCACGCTCGTGAGCGCGGCGACGGCCACGCGCGCGCGCGAATTCCACAGTCCCTACCAGCTGGTCAACGCGTTCATCAGCTACACGTGGAAACGGGAGCGCTTCCGGCAGACCGTCGCGTTCAACGGCAACAACGTCTTCGACAAATTCTACCTCAACCCCTCGAACAAACTCGGCCGCGGCCGGGAAACGAGCGTGACCTACACCCTGAGTTTTTAGCCGACGAGACGTTTCCAGGCCGCGCCCCCGGTTGGCCTTCGAGGACGAGCTTCAATTTCGCTGCGCGGCCAACCGCGTGAGAGGACGGCCTCAACCGTTTCCGGCCAACCTCTCATTCGTCTGCGCTCTTCTTCTTCTTGCCGCCGGCCTTTTTCGCCTTGCCGCCCGCGGGGGCATCCGGCGCGCTCGGCTCGGCCTGCTCCGCGCTCCACTTGTTCCACAGGGCCTGCAGCTCCTTGACCTTGGCGGGTTGCGCGCTGGCAAGGTCCTTCGATTCGCTAATGTCCGCCGCGAGATTGTACAATTCGGGCTGTCCGCTGCCGCCCTTCGAGACGACGAGCTTGTAGTCGCCATCGCGCACCGCCCATTGCGGGCCGTAGCGCCAGTAGATCGTCTGGTGCGGGCGGGCCTTGTTCACGCCCGTCAAATACGGCACGAGGTCGATGCCATCGATCCTGGCCGATGGCTCGAGCGTGCCGCCGGCGGCGGTGACGATGGTCGGCAGCACATCGAGGTTCAGCACAGGGAAGTCGTAGGTCTTTCCCGCCGGAAACCTTCCCTTCCACTGGACCATGAATGGCACCCGCGGGCCGCCCTCGAAGGTCGTCATCTTGAACCCGCGCAGCGGACCGTTGCCCGAGGTCGTCGACGCCGTGGGCCCGCCATTGTCCGAGATGTAGAACACCAGCGTGTTTTCCTCCTGGCCCATCGCGCGCAGCTTGGCCATCACGCGGCCGACCGCCTCGTCCATCCCCGTCATCATCGCGGCGAAAAGCTTTCGCTTCTCGTCCTGGATCTGCGGAAACCGGTCGAGGTATTTCTTCGGCGCCTCGAGCGGCGCGTGCTGGGCGTTGAAGGCGAGATAGAGGAACCAGGGGCCGGACTGACGCTGGCCCAGCCATTCCACCGAGCGCTCGGCATACTGGTCCGTCGTGTAGAAGGAATCATCCGTGATCGCCCGGACGTCGTTCGAGAGGCGCGAATCGACGAAATTCGTCGGATGAAAATAGGGCGTGTTCGCCAGGGTGCCGTAGAATTCGTCAAAGCCGCGCTTCGTCGGCCGGTATTCCGGCCCGCCGCCGAGGTGCCATTTGCCAACGGCCGCGGTGGCGTAGCCCAGCCGCTTCAGCCGGTCGGCGAGGGTCGTCTCGCGCAGGTGGAGCCCGGTGGCATTGGCGACGCTGTTGAACTCGTGGCCGAACCGCGTCGGATAACGGCCGGTCATCAGGCCGGCGCGCGACGGGCTGCAATACGTCGCGGCCACGTAGCCCTGCGTGAACCGGATCCCGGCCTTCGCGATCGCGTCGATGTTGGGCGTGGGGATTTCCTTGTTGCCCTGGCAGCCGAGTTCTCCCCAGCCGAGGTCATCCGCATAAAAGATCAGCAGATTTGGCGCCGCCCCGCGCGCGACCTGGCCGGCGAGCGCGAGGGCGAAAGCGAGAGTGGCAAAGCGTAGGAAGCAGGCGGGAAGCGCCGGCGGGGACTCGAGGAGTGGTTTCATGCAAAGGAAGGGAGGACCGCGCGCAATGGCGCACGCGGCTGAGAGCGATGCTACGCGACAAAGTGGATTTGCCGAGCAACTTCCTCGTGCGGCGTCGCTGCAACCTGTCAGCCGATGGGTGGCCGGACAGCCCTGGCTGAGTGATGGGCAGTCCGAATCGTTGCTCAAGCCGCTGAAGTGGGCGCCGCCGGTTCGGCTTTTTTCGCCGCCGCTGAGGCAACTCTCCACAGCCAGATGCACAGCGCCGCCAGAAGGACGATGGCGACCGCGCTCCAGCGGCGGCCGATCGGATAACCTCCCAAAGTCACGGTTGCCGCTACGATGATTCGAATCACATGAACAAGGGCCATGACGCCGAAAACTGCGCTCGCGATGCGTAGCGCGACAACAGGTGAATTCATGACAGACTCCTTTCGAGATGGACCGGTGTTCAAACCGGCTCCTGAGTTGGACTGAAGCTGGACCGCGTCCTACTTACGCTGAGATCAGTCGCGAATCAACGCCGATCGCTCGACGAGCCGAATTTCGCGAACGCGTCCCCTCGGTGTGCGGTCAGTGAACGCGTTGGTCGCCGCGCCCCGGATGGTCCTATGCAGCCCCCTCTCCCACCCCAACGCTCCGAAATTACCATGCGCGACGCGGTGTATTGGTTCAATCGAAGGACGGCGCCGTTGCCGCCGCTGGCCGCCATCACAACGGCCGATGTCGTCGTGGTCGGCGGCGGGATGATGGGGCTCATGTGCGCGCGTACGCTCGCCGCGCGCGGAATGTCCGTCAGCCTGGTCGAGGCCACGACCTGCGGCGGCGCGGCAAGCGGACGCTCGTCGGGGTTTATCACGCCGGATTCGGAACTCGAGTTCGCCGATCTGGTGGAACACTTCGGCCCGCAGCATGCGCCCAAGCTGTGGGAGTTTGCGTGCGGCGGGCTGAACCTTATTCGGACGGCGATCAAGGAGCATGCGATCGACTGCGATTACTGCGTGCAGGACGCGCTCATGGTCGCCGCGCGCCACCGCGCCGCCGGGAGCCTGACCGCCGAGCACGACGCACGTGGCGCAGCAGGGTTTGCCAGCACGCTCCACACGAGCGACACGCTGCCCGCGGCCTTGGGCGGCGCGTGCTACTTTGGCGGGCTGCGTTTCACCGGGACTTTCGGGATCGACGCCTATCGGTGCTGCGTGGGTTTGCGCGAGCATCTGCGGGCAACCGGCGTCCGGATTTTTGAACAGAGTCCGGTCACGCGCTTGTCGTCACAGGGAGTCGAGACCGCGGCTGGCCGCATCGACGCCGCGCACGTCGTGGTCTGCACGGATCGGTTTCTACCGTTGCTCGGGCTCGCGCCGCGGGAGGTTTATCACGCGCAGACCTTTCTCGCGATCTCCGAGCCATTGCCTGACGCGGAGCTGTCGCGCCTCTTCCCGCAGGGACCGTTGATGGTCTGGGATACCGCACTGGTGTATCAGTATTTTCGGATCACCGGTGAGCAACGGCTGCTGATCGGCGGCGGCACGCTCGCGAGCACCTATGCGGCGCACGAGCGCCACGATCCCGAATGGGTCGCGCGACGGCTTTCGTCTTATCTCGCACGGCATTTCCCTTGGTTGCGCCTCCGCTTCCACGCCGCGTGGCCGGGGCTGATTGGCATCAGCAAGGATTTTGCGCCGCTGATTGGCCGGCATCCGACCGCGGCCAATGTCCACTTTGCCGGCGGCGCGGCCGGACTTCCCTGGGCGGCGGCGCTGGGCCGCTACCTCGCGGATAAAATCGCCAACGGCCGCAATGACTTGGATCCGCTGCTCGCCGTCGACCGCGATTTTCCGATTGGCCCGCGTCTCCAATCGGTGATCGGCCGCAGAGTGGCGTTCGCGCTTTCGCACGGCATCATGAAGCTGCGGGCTTGAAGGAAATGGCCGATATCTGCCAGCGGCTGGCCGGTGCCAACTCAAGTGCGCAGGGCCAGCTGCAAGAGGAGCGCAGCCGCGGTGAGACCGACATGGCAGAGGCCCATCG
>Ga0082335_1004048_pt1 | contig 22862 bp, 20 predicted proteins | sample Subgrocontami58m_FD_72375 | JGI IMG/M metagenome (GOLD analysis project Ga0082335, IMG submission 72375) | Subsurface groundwater microbial communities from S. Glens Falls, New York, USA - GMW37 contaminated, 5.8 m (SPADES assembly) (version 2) ...
ACACGAGTTGCAACGGCTTCTGCGTTCCATTCAACAAAATATCTTTGAGAGTTTCTGAGCGAAGGGAATTATTTGGTGTTATGTTCTTGTATGCCCATACCGTTGAGACGTGAATGTTTGGATTGCATAACAGAATGCTGTATGGAACATCTAAATCAAAATACTCAAGCAACTCCCCTCGACCTTTTCCTAACGCAGAGCTGTTGCCCAGAAAGAAGGGCACGTCAGAGCCGAGTTGCAGTGCGAGCTTCCGAAGCGTTTCTTCATCAACAGGTTGATTCCAAAACTTCGGCAACTCGCGGAGGACAGTCGCCGCGTCAGAGCTTCCGCCGCCAAGTCCAGCACCGACAGGAATGTTCTTCATGATGGAAATGCGAACGCCGTCGTTTACACCTAAATACTCTTGAAGCAACCGAGCGGCTTTGTAGCAAATGTTCGTCTCATCGCCCGGTGCTGCGTCGGAGGAACTTTGCACGCTGATTGTTGATGACTTTGAAAACTCAATCTCATCAAACAAATCAATCTTATGGAAGACCGTTTCGATATTGTGGTAGCCGTCGGAACGCTTCTCAAGAATGAGGAGACCGAGATTTATCTTGGCGTACGCTCTCAACATACGGAGTAATGGAGTAATGTCCGAAGGACTCCTTCGGAGGAGTTTTGGATTGTTGTCCTTCCGAAGGAATGCCTTCGGCAGAAGGACTCTCCCAAAGGGATCCCTTCGGGACTTCGGAGGAGCAACGATTGCGAGCTAATGATAGCAAATTCTCTTCAGACTAAACAGACCTGATTTCCGATTTAGAAAAGCCAAGTCACAAAAGATTGTTATAATTGGAACGCGGATGACACTGATTGAACGGATATTGATACGGATTTTTCTTTGAAGTATGGAATACTGGCGTTATCTTCAACTTCGACATTTCACCGTTCAGGTGACAGGATGTTTCTCCACACTGTACAACCAATCTGTGCAAATCCGCCTAATCCGCGTTATCCGCGTTCTATTTCTTCAGGTATCGAATACGCCTAAGTCGGATTTCAGGACAGAGCTTTACGCTTTTCTCCAAAGGAGTCCCTTAGCCAAAGGAATTCCTACGGAACGGGACAATCCGCAATCGACAATCCGTAATCCGCAATCCGAATCTCCCTTTTCATTGTAGAGGGTTTTTCGTATCATATCACCGCAAATCGTCGGGTCATTACTCCTTCGCTCTTTCTCAGAGAGATGCCAATGGCAAACTTCAAGCTCAAACTCCACCATAAAATCCTTCTCGCCCTCATCCTTGGCGCAATCTTCGGCGCAATCTTCAACGTCAGCAAATACAAACTTGAAATAACGACTCGTGTTGACAAGACCGAGACGAAGAGCGAAGTCGTTGAGCGATGGCAGAAGATCGAGTTTGTTGATGGCGAGACGAAAGCTCTGAAGGCAACCTTCGGTGCTGATGACCAACTGAAAATCCTCCCGTACTTCAGCAAGTTGAGCGCGGCTGATAAGTCGAAGACGATAGTGAATGTTACGCTGGAAAGCGGTGAGCAGAAGAGTTTTGCCAACGTCAAGCTGATTGACAAGGTGAAAACGATTGCTGTCATCATCAAGCCGGTCGGTACTATCTTCATCCGATTACTGATGTTTGTTGCGATTCCGTTGGTGCTGGCGTCGTTGCTGGTTGGTGCGGCAAGCTTGGGGGACATCAGAAAAGTCGGACGCATTGGCGCGAAGACGCTTGGCTTTTATCTCATCACGATTGTCTCTGCAATTTCGCTCGGACTTCTTTTCGTCAACACCATTCAGCCCGGAACTCGTCTTGCATCAGAAGCACGCGAGAAGTTGATGGTGAGTTTTCAACACAACGTTCAGGAGAAGATTCAGCAAGAGACATCGGTTGATCTCATTGACATGCTCGTCAAGATTGTGCCGACAAATCCAATCGATGCGCTTGCCAAAGGGGACATGCTTGCGGTTATCTTCTTTGCGCTTATGCTCGGCGTTGCGCTGACGCTCGTTCCGAAAAACAAAAGTGCACCCGTCATTCACTTCTTCGATGGATTGAGCGAGACGATGATTCGGATGGTGGAGATGATTTTGGTGATTGCGCCGTTCGGTGTGTTTGCGCTTATCTCATCGGTGGTTGGTGAGTTTGGATTTGAGATTCTTACGACGCTTGGCTGGTACGTTGTAACGTTGGTGCTTGGGCTGTTCGTTCATCAGTTCGTGACGCTTGGGATTTTGGTCCGTGTGTTTGGCGGAATGAATCCCGTGACGTTCTTCAAAGGCATTCGAGACGTGATGCTGATTGCGTTCAGCTCAAGCTCAAGCGCGGCAACGCTTCCTGTGAATATGGAGTGTTGCGAGAAAAATTTAGGCGTGCCGAAAGAGATTACGAGCTTCGTCCTCCCGCTCGGCGCAACGGTGAACATGGACGGCACGTCAATGTATCAAGCCGTTGCGACGGTGTTCATCGCACAAGTGTACGGCATAGAGCTCAACCTCGCGCAACAACTGACAATTATATTCATGGCTGTGCTCGCATCAATCGGCACTGCGCCTGTGCCGGGCGTTGGACTCGTGATGCTGATTATTGTATTGCGCTCGGTGAATGTTCCTGAGGAAGGCATCGCGCTCATTCTCGGTGTTGATAGATTTTTGGATATGTGCCGCACGGTGCCGAATGTTTCGGGCGATGCGGTGGTTTCGGTTATCATGGCGAAGCAGGAAGGGGTGCTTCGGAAAGCGACGCCTGATGCGGTTTGATTGGCTTCAAACCCTGAGCCGCTCTTTGGCGAAGGGTCTCACCGCGTTTCAAGAGCCAAATCGCGTTTGTCGAGAGTGAGATTCTTCGCTCCGCTCAGAATTTAGGATGAAAAATGGTAACGATAGACAAAATAGAAATCGGCAATCGCAACCCGCTCGTGTTATTCGCGGGACCGTGCGTTGTTGAAAGCCGCGAGCTGATTCTGCGGACGGCGGAGGCAGTGCGGGCGGCGGCGGAAAAATATCGTACCCCCGTCCTGTTCAAATCGTCGTACAAAAAAGCGAACCGCACCAGCGGCGGGTCGTTCACCGGCATCGGCGACGATGAGGCGCTGAAGATTTTAGCGGAGGTGAAACGGGAGTTCGGGCTTCCCATCGTTACGGACATTCACACGGAAGCGGAAGCTGCAGTTGCCGCCGAGGTTGCGGATGTGTTGCAGATTCCCGCGTTTCTTTGCCGGCAAACAGAATTGCTTCACGCCGCCGGACGCACCGGGCGGGGGGTGAACATCAAGAAGGGGCAGTTTCTCGCGCCCGAAGACATGAAGCACGCCGCCGCAAAAGTCGAAGAGACCGGCAACTGCCGCGTGCTGTTGTGCGAGCGGGGCACGACGTTCGGCTACCACAACTTGGTGGTGGACATGCGCTCGCTGAAAATCATGAGCGACCTCGGCTATCCGGTGGTGCTGGATGCGACGCACTCGGTCCAGTTGCCCTCCGCCGGAAAGGAAACCGCGGGACAGCCGCAATTTATTTTTCCGCTTGCGCGCGCCGGCGCGGCGGTGGGCATCGCTGCGCTGTTCGTTGAAGTGCATCCGAACCCCGCGCAAGCGCTGAGCGACGCGGCGAGTCAGTTGCAACTCGATTTGCTCGATGAACTTCTGCGGCAGGTGACGGAGATTGATAAGATGGTGAAGCAGTTTTGACTCTCAATTCTGAGCGGAGCGAAGAATCTCACTCTCGAATTATGCAGACTGGTTTGAGGTTAGAGATTCGGAAAAACATAACACAAACTGGAAAGTTCTGATGCATCTCTTTGAAAAAGTACTATCTGTATCAAAGGAAGAAATCGAAATTATTCTTCGCTCGGTTAGTGAAATTGGATGGGCTGACTTTTGGCTGAACCCTAGACGATTGCGCGGAAGCGACTTTCTTATGCGTTGGTCGCAAGGAGCGTGGAGTGAAAAGCGGATCATTGAGGCGATAAACAAAACCAATCACTTCTACACAATTCCCTATGGACCGAGTGGAACCGCACCGACGGATGATGTAAGGGCGTTTGAGTTATACTTTGAAAGACTTGAAGCGGCGGGTCTTGGAAAAATCAAACGACCTGACCTGTTAGTTTTCAAAGCAGCTGATAGGTCTTTTGTAGATGAGTTCGTGCGAGATATTGGTGGGCAAGGTGAACTTCCTTTTGGTGATGAACGCAACTCACAGGAGTTGATAAGCAGAGCTGTTGTTGCTGTTGAATGTGAAAACTCGCTGTGGGTTGCTGAGAAAATGCCTGATTACAATTCTCAATTCACTCCGCAAAAGAGACTTGGTGGCAAACTCGGAATGAAGAAAGCCGCAGTTCTCCCGACAGTTATCATCAAAGAAGAAGACAGAAAACCTTTACGCACGTGGCAGAAGAACAACAAAATTCCAATTCACGTTTGGCACGTCTTCTACGATAGAGCTTTCGGTTTAGCCTTTGATGATGCAGAAAAGCTCATCCGCCGAAAACTTATTGAGCCAACAGTTCAGACCTTTCAAGCGCCGGGCGGAGCAACGACGAAGAAAATCATCTACAAGTATTACTACCATTACGCGTATCCGCTTGGCATCTCTACCGAACAACCTCGACTCATTCCTGACTTTATTCAAGACAAGAATGGTCATATCTTACCCTACGTAAAGTTTGAAGGCGGCACTCTTGAAATCACCCAAGAGGCATTAAATCTTCTTGAGACACTATGATAGTTCAAGCTAAACCACATCAGATAATACCTACAAATTGGAGCGAGCGAGAGAAGCTCCGCGACAAAGGTCAGTTTTGGACTCCGGGTTGGGTCGCGCAGGCGATGGTTGCGTACGTTTCAAAGGAAACGAATTTGGTGTATGACCCGGCAACTGGTCGGGGAGCTTTTTTTGAAGCGTTGCAACAGCTTGACAAAACTCGCGTAAAGTACTACGGAACCGATATAGACCCTAAAGTTTTGGAAGATGAAATCTACAGTAGTCCGTCGTGCAGAGTGGAGCTTCGGGATTTCATAAAGAATCCGCCTGTAGGAAAATTCAAAGCGATAGTTGCAAATCCGCCTTACATAAGGCATCATCGCATTGACGAAGCGACAAAGATTTTTTTGAAACGGCTCTGCGCGAACATTACCGGATTCTCGATCGACGGCAGAGCAGGTTATCACATTTACTTTTTTCTTCAAGCGTTGAATCATCTGGAAGAGGACGGCAGGCTTGCGTTCATTATGCCTGCCGATACGTGCGAAGGGGTTTTCGCCAAGCCGTTGTGGAAATGGATTGCTGCGAATTTCTGCATTGATTGTGTCGCAACGTTCGATGAAGATGCAACGCCGTTTCCCAACGTCGACACAAACGCAATCATTTTCTTTATCAGAAAATCTAAACCCAAGGATACTCTGCGCTGGCTGAAAGCACTTCAGCCCAACTCAACAGATTTGTTGGAGTTCGTTTTTTCCGGATTCAAGAAGAAGGATTTTGAGACTCTCGAAGTGTGTAATCGTGAACTCAAAGAGGCGCTTGCTACCGGATTCTCGCGAGCTGTGCAAAATCATAACGGCTTTCAGTATCACTTGAATGATTTTGCTACTGTTATGAGAGGCATCGCAACAGGTGCTAATGAGTTTTTCTTTCTCACGCGAAAGCAGGTCAAGGAACTGAAAATCCCGGGTAGGCTTTTGAAGGTTGCAGTTGGCAGAACAAGGGATGTAACAGGCGATATTATCACTCAACTTGATGTAGGAAAGTTAGAAGAGACAGAACGTCCTACATTGCTGTTTTCGATAAGTAGCGATGATGAACTGCCAAAATCTGTTGAAGAGTATTTGAAAGTTGGTGAGAAGCAAGGCTTGCCGGAACGTGCGCTCATCCAACAACGTAAGCCTTGGTATAAAATGGAGAAGAGGGAAATTCCACCTTTACTCTTTGCATATCTTGGCAGACGCAATTCAAGATTCATAAAAAACGAAGCAGGTGTGTTGCCGTTGACGGGTTTTCTTTGCGTCTATCCGATGTACACCGACGAAAAGTATGTAAACAATTTGTGGCGGGTGTTAAATCATCCTGACACTTTGAGCAACTTGAGACTTGTCGGTAAAAGTTACGGCTCAGGTGCAATAAAGGTTGAACCCCGTAATCTTGCAAGGCTTCCTATACCTGAACATCTTGTGGAAGAGTTCAACCTAAAGCGACAGTATAGAACTCCATCTGGACAGTTCGATTTGTTCAGAGAGCCTCAAGCGAAGTACGGCAAGCGACGAAGTAACCGATGAGCGAAACCTACCCGCGCCCCCTGCGAGCGAAAGAGCGTGACCTTCTTGAGTTCGTTCTTCCTGCCGGGAGTCCGGGCTACAACGAGTATTGCAACCATATCGCAAACATGGTTGTGCTCGCTGAGGGTAGACGAGGCAAAGGCAACTTCGTCCTCGGCAAACAGGGCGACCGTGCGGACATCACCTCGCCGCTTGCCTCGGTGATTGCGTACGGCGTAGTTGAAACAACGCTCGACACGTTCACGGTCACCGTGCGTGAGTTCATCGGCGACCAAATCGATGTCGAGATAGTTTCGAGTCGAGGAGAAGAAATCCCCGACCACTTTGAAGAGAAGCGCCGCTGGACGTATTCAACATGGAAGCCCGGCTTGCCATCGCCCGCAACGCAAACGCCTGTGCGTGAAGTGAGAATCAACGAAAAGCTCGTGCTTGCAATCGCCCGGCAAGAGAAACGCCTGTGGCTCTACGACGCCGCAACGATGATGAGCCATCTGATTCCGATTACGAATTACTACAACGAGCTGATGCTTCACAAGAGCATCCGAGAGCCGAAGATTGCGCTGAAGTCGGGTTTGTTGTTTGATGAGCTGGAAAAGTATTCGGATGTGGATTTGCGCGGTGCGTTTGTTGCGTACAATAAGGTGAGAAAGAAAGTGGATGTGAAGATTGAAGAGGCGGTTGTTGAAGAAAAAGGATTTGGAGTTTTTCTGAAGAGGTTGCTTGGACGAAATCCGAAATCCTAAGGTCGTGCACCAAAGGCGCATCCGCCTGCGGCGGAAAATCCGAAACAATATCGAAACTCAAATATCGAATCAGGACATCGGGCAAATCATCGTTACGGTGAGCACTTCGACAAGCTCAGTGTAAACTTCGTCGAAGCGTGTTATGCGCAGAACGGGCTTCTCCCGAAGGTCCGAAGGACTCCTTCGGCAGACTCCGCTCAGCCTGACGCAGACGCTTTGGAATTTCGGTATTCGAATTTGTTTAGGATTTCGGATTTAGAATTTCGATATTCATGGTTGAATGAATGCAGTGAACGTGAAGACCAACATAGACGTAATAGAAGAAGGCAAAAAAGTAGTCCGCATCGAAGCAAAATCCGTTGCGGACCTTGAACGCCGCATTGACGAGAACTTTGTCCGCGCCGTCGAGCTGATTTTGAAATGCAAAGGGCGAGTCATCGTCACAGGCGTTGGAAAATCAGGCATCATCGCACGCAAGATTGTTGCGACGATGAACTCCACGGGAACGCCTGCAATGTTCATGCATCCTTCCGATGCAATTCATGGAGACCTCGGCATGGTGAGGAAGGAGGATGTCGTCGTCTGCATTTCCAAGAGCGGCAACACGGATGAGTTGAGCAGCTTGCTGCCCATGTTCAAGCGGCTCGGCGTTCCAATCGTTTCACTTGTTGGCAAACTGCAATCGACCCTTGCACAAGAATCAACTATTGTGCTCGATGCTTCAGTGGAAGAAGAAGCGTGTCCGCATGACCTTGCACCGACATCCTCAACGACTGTGACGCTCGTGCTTGGCGACGCGCTGGCCATTGCGTTGTTGAACAAGCGCCAGTTTACGAAAGAAGATTTTGCGCTTTACCATCCCGGCGGCATGATTGGTAAACGCTTGCTGCTGAAAGTTGATGAGCTGATGGTGACAGGCGAGGCGATTCCCCGCGTTGCTCCTGACGTTTCTCTCCGTGACGCAATCATGGAGATTACGACGAAACGGCTTGGCTGTACATGCGTCATCGCTGATGACGGAACGCTTGCTGGAGTCATTACCGATGGCGACTTAAGGCGATTGCTCCAGAAGAGGAGCGACATTTCGAATATCAAAGTGGCTGATGTCATGATTCGCAAACCGAAAACAATTTCTGCTGGAACGCTCGCTGTTGTTGCGCTTCAAGAGATGGAGTCGTACAACATTACACAGGTCATTGTTGTAGATGAGAGAGAAATTCCGGTCGGCGTTGTGCATCTTCATGATTTGGTGAAAGCCGGTTTGAGCGGAGATGACGCTGTATGAGGAGGAGAAATCATTTCATCATTTCATCATTGACGATTGCATCATTGTGTTTTGTTGGTTGTGAAGATAAGGTCAAACCTTCCGTCGTGCCATTGCCGAATACTGAACTCCCATCGCAGGAAAGCTGGAACAGCACAATCACGTTTTCCGATTCTGCGCGCATCAAAGCAATTCTCTGGGCGGGACACATCTCACGCTTTTCTCAGCAACGTTACACGCTTTTGCAGGAGAGTCTTCGAGTTGATTTTTTCGACTCCGATCAGAAGCATACATCACTGTTGACAGCGAAGCGCGGGAGAGTGAATGATGCAACGGAAGACTTTGCAGCATACGGCAACGTTATTGTCATATCGGATAGTGGAACGACATTAAAAACTGATTCGTTGTTTTGGAATAATTCAAATCGCAAAATCTATACGCAGGCATTTGTTGACATCGTTTCTCCAACAGAACACATTATGGGAACCGGAATGGAGAGCGACCAGAATTTGAAGAACTACAAAATCTATCGCGTAACCGGTAGCGCGGTAACTAAGGATTGACATCGATGCTATGGAAACCGTTGTCCGAAGGACTCCTCATGGAGAAACGGTTCTGGATGAATAGAGTGTTCTCATTAACACCCGACTTAAGTCGGGTGTTAATGAGAGAAAAAATCTTCTGCCCAACCGCTTCAGCGGTTTTGATTGTGCTGATTGTTTTCCAACTGATGTTGAGTGAAGCGAATGCGCAATCCGAAAAACTCATAGTCATTGAACACGCTGACAGCTTGCTGGGGAGGGCGATTGAGGGGGAACAGGCTCAAGAACTCATCGGCAACGTTCGCTTCTCTCAAGACAGAATACGAGTAGCGTGCGACCACGCGATTCAGTTTAGAACATCAGGCAACGTTCAGCTTATCGGTAATGTGATTGTACAAGACGATAGTCTGACGATGAGATTTCCTCGCGGTATGTACTATCGAACGGAGCGCCGGGCAGTTGCGTACGATAGCGTGCAACTTGATGACGGCAAAGTCACCTTAACCGCTCGATTCGGTGAGTATCAAGTCGAGCTGAGAAGGGCGTTCTTCAAAACACAAGTCGCTGCGAAAGACAAAGACTCGCGGCTGACTTCCGATTCGCTTATCTACTATCGCAACGAGCAGCGAACGATTGCGATGAGCAGTGTGGAGATAATAAGCTACGCCGACAACATGACGATTCGCGGTAATCACTTCGAGTCGTGGCGCAACGAGCAGTACAGCCGCATGACGGAGAGTCCTGTGCTTGTGAAGTTTGATACGTCTTCTGCCTCTGCACGAATTGATACGCTCGTCGTTCGTAGCAAAGTGATGGAAGCGTATCAAGACTCGTCGCGAAAGCTCATTGCAACCGACAGCGTTGAAATTATTCGTGCCGACCTTGCTTCTGTCTGCGGGTTAGCGAAGTTCTACACGAAGGGCGATAGCATCATGCTTCGCAAGTCGCCGATTGTTTGGTACCAACGAACGCAGGTGTCGGGAGATTCCATCAACGTGTATCTCAAAACGAGAAAGCTTGATGTTGTTCGAGTCATGGGCAACGCTTTTTCAATTGCTCAGAGCGATTCGATTCGTAAAGATAAGTTCGACCAAATTACCGGCGAAGAAATGAAGATGCATTTCGGCGAAAAGGGTCTTGAGCAGATGGAAGTTCTGAATCGAGCAATCTCCGTCTATCATCTTTATGAAGATTCGCTCGCCAACGGTTTGAACAAGACCAGCGGCGATAGGATTCTGATGTTGTGGGTCTACGACCCCGTAGGGGAGAATCGGAAATTGAGCTCAATAAAAGTGTTCGGAGGAGTGGAAGGGCAGTACTTTCCCGAAAACCTTACTCAAGGAAAAGAGACTGAATTTTCTATAGCAGGATTTGTCTGGAGAGAAGAGAAACCCGTGCTCCGTGAATCTGATTTCTCCAAAAGAGTCCTTTCGGACAAGTTCATCAAACCGTCAGCACGGTTAAAAGAGAAAGTAATCAAGAAGAAATAATGTCTAAACCGAATTCAACATCATCCACAAAAATCCTCCGCTCTGCGAATCTCGTAAAGAGATACAAAAAGCGGGCTGTGGTGAACAACGTCAGCGTGGACGTGCGGCAGGGGGAAGTTGTCGGCTTGCTCGGTCCGAATGGCGCCGGAAAGACAACGACGTTCTACATGATCGTTGGCATGGTAAGTCCCGACGATGGAAAAGTGTATCTCGATGATGCTGAGATAACGAATATAGCAATGTACAAGCGCGCCCGCATGGGGCTCGGCTACTTGCCGCAGGAGGCGTCGGTGTTTCGCAAGATGACGGTTGAAGAAAACTTAATGGCTGTTCTGCAGATGATGGACGTAAACCATTCCGATCGGAAGCGACGGTGTGAAGAGTTGATGAACGACTTCAGCATTACTCAGATTGCCCGGAGCAAGGGCTATATGCTTTCTGGCGGGGAGCGGCGGCGCACGGAGATTGCCCGCTCGCTTGCGACTGAGCCGAAGTTCATTTTGCTTGATGAGCCTTTCGCAGGCATCGACCCGATTGCTGTTGAAGAAATCATGAGAATTGTTGCAGGCTTGAAACAACGGGGCATCGGTGTGCTGGTTACTGACCATAACGTTCACGAGACGCTTTCGATTACGGACAGAGCCTATCTTTTGTTTGAGGGAAAAATTTTGATGTCAGGGACTGCCGAGACGCTTGCGAACGACCCCGAAGCGAGGAAGTTGTATTTGGGGGAGAAGTTCAAGTTGGATAGATATCAGTAGTCGATTCCAAACCCTGAGTGCTTTTCAACGAAGGGTCTGAACATACAAGAACGTGATAAGTGATTAGAGATAAGAGTTTAGTTTTTGTTTCGAGGAACTGTTTGTGGTTCCTCCTCGTTCATTCGAGTAGTTCACCATTAGATGTATCAAAAAAATAATTCCTCAACAATCAAAAGGAGAAGTACAATGAAGAAACTTGCAATTGCTGTCCTTATCTGCTTTGCTGTCGCTGGCTTTGCGCAGGAAAAGAAGGCGGAAGCAAAGAAAGCAGAGGGCACACAACTTCACGGCTACGTCGTGGATTTCTTGTGCGCCAAAGGCATGATAAAAAAAGACAACCCGATGGACCGTGCAGCGAAGCATAATAAAGAATGTGCGCTTGAAGAAGCCTGCGCAGCAAGCGGCTATGGCTTGATCTACGAAAACGGTACGTGGGTGAAGTTTGACGAGAACGGCGACAAGCTTGCAAAGGCGATGCTCGAGAAGAGCAAGAAGGACAAGGACTTCATGGCTGATGTTATGGGCGAGATGAAGGGGGACAAATTTGTCGTTGCATCGTTGATGGAATCAAAAATGAGCAGCGACGAGATGAAGAAGCCTGCGAAGAAAGGCGAGTCGCTCGAGAATCGTAAGCATAAATAAAAAGAAAGAAACTGTAATCTAGAAATGAAAACTCCCGCCAGGCAATGGCGGGACTTTTCTGCTTTGCGGCTCTTCCTGCGAATCAGTCCTTCTTCGTGCCAGAAGAGGGGGGTGTGGTTGGTTTTGCATCAGAGGAGCTTGAGGTTGCAGCGCTCTCAGTTTTCTTTTCATCTGTTTTCAGGCTCGATGGAGAGGATTTCTCTTTGTCATTCTTCATATAATCAGTTTTGTAGAATCCGCTGCCTTTGAAGATGAGTCCGCTGCCTGAGCTCATGACGCGGGCGAGCGTATCATGTCCGCAATCGGGACATTTCACCAGTGGCGGTTCTGTCATAGATTGCAATTCTTCTAACTCATGTCCGCAGTGTTTGCAGAGGTATTGATATGTGGGCATAATCTTTTAAGGCAAAATGAAAAATGAAAAATGCAAAAGGAAAAAGTGATTAGTTCAGCCAGAGGCGGGTGCGCCTTTGGCTCAGACGAGAGTTTAGGGGAATTAGCGAAAGAGATCTGACGTTTTCTTCGCAACCGGGAATCCGCTATACATAATGACAAGCAGTAATCCGTAGTCGACAATCCTCAATCAGCAATCACCCCAGCGTCTCCAATCCTCTTCTCAATCTCTCTATCCCTTTCTCCAGCTCAGCCATCGAACATGCGTAGGAGATTCTCAAACAGTTATCGTCACCGAACGCAATGCCGGGAACGCTTGCGACGTGATGATGGTCGAGCAAGTAGGTGCCCATGTCGGTGGAATTCCTGATAATATGTTTCTGAGATTTCTTCCCGTAAAACTTGCTCACGTCGAATAGAAAATAGAAGGCGCCATCGGGGAGTGCGACAGTAACGTCATGGATTGCAGAAAGTTTCTCGTACACAAAATCACGACGACGTTTGAACTCATCGACCATCGCGTGGATTTCCGTGGTGGGGCCCATCAGTGCAGCAACAGTCGCTTTCTGCGCAATGGAATTTGCATTTGATGTGACTTGGGTTTGCACTTTCGCGGCAGCTTCCATGACATAGTGAGGTCCGGCGGCATAACCAATTCTCCAACCGGTCATCGCATATGACTTCGAAACGCCGTTAACGGTAATGACGTATTCACGAATTGCTTTTATCGAGCCGATGCTGAAATGCGTGTTGCCATCATAAATCACCTTCTCATAAATCTCGTCGCTGATGACGAAGATGTTTGTCTCTCCGACAATCTGCGCAATATCTTCAAGCTCACGTTGAGTGAAAACAACTCCAGAAGGATTGTTTGGTGAGTTGAGGATGAGAGCTTTTGTCTTTGGAGTGATTGCCTGCCGCAGTTTCCGCAAATCGGGCTTGAAATTCTCCTCGATCTTTGTCGGAACGATAACAGGCGTTGCATCTGCCATCTTCACCATTTCGGGATAGCTTACCCAATACGGACTGAAGAACATAATTTCATCCCCCGTGTTGCAGATGGCTTGCAGAACATTGAAGATCGATTGTTTCGCTCCGGTAGAGACAACAACTTGATCGTGCCCAAAATGCAGGTCATTGTCGCGGGAAAATTTTCGGACGATGGCATCGATGAGGTCGGGGGTTCCAGCGTTCGGCGTGTACTTTGTAAAGTTTGATTCGATAGCGTTGATCGCCGCCTCTTTGATATGACGCGGCGTAGGGAAGTCCGGCTCGCCCGCCGTTAAGCTCACAACGTCGATGCCTGAATCTTTCATCCGCGTTGCTTTTGCTGTAAGCGCGAGCGTCTGCGATTCTTCGATGGAGCGAATTTTTTCTGAAAGAACGAGCATGCAGTTATTTACTTTTTCGCCAGTTGATTTTGTCTTGAAGGCGGCGGCGAACATTCGCGGGCACGAAAGACGAAACGTCTCCGCCAAGGCGGGCGACTTCTCTTACAATGGAGGAGTTGAGATACGTATAGCGAGCATGCGGCATTAAGAACACAGTGTCGATACCGGGGTCGAGTTTTCTGTTTGTCAACGCCATCTGAAATTCAAATTCAAAATCCGAAACCGCACGCAAGCCGCGAACAAGAACAGTAGCTTTCTTTTTCCTGGCATATTCCACGAGTAATCCATCAAATACATCAACACTCACGCGACGGTTACCGCGAAAGACCTCCTTAATCATCTCCACACGTTCTTTGTCGTTAAACAGCGGAGACTTTGTTGAATTGCGTGCAACCAGCACGATGACTTTCGAAAACATTTCCGTCGCTCGTTGCACAACATCTATGTGTCCGTTCGTTATCGGGTCGAACGTGCCTGGATAAATTGCGATTGGTCTATGTGCCATGCGAATCGCCTCTATGCTTCTGAGTGATGCCGGAAGAACGTAACGACCGTCCTTCCAAAACGTTTTTCGGGTCCAGCGTGATACAATTTTGTTGATTCAAACTTCAAGTCGGTAGTATGTTCAATCAGCATGTAGCCGTGTTTCTTCATAAGGTGTGCTTTGAAAACCAATTCCGGAATCTGCGCCGTTTCATCAAACTTATAGGGCGGGTCAGCGAAAATCAAATCAAATGAATCTCTACAGCGGCTGATGAATGAGAGCGCATCGGTCTCGATGATGTCTGCATGTTCTTCGCAACCAAGCATCTGCAAATTCCTTTCGATGTAGTTTGCTGCCTCACCATCAGTTTCGACAAATGTTACGTGCGCGGCACCGCGGCTTAACGCTTCGATACCGAGACCTCCGCTTCCTGCAAATAAATCGAGCGCAGTTGCACCGTCCATTTCAATTCTGTTGGTCAACATATCAAAGAGCGTTTGCTTCACGCGGTCAGTGGCTGGACGAACGGACAGATCGTTGACAGTCTTGAGAATTCGTCCTTTGTAGATTCCACTAATTACGCGCATTGCGGTATAATAGTAGGTAATTCGTTAGCCATTTTCCACTTGTGGTGAGGGATGAGCTGTTTCAATCTTGTCGAAGTGCAACTCCAATTGCGGCAGCGTAACGAAAAGGATTTGTCGTTGGATCGTTCGCAAAGCGAACTGAACTTGCAATATCAACATTGCGAAAGGGATTCAACGCTTCAACGAGCACGGTGGAGGAGTTCCTGATATTCGTAAGAATCTCTTTGTCCAAGTTCATCCCAAAGACTGTGATAGAAAAGAGTCCGTTGGTCGTTTTAGAGAGAGTCGAGATTTGTTCCACGATTTTTTCTCGTGAACTTGCTGTATAGTATGAATACGATTCCACCTCGTTGTAACGAACCAGACTAACGTCAATTCGCTCGTCCTTGATGCCAACAAGTGCAATGTATTTGGTCGCCGTATCAGGATAATTTATGCGGCGTGCCGTATCGGCACTAAAATGGTCGGCATCTACAATGTCGAGGCGAAGCTTCAGCTTCCCAAGCGCTCGATGTAATTTTTGGACAACGTCGCGACGTACAGAAACTGCTATCACATTGTCATAACTAGAGGCATCGCGTCGCGCAAGGACATGCGTGTCGGTAATAAACGCGTTACGCGGCGAGCCCGGAAAGTATTCGTTCAATTCCCACTCAATCTGTTCATAGATTTTCTCTCGCGTGGCGGTACTTTCAAAAGGGATGGTATTAATAAACAGAAGTGAAGTGTCCAATGCTACAGAGGCTTGCTCCACACGCACTGTATTCCTGCTGATAAAGTGGGAAAGATGATCAACAAATTCGTCCACGCCCGGCGTATCATCGCCGGCGTAATTGAATAGCGTGTTGTCCCATTCGTGAAGCGCAAGCAGCGTGTTGCGTGATGTATTCCGTTCGACCACAAGGGCTTGCGCAGTCTTCTCGCTGAGGTAGAGACCGAGTACAGTGTTCTTCATAACTCAAGGCAACAGTTGCTTCGCTGATGTGAAGGTTGGCGAGGCGATGAGGAATAAATCGTTGGGAAAACTTCTGTGATCAATATGCAAATTTTGCCTTGTGTAGTCAATATGAACGGAATATGATTGCTTGACTTTTACCGACCTTTCGGTTACCATTTGCACAAGAATTCTCTCCGCGCTTACTTACTACTCGCCTACGAATGAGAGTAAGGCATTGACTCGATGTTTGTGAATTAGTGGAGATAGAATGACTGACGTTGAAGTTGTATCCAAGCCCTCTTCAAAAGTTGTACACCTACATTCTCGGCAGATTGAAGCTGCGTCACGACAGAACTTTCCCGATCTTGGGGTCACGACAGGAACCCATCCTGAAGGTCAGTTGCTTACGACGTTGTCTTTTATTGAATTTGAGCTGCCAAGTGAAGCACTCGTAACGTTACAGCTTTTCGATGTTTCAGGCGAGGAACTGAGTAAGCCTTTGCACGATGCGCCTCTTCATGCCGGAACGCACCAGCTAACGTTCTCGACGGAGAATGGAGCGGGTGCTGCGCGTCTCTACAGGCTTTCTGTAAAGAGCGAGGGGAGAGTTTACGTAGATGTGAAACGACTCCGATAGCAAGGCGGAGCCTTCCGCTCTTCTATCTTTTTCGGTTCTTCGTCGTTCTGTAATTTGTACAAAGGCTTGAGCAGAAGCTGAAAAGGGCTCTACCTTTCTCTGCTCGGATTCTCTCATCTCTGTATCTCCTCACCCATCACCCACCTGTAACCTTAGCATAGCTCATCGGTTAACGAGTTACCGATCCTCCATCTGATTGGAGTATGTAAATGGCATACTCCGTGAAATTATTGTGGCAGCTCGAATATCAGAAGAGGAGATATGCTCACGAAGAGAGTTTTGTTGTCATTGATTTTGTGCTGCGGCTTAATGCCCCTCGTATTGCATGCGCAAGTATCATACAACGACGTTGCGGTTATTATCAATGCGAACAGCTCAGCGTCGCAAACGGTTGGCAACTACTTCCGGGTACAGCGCGGCATCCCGGCAACCAATATGATTTATGTGCATGTCGACACAACGGAAGAAATCGACAGCACAATGTTTAACGTCCTTCGCTCACAAGTAGAAGACCAGTTGATCCTCAATAATCTTCAGAACTCAATCAATTATCTGGTGACGACAAAAGGCGTTCCGCTGAAGGTGAATCGTGGCTCAACGTACTCACAAACATCTCCCTCCGCATCGGTCGAGAGTGAGTTGATGTTGATCCTGGGCAACTACAGCTCGTACATCGGCGGCGCAGGTCCGCAGATGTGTCCGTACTTTTATCAGAACGCGCACTTCTCGCGTGCGACCTACGGCATCTATCTTGTCACGAGGCTCGATGCATACACAGTGCAAGACGTGTTGAGCCTGATTGATCGTAGTGGACCAAACGTCAGCGTTGATCCTTCCAATCCCTTCTTGTTTGATCAGGACCCGGCGTGGAGTTCACCGCTCAATACGTACATGTCACGCGCACGGACAACCCTTGTGGGCAAAGGAAAGGTTGTTACATTCGATTCGCTTTCAACGTATCAGACGAACAGGCAAAACCTGCTCGGCTATATGAGCTGGGGAAGCAACGATCATTACCAGCATTTGTACACACAGCACGCGATTCCGCACAACACGTACGCTCGCGGCGCAATTGCGGAAACATACGTTTCAACTTCCGGTCGTTCGTTCGACAATCCCCCGAGCTATGGACAATCATTGATTGTTGATTTGTTGGCGGAGGGAGTGAGCGGAGCGAAGGGATATGTATACGAGCCATACTCAAATGCAATGGCGCACGCGTACATCCTGTTTGACCGATACACGTCGAATTACAATCTCGCGGAAAGCTACTTCATGGCATCGCTGCTCGTTTCGTGGATGGATGTTGTGGTTGGGGACCCGAAGACTTCGATTACGTTTGCGACAGGTCCGATGCCCGTGCAATTGGCAGGCTTCAATGGATCAGTTGTTCCGCAGACCAATTCTATTGTTTTCACCTGGAGAACGATTTCAGAAACGAATAATTTTGGTTTCTATTTACAACGAGCTGTAACTGCGGCTTCCATGTTTGTTGATGTGCCGAACAGTTTCGTCTCCGGACATGGCACAACGCTTACTCCGCAAAACTATGCATGGACGTTTGCAAACGCTCCGGCAGGTACTGCGCACTACAGGCTGAAGCAAGTGGATCTGGATGGGACTGAACATTTCAGTGAACCGATCGTTGTAACGAATGGGATTGTTGCAGGAGTAAAGGAGAAGGGCGTACCAACGAAGTTTGAATTAGCGCAGAACTATCCGAACCCGTTCAACCCGATGACGAATTTGTCATTCGTTATTCGTCATTCGGCATTTGTATCCCTAAGCGTATATGATGTGACCGGAAAGGAAGTGGCCTCGTTAGTCAATGAAGAACTTGCTGCAGGAAGTCACCAGCGAATGTTTGATGCGAGTGGATTGTCGAGCGGAGTGTACTACTATCGTTTACAAGCAGGAGACTTCGTTCAGACGAAACGGATGACGTTATTGAAGTAAGAAGCCGGTAGGCGTGTTCGATGTAAGGAAGCCCGTTTCATAGCGAGACGGGCTTTTGCATTTAGGATTGGCGTGTTCTTGTCAAAGATTTTTGTTAGATTTGTTTCAAACAAGATGGGAGATTGAACAATGACAACAACACAAATCCGGAAGGCGGTTCATAAGAAGATTGATCAAATAGACGATCAATTCTTGAACGTAGTCCATGCAATGCTTGAAGCGTACTCCAACGGTGAGGATTACACAAGACCGGGTAAGCCGATGAGTTTGCAAACTTACAAGAAACGCATTAGACAGTCGAAGGCGCAGTACGCAAGGGGAGAGTTCATCAGTCAGGAAGATCTAGAAAAGGAAATGGCGAGCTGGTGAAAACGAAACGCCTCAAAGTCGAGTGGACGCCGCAAGCCAGACACTCGCTGAAAGATGTTCACGACTACATAAAGCTAGATTCACCCGTCGCCGCACGGAAGGTCAAAAAGGAAATTACAAGACTCGCGCGTAGTTTGGGAAGATTTCCTGAAAGGTTTCCACGAGATCCATATTTAGAAGATGAACCGGGCAACAATCGCTTTGCACCGATTTGGCACTACAAGATTGTGTACGAGGTTACAGAAAAGGTTGTGATTATTCATGACATCTTCCACACCAGCAGAGATCCCCACAGCCTGAAGATCGAAAGGGGACGTGAGAACTAACTCAGCGCTGCATAACTCCGCTCCAACTTCCCCAGCGTCTCTCCAAAATTATTCAGCTTCTCCCGCTCCTTCTCCACAACATCTTTCGGCGCTTTGTCAACAAAGCTTGAGTTATTAAGTTTTGCTTGACCACTTTTCAGCAAGCCCGATACGCGGTCAATTTCTTTCTTAAGTCGAGCTTTCTCAACTTCAATATCAATCAAGCCTTCAAGCGGGACGAAGAGTTCTTCGCCTTGCACAACAGCGCTGGCGGCAAGCTTTGGTCGAGAGGAATCTTTCAAGAAGGAAAGTGAGCTTACTCGTGCCAGTCGTTTCAAGTATCCGCTGTAGCGCTCTACGCTCTCGGCTCTACGCTCATCGCTGAGGTTCACGACGAGAGAAATTTCTTTCGATGGTGCAATGCTCATCTCGCCGCGAATGTTGCGGAGCGATTCGATAACGCTCTGAACAAACGTCATCTCTTCTTCGACGTTTTTGTCAATGAGCTTTCCGTCAGGTTCAGCCATCTCTGCACGCATGATTGTTTCAAGCAGTTTACGCTGACGGATATGTTGCCACAGTTCCTCCGTTACAAACGGCATGATTGGATGAAGCATTCTCAACGCCGCATCATAAATATCTAATGCGCGAGAGATGACGGCTTGCTTCGCGTCGTTCGGCTCATCGCTGTAGAGTCTCGATTTAATCATCTCAACATACCAATCGCAGTAGTCATGCCAGAAGAAATCGTACACCACTTTCGTGACCTTGTTGATTTCATATTCATCCATTGCTTTCTGCAATTCGAAAGCGGTAGAATGGAATCGAGAGAGAATCCATCGGTCGGCGAGGTCAAGATGGTCAACATTGAATTCAGTTGTCTTCGGCGCTTCGCCGATTTGGTCGCGGTTCATCAACAAAAATCGTCCGGCATTCCAAATCTTGTTGGCGAAATTGCGGCCGATTTCATTTTTCTCTTTAGAGTAAAAAATGTCTTGTCCCAGCGGTGCGAGATAAAGAATTGTGAATCGAACCGCATCGGCGCCGTACTCTGCAATCAAGTCTATCGGTTCGGGCGAGTTGCCAAGCGACTTCGACATCTTCCTCCCTTGCGCATCACGCACCAAACTCGTGAAGTACACATCCTTAAACGGAACGTTCTTCTTCAAGTCATCGCTTCCAGTAAAGCTCGGCCCGAAGCGAAGTCCAGCCATAATCATTCTTGCAACCCAGAAGAAAATGATGTCAGGTGCTGTTACGAGAGTGTCTGTTGGATAGAAATATGCGAGGTCCTTTGCTTTGCCTAACTTTTCGTGCTGCGGCCAATCGTGAACAGAGAAGGTCCACAGCCAGGAGGAAAACCATGTATCGAGGACATCTTCATCCTGACGTAAGTTTGTACTGCCGCAGTGCGGGCATTTCTCTGGCGCGGTGCGGCTGACAATTGGCTGCTTGCATTCGAGCAAACATTGTTCATCGCCAACACAATACCAAACAGGAATGCGATGTCCCCACCAGAGCTGACGAGAGATGCACCAGTCACGAATGTTGGTCATCCAGTGTTCGTACACGTTCATCCAGCGTTCAGGATAGAATTTTATTGTTCCATCCATAACAACTTTCAGTGCCGGCTCAGCGAGCGGCTTCATCTTTACAAACCATTGGTCAGAAAGATACGGCTCGATAACCGTGTCGCACCGATAGCAACGACCGATGTTGTTGGTGTGGTCATCAACTTTTACGAGAAGCCCTTGTGCTTCAAGGTCGCTCAGCACAAGTTTGCGTGCATCATAACGATCCATGCCGCGATACTTTGCCGGAGCTTCATCATTCAACTTTGCAGAAATATCAAAGATGTTGACTTGCGGAAGACTGTGTCGCTGCCCAATCCAGTAATCGTTCGGATCGTGCGCCGGCGTTATTTTCACCATGCCGGTGCCGAACTCTTTGTCAACATACTCATCAGCGATGATAGGAATTTTTCTGCCGACAAGCGGCAACGTAGCGTGTTTGCCAATCCAACGCTTGTACCGTTCGTCCTGCGGATTTACAGCAATGGCGACGTCCCCAAGCATCGTCTCCGGGCGTGTGGTTGCAACTACGGCAAACTCCGTTGTCCCTTCGATTGGATACTTGATGTAATACAGCTTGCCTTGCTGCATTGAATAATTCACTTCATCATCGCTGATGGCGGTGTGATCGTTCGGGCACCAGTTCACGATATACTTGCCGCGATAAATCAAGCCATCATCAAACATTCTCACAAAAACTTCTTTCACTGCGACAGAAAGATTTTCGTCCATCGTGAAGCGCTCTCGTTCCCAATCGCATGAGCAACCAAGTGTTCGCAATTGCTTGATGATAGTACCACCATATCGTTCTTTCCATTGCCACACTCGCTCCAAGAATTTCTCCCGTCCTAAATCGTGGCGAGTCTTTCCTTCCTTCATCAGCGACTTTTCAACAACATTCTGTGTTGCAATGCCGGCGTGGTCTGTGCCCGGAATCCAGCAGGCTTCAAACCCCATCATGCGCTTGTAGCGGATGAATGCATCCTGCAACGTGTTGTTGAGGATATGTCCCATGTGCAGCACGCCCGTCACGTTCGGCGGCGGAATAACGATCGTGTATGGCTTCTTTTGCGGATTGACTTCCGCATGAAAAAGATTGTTCTCTTCCCAATACTTATACCACTTTGCTTCGACTTCGTTAGGTGAATAGACTTTTGCTAATGTCGTTGTTGATTCAGACAAGGAGGACTCCGATAAAATCTTTGAAAATGGTAGGGATAGGGCTTGCCCTCTCCCGTTTGTAAATATGCAAGCGATAGTTCAAATCGCTGAGATTGTGAAACAAGGAAGGACACGGCAGAACCGTGCCCCCACACCATCGACTTGGAATTCATCAGCGAACTCTGAATGTCCGTCGCACTTCGCTTGCGTTGCCGACTCTATCTTTCAGACGAATCATGAGTGTGTGGGAACCGCGCTTGAGAGGCTCGGCGAGCCGATGTACTACCCGACGACGCTCACCATCGATTTCTGGAATAGCAAACACATCATCAATGTAGAGCTTTAGCTCTTTATATTCAACGCCGCTCAAGTTATCGCGGACGCGGAAGGAAATGATATGCGGTTGTTTTTTGAATTGAGATGGTATTGCAAGACGTGAAATGAACGGTGGCTTCACATCTGTCAGTACGGCAATGTCGCCGAGCGCTCTATCGAGTTTCTCGACAAGGTAGTCGCCTTCACGTCGTGTTGATTCCAAATTCCAACGGGAACGTCGGAAAAATATTGCTTGCTGCGGTTGTGTTGCATTCGCTCGCATCTTCACCGTAAGCCCCCGATTCATAACTGTGTGGCGGGGAAGAAGAGAGTAATGAGATGATTCTTCTTCAAAGCTCCTTTGCACTTCGAGGAAGAGTGGTTTGTAGACAGAAGATGAATCAGCAATGATTTGCAGTTTTCCGCCATCAACAGAAATCTGAGAAGGCTTCTTGGGAAGAATTGGATAGACAATGAACTCGTCGCTGATTGTTTGCAGGCGACCGTTCACTTCACACTCTGCCATTACAGTTCGCTTGCCGCTGAATGATTCGAGCGGACGAAATGTTGCCGTGTAGAAGTTGTAGTCGCTTGGAATGGGCTGAAGCTTGCGAGAAGTTGTTCCTTCAATAACTGTAATGGATGGAGCTGAAGTGAAAGCGCCGCTGGTCTTGAGAAACATCCTCACATAATCTGATCCGACTTCGTGTTTCAACTCCGCTGATGCGTTTGGCAGAGCTTTCTTTTTGGGGAAATAGAATTGAGGAAAAGAAGCGGCTCCTGACTTATTGGTTGCTTCGATTTTCAAGACATCGAAAGGCTCAGAGATTTGAGTAAGATGCAATCCCGATTGCCCAAGCGAAACGTCGAGTTTCGTCCAATCAGAGTGGTTCTTAGAGCGTTTGGAGAATGCTTTCGTAAAGAACCGAAGCTGCGAAAGAGGAAGTCTGTCAACGGACTCAAACTTTAATGTCGTGCCCGAAGCCATAAACTTGAATTCCGATGGCGTTGAAAAGACGATCGCTCCCGAAACTTCACTTGAATGTT
>Ga0082335_1004049_pt1 | contig 22857 bp, 15 predicted proteins | sample Subgrocontami58m_FD_72375 | JGI IMG/M metagenome (GOLD analysis project Ga0082335, IMG submission 72375) | Subsurface groundwater microbial communities from S. Glens Falls, New York, USA - GMW37 contaminated, 5.8 m (SPADES assembly) (version 2) ...
ATGCTGCCAGCGCCGACTATCGACAACGCCGAGGCGGCGGCCAATTTCGGTCAACCGCATATCGGCGTTGTCTTCGCGCAGACTCAGCCGGTATTCGGCGCGGCTGGTGAACATCCGGTACGGCTCGGACACCCCGCGTGTGATCAAATCGTCGATCAGTACCCCGAGATACGCTTCGTTGCGCCGCGGACACCAGCCCGTTTCGCCGGCGACAAAACGCGCGGCGTTGATGCCGGCGAGCAAGCCTTGCGCTGCCGCTTCCTCGTAGCCGGTGGTGCCGTTGATCTGGCCGGCAAAAAACAGCCCTTTGATCGCTTTGGTTTCGAGCGAGCTGTGCAGGCCGCGCGGATCGAAATAATCGTATTCGATCGCATAACCCGGACGCGTGAGGTGCGAGCGCTCGAGCCCCTTGATCGAGCGCACGAGCGCGAGCTGAACGTCGAATGGCAGGCTGGTGGATATGCCATTGGGATAAAACTCGTTGGCCGTCAACCCTTCCGGCTCGAGGAAAATCTGGTGCGTGGCCTTGTCCGCGAACCGCGTGATCTTGTCTTCTATCGACGGACAGTAACGCGGGCCTATGCCTTCGATGACCCCGGTGAACAGCGGCGAGCGGTCGAGTCCGCGCCGGATGATGGCGTGCGTGCGCTCGTTGGTATGCGTGATCCAGCACGGCAACTGCTGAGGGTGCTGGTCGGGCGAGCCGAGGAAAGAGAACACCGGTACCGGGTCGTCGCCAGGCTGCTTGACCAGCCGCGAAAAATCTATGCTGCGGCCGTCGATGCGTGGTGGCGTGCCGGTTTTGAGCCTCCCCACCGGCAGCCTGAGTTCGCGCAATCGGTGCGCGAGACTGACAGCAGGCGGGTCGCCCGCGCGACCTGCCTGATAGTTGTGCAGGCCGACGTGAATCAGCCCGGCCAGGAACGTGCCAGTAGTCAACACCACGGCGTCCGCCGCAAAGCGCAGGCCCAGCTGCGTTACGACCCCGGTCACGCGTTCGCCTTCGAGTATCAAATCGTCTACAGATTGCTGAAAAATCAATAGATTAGGTTGATTTTCAAGGCGGCTGCGTATAGCTTTGCGATAAAGTACGCGATCAGCCTGGGCGCGTGTCGCACGTACAGCGGGCCCTTTGCGTGAATTCAGGATGCGAAACTGAATTCCAGCCTCGTCGGCTGCGGAAGCCATCGCACCACCCAGCGCGTCGATCTCCTTAACCAGATGGCCTTTGCCGATCCCGCCAATCGACGGGTTGCATGACATCTGGCCGAGCGTTTCGATATTGTGGGTCAGCAGCAGAGTGCGACGGCCGATACGTGCACTCGCAAGCGCTGCTTCGGTTCCAGCGTGACCGCCACCGACCACAATTACGTCAAATTTTTCAGCGAAATTCATGCTTTACGACCGATCAGGCGAAGGGCTCGCAATGATACCTCAGAAGAGGTTCGCAACGAAAGACGGTATCCAGCTTAATCTTACGTTTCACGTGGAACATAGGCGCTGGCCAAACGGCACCAGGCCTCCTGGACCATTTCGAAGCTGGATTCCAACCACCAGTCGGGCAAGCAATTCAACCATCCGAAACGAACGTTCACCCTCACCTATCGGTATCATTTCGAGCCGTCGCTTCGGTTAGCGTTCAGTAAGCGTTGGTGGTTAACTGATTCGGCCGCAACTCGGCAAATGTCGTGCCGCTCCGTGTCCTCAGGGTCACTTGCCGATGCAAAAACGCGAGAAAATCTCTCCCAACAGGTCGTCAGCAGTGAATTCGCCGGTAATACTGGCAAGCGCTCGCTGAGCGAGTCTGAGTTCCTCGGCGAGCAATTCAAGCTGGGAAAGATTGCGGGAGGCCTGGTCGACATGGGCCTGCGCCGTTTGCAGCGCCTGCAAGTGGCGTTCACGGGCCATGAAAAGTCCCTCGCCGCTGCCACCCCATCCGACCGAGTCCAGCATGGCGTCGCGCAGCAGATCGATGCCGGCTCCTGTCTTTGCGGAGAGCGCAACTTTGCAAGTCCCATTTCCGGAATATATCGCGGGTTTCTGGTCGCACAAATCGATTTTGTTGATTACCATGATTTGCGGTACCCCCGTGGGCAGGCGCGCGGCAATGACAGGATCGGCAATGCTCGTCGGACCCGTTGCATCGCTCACCCACAACACCAGGTTTGCTTTCGATATTTCGTCCCAAGCCCTTGAAATTCCTATTTTTTCTACATTATCCGTGGGTTCGCGCAAACCTGCGGTATCGACCATGTGCAACGGCACTCCGCGTACATTGATCGTTTGCCGGATGGCGTCGCGGGTAGTACCGGGTATGTCAGTTACTATCGCGAGTTCTTCGCCGGCAAGGCCATTCATTAAACTCGACTTGCCGACGTTGGGCTCGCCCGCTATTACCACGTGTATTCCCTCTCGCAGCAGGCTGCCTTGGCGCGACGCCGTGAGAGCTCCGGCCAGTTGCCGCCGCAGGTCAGCGAGCTTGTCGCGCCCTTTCGCCCGCTCGAGAAACTCGATCTCCTCATCGGGAAAATCGAGCGTCGCTTCAATCAGCATGCGCAACTCGGTCAGCACGCGAACCATCGCGCCGACCCGCTGCGAAAACTCGCCTCGCAGTGAGCGCATCGCACAACGCGCGGCCTCGGCAGTCGAGGCGTCGATGAGATCGGCCACGCTTTCCGCTTGCGCGAGATCGAGTTTGTCGTTGAGAAATGCGCGCTTGGTGAATTCGCCCGGCTCGGCGACGCGTGCACCGAACTCAAGGCAACGCCTGAGCAGTAGTTGCAGAACTACCGGGCCCCCGTGTCCCTGCAGCTCGATTACGTCTTCCCCGGTGTATGAATGCGGCGCGGGAAAAAACAGCACCAGGCCTTGATCGATCACGCCGCCATCCGCGGCCCGGAAAGCCGCGCGTGTCGCGCGCCGCGGCGTGATTTCAGCGTTCACCAACGCGCGCAGCATGGATTCGAGGCAGGGACCGGAAATGCGCACCACGCCGATGCCGCCGCGTCCCGGCGGAGTTGCGATCGCGGCTATGATTTCATTTCTTGCCATGCGCCGGCTTGGCGTGCTCCATGGCGCGCGTAATCTGCCACTGCTGCGCGATCGAAAGGATATTGTTGATCAGCCAGTACAACACGAGGCCAGCCGGGAAGAAGAAAAACATGATGCTAAACGCGATCGGCATGATTTTCATCACTTTGGCCTGCACCGGATCGGGCGGCTCCGGGTTAAGAGATGTCTGGAAGACCATGGTCGCACCCATCAGCACCGGCAGCACGAAATAGGGGTCAGCGGCCGACAAGTCATTGATCCACCAGATGAAAGGCGCATGACGCAGTTCGACACTCGCCAACAACACCCAATAAAGCGCAATAAAAACAGGGATTTGTACCACTATCGGCAAACAACCGCCGAGCGGATTGATCTTCTCGGTCTTGTACATTTCCATCATCGCCTGGTTCATGCGCTGGCGATCATCTCCATACTGCTCTTTCAGCCTCTGCATGCGCGGCGCAAGTATTCGCATGCGCGCCATCGAACGATAGCTTGCCGCCGACAATGGATAGAACGCCGCTTTGATGATCACGGTTAAAACGATGATCGCCACGCCCCAGTTTCCGACCCACTGGTGCAGCCATTGCAGGAACCAGAACAGCGGTTTGGCGATCACGGTCAGCCAGCCGTAATCGATCGTGAGTTCGAGCCCGGGGGCGAGCTGGGAAAGCTTGTCCTGCTCCTGCGGTCCGGCGTACAAAGGCACCGTCAGAGAACTCCGCGCGCCCGGCGCGATGGTCCCGACCGACACGATGACTCCCGCAGCATTGAGTCCGTTTTCCAGCCGCCGGGTGTAAAACTCGCGTGGAGTATTGTTGGCGGGCAGCCATGCGCTCAGGAAATAATGCTGCAACAGCGCGATCCAGCCGTCATCGCTCTTCTTCGGGTAGCTGATCTTGCCTTTGGCGACGTCGGCAAAATCCACCTTCTGAAATTTCTCCTTGTCGGTATAGACCGCAATGCCGGTATAGGTCGGCAACATCGCGGAGTCGCCGGCCGGCGGCGTGCTGTCGCGCACGATTTGGAAGTAGGCATCCGGCTGGATCGCCGCCGCACTCGTGTTTTCGATCTCGTAACCGACGTCGATCGCGTAGCTGCCGCGGTGGAAAGTATAGATTTTGGTGACCTTCACACCCCCTGCCTGCGGGGCGTTCAGGCGCACCGAGACGCGATCGGCGCCAGCCGCGAGCCTGACCTCGCGCTCGCCACTGGTATATCGCGTGCGATGGTTGGGCAAATCGTTGCCAATCAACCCCGATTGTGCGATATACGTATGCTCGCCCTGCTGCTGCAGCAACACAAAGTTCTTCTCGTGATCGAGCGTGTCACGGTGAGTGAGCAACTCGAGGCGCCGCAAGTCTCCACCCGCCGTATCTAGGTCGGCGATAAACACGTCGGTCTCGACGCGCACGCTCTCCCCCTTCTGCAGTGCGCCGCTGGCCACAGCAGGCGCCACAGCAGGCGCCGCAGCAGGTGCCGCGGGGGATGCCGCCGCCAGCGGGCGCGTTGGTGTCGGCACCGGGATTGCCGCCGTCCCGCTTGCCGCCCCTGGTGCCGCCTGACCGGGCACCGCGGCCTGACCAGACACCGGCTGCGGCTGCTTGTCCTTCTGCCACGCATCCATCAGAAAAAACACTGAAAACGTAAACAGCATGAACAGAATTAATCGCTGGGTATCCATCGTTGAGCCAAGTGGTTATTTGTGGTCTTGACGCGCCTGGGCTGCTGCGCAGCGGCTGTTACACTGCCGCTGCGCGCGCCGCATGATTTCGCGGAGTTCGGCGCGCGCGGCGGCAGAAGACGCCGGCGTCACGGCAGCGCGCGGACGCACCACCAGATCGAGGCCCGCCAGCGTTTTGCGTTCAGCGCGGAACACTTCGCGCGCCAGCCGCTTGCAGTAATTCCTCGCCACCGCCTGCGGGATGACGCGTTTGCTGACAACGATGCCCAAGCGTGCGCCTGCGGCACCGTTGGGACTTGCATAAACCCGGAACATCTCTCCCGTCACCCAGCATTTGAATGCAAAAACCGCCGCATAGGCATGCGGTCCATCGAGCCGGCACGCACGGGAAAAAGGTAACCTGCCGGCGGCGCGCGTCAAACGCCTAGACGCGTCCGCCCTTTGGCCCGGCGAGCGCGCAGCACCGCGCGGCCGCTGCGCGTTTTCATGCGGACCCGAAAGCCGTGGGTGCGTTTGCGGCGGGTGGTGGAAGGCTGGTAGGTGCGTTTCATGATTTACGCCAGTGCGCCAATTGAAAGCCCGCTATTACAACCGTTAACGTGTGTTCCTGTCAATGTGATCTTTGTGCGCCGGCAGCTCCCACGGTCAAAATTAATGGTTGTGGATAACTTAAGCTAATAACGATAAAATTTGCCTTTGGTCTGGCCCTTTTTCCTGTCCCTTCTCCAATTACTACGGTCGGTTCCGCAATGAACAGCTTCTGGCGCTCTTGTCTCGGCCACTTTGAACAACAGCTGCCGCCCCAGCAATTCAAGACCTGGATCAAGCCGCTCAAATTCCGGGCGGTCGAGAACGCCGTTACGCTGACCGCCCCCAATCGTTTCGTGCTGCAATGGATCCGCGACCGTTTCCTGGCGGAAATCGAGCGCATGGCCACCGAGCGCTTCGGCCCGGACGTGACCATCAGCCTGGTCCTTGCAGAAAAAGACCTGGTCTCTCCCTCCAAATCGCTGGCACCCGAAGCGCCCGGCGGCAAACCCAGCACACGCGATATTTCGCGCCTGAACCCCGAATTCAGCTTCGAAACCTTTGTCACCGGCAAGGCGAACGAACTCGCGCGCGCCGCTGCAATTCAGGTTGCCGAACGATCAGGCGAAGCCTACAACCCGCTGTTTGTCTATGGCGGCGTGGGTTTGGGCAAAACCCATCTCACACACGCGATCGGCAATCTGGTTCAGCTGCGCAATCCGCAGAGCCGGATACGTTACATCCACGCGGAACAATATGTCTCCGATGTCGTGCGCGCCTATCAGCACAAGGCGTTCGATGATTTCAAGCGCTATTATCATTCGCTTGATCTGCTGCTCATCGATGATATCCAGTTCTTCAGCGGCAAGAGCCGCACGCAGGAAGAGTTTTTCTATGCATTCAATGCCCTGATCGAATCGCGCAAGCAGGTCGTGATCACCTGCGACACCTATCCCCGCGAAATCACCGGCATGGAGAACCGCCTGATTTCCCGTTTCGGGTGGGGCCTGACCGTTGCGGTTGAACCCCCGGAACTGGAAATGAGGGTTGCGATCCTGCTCAAGAAAGCCGAGGCCGAAAAGGTCGTGCTCGACGAGACCGTAGCCTTCTTCATTGCCAGCCACAGCCAGACCAACGTGCGCGAACTCGAGGGGGCCCTGAAACGCATACTTGCATATTCCCGCTTCTCGGGACTGCCGATAACCGTTGCGCTGTGCCGCGAGGCTCTCAAAGACCTGCTTGCCCTGCAAAGCCGCCAGGTTTCGATCGATAATATCCAGAAAACCGTCGCCGATTATTACAAGATCAAAGTCTCCGAGATGTATTCCAAGAAGCGCAGCCGCCATATCGCCCGTCCGCGCCAGGTTGCGATGGCCTTGGCCAAGGAACTGACCCATCTCAGTCTGCCGGACATCGGCGAGGCCTTTGGCGGTCGCGACCATACCACGGTTTTGCATGCCTGCCGCAAAATCGCGGCCCTCAAAACGACCAATCACGAAATTACGCGCGATTTCGATTCGCTGCTCAAGGTGCTGAGGAGCTGACAAGCAGTTGTTGTTTTGTGCATAACACCTAAACAAGGGCGAACCCTGCTTCTATCAACAGATCATGCACAGGACTTTCTCAACTCATTCACAGGCTGGCCCGACGTGAGGTTGTTGACTGGCTTCAACCAATACAGATATCCACAAATGAGACGAGAGTAACTATCATTACTAGAAAGAATTTCTTATGAAATTAGTACAAGCTAGGCGGGATGAATTACTCAAACCGCTGCAAGCCGTATCGGGTATCGTCGAAAAACGCCATACCCTACCTATTCTCTCGAATGTGTTGTTCGAGCGCATCGGCGAACGGTTGCACCTGCTTGCAACCGATCTCGAGATCCAGGTCTCGACGAGTTTTTCCACGCCGCAAAAAGGCGGGGAAAATTACGTGGTGACGGCTTCGGCGCGCAAGCTGCAGGAGATCTTGCGGGCATTGCCGGAAGAAGCGGAAATCACGCTAGAAGCACAGAATAGCCGCATGCTGGTGCGCTCAGGGAAAAGCCGGTTTACGCTGCAGACCCTGCCTGCCGAAGACTTCCCCAAACTGGCGGCGACGGGCGGGGCGGTGGCGAAATTCCAGATTGCGCAGAAAGAACTCAAGGCTTTGCTGTTGCTGGTGCAGTATGCGATGGCGCAACAGGACATCCGGTATTACCTGAACGGCATGCTGGTGGTGCTGGACTCGACCACGCTCAAAGCCGTGGCCACCGATGGGCACCGGCTCGCCTATGCGAGCGTGAAGCTGCAGCAGCAATCGGAGTTGCAGGAAGTGATACTGCCGCGTAAGGCAGTGCAGGAAATTGTAAAGCTGTTGAACGAAAGCGAGGATCAAGTCAGCGTGGAACTTGCCGCGAGCCAAGTCAGATTCCAGATCGGGGATGTGGTGCTGATAACGAAAGTTGTCGACGGCAAGTTTCCCGACTACACTCGCGTGATCCCGACCAATTATCAAAAGAGTTTCGAGATCGAGCGAGAGGTTCTGCGGCAGGCATTGCAACGGGTCGCGATTTTGTCAAACGAGAAGTTTCGCGGCGTCCGTTGGACCCTGACCGAAGGGCAGCTGCGCATTACGTGCACCAACACCGAGCAGGAGGAAGCTTTTGAAGAAATCGAGATCGCCTATCAGGGGGGGGCTCTCGATATAGGCTTCAATGTCACTTATCTTCTTGACGTGCTGGGTAATATTGCAAGTGAAAAAGTCACCTGCTCCTTCGGCGACGCCAACAGCAGCGTTCTGATTACGATCGCAGAAGACAGCGACTTCCGGTATGTCGTGATGCCAATGCGTATATGAAAACCGGCCCTCTTTAAAAAGCGTTCAGCATGACAGACCCCAAACCACTGGCCAACGGCGATGATTACGATGCGGACAGCATAAAAGTCCTGAAGGGACTGGATGCCGTACGCAAGCGCCCGGGCATGTACATTGGAGATACCAGCGATGGGTCCGGCCTGCACCACATGGTGTTTGAAGTGGTCGACAACGCCATCGATGAAGCGCTGGCCGGCTATTGCAACGCGATAACCGTTACCATCCATCCCGACAACTCGATCAGCGTGCAGGACAACGGGCGGGGCATTCCCACGGAGGTCAAGGAAGACGACGAGCACAAGCGCTCCGCCGTGGAAATCGTGATGACCGAGCTGCACGCCGGGGGGAAATTCGATAACAATTCCTACAAGATTTCCGGCGGCCTGCACGGGGTCGGCGTGTCGGTGGTAAACGCCTTGTCCGAGTGGCTGCGGCTTACCGTCCGGCGCGACGGGAGAATCAGCACCATCGAGTTCCGCGACGGGGTCGCCGTCGCACCTCTCAAGGAGGTCGGCAAGACCGAAAAACGCGGCACGGAGGTCCATTTTCTCGCCAGCAACAACACCTTCAGCAATATCGAATACCACTACGAAATCCTCGCCAAGCGGCTGCGCGAACTGTCGTTCCTCAACAGCGGGGTAAAAATCGCCCTCGTCGACCAGCGCTCCGGCAAACAGGAAAACTTCGCGTTCAGCGGCGGGGTCAAAGGTTTTGTCGAGTACATGAATCGCAGCAAGACGGTGCTGCACCCGAAGATTTTCTATGCCATCGGCGAAAAAGAGGGCCTGATCGTCGAAGTCGCGATGCAGTGGAACGACACTTACGCGGAGTCGGTGCAATGTTTCACCAATAACATTCCCCAACGCGACGGCGGCACTCACCTGACCGGGCTGCGCGCGGCGATGACGCGCACCCTCAACAATTACATCGAGCAAAACGAACTGGCCAAGAAGGCCCGGGTGGAGACCTCGGGCGACGACATGCGCGAAGGCCTGACGTGCGTATTGTCAGTCAAGGTGCCGGAGCCCAAGTTCTCTTCGCAGACCAAAGACAAACTGGTGTCGAGCGAAGTGCAGCCGGTGGTGCAGGAAGTGGTGGCCGCGAAACTGAACGAGTTTCTGCTCGAAAACCCGAATGACGCCAGGATGGTCACGACCAAAATCATCGAGGCAGCGCGGGCGCGCGATGCGGCACGCAAAGCGCGCGACATGACGCGACGCAAGGGCGTGCTCGACTCCCTCGGACTGCCGGGAAAACTCGCCGACTGCCAGGAGAAAGACCCGGCGCAAAGCGAACTGTATATCGTCGAAGGCGACTCCGCCGGTGGTTCAGCCAAGCAGGGGCGTGACCGGAAAAACCAGGCGATTCTGCCGCTCAAGGGCAAGATCCTCAACGTCGAAAAAGCGCGCTTCGACAAACTGCTGTCCTCGCAGGAAATTACCACGCTGATCAACGTCCTGGGTTGCGGCATTGGCAAGGACGAATACAACGCCGACAAGCTGCGCTATCACCGCATCATCATCATGACCGACGCCGACGTCGACGGCTCCCATATCCGCACCCTGCTGCTGACGTTCTTCTACCGCCAGATGCCCGAGTTGATCGAGCGCGGGCATATTTACATCGCGCAGCCGCCGCTCTACAAGATCAAGCACGGCAAGAGCGAGCGTTACATCAAGGACGACCACGCGCTCAAAGAATACCTGCTCAAACTGGCGCTGGACGACGCAGAACTTTATCCAGCCGCCAACGCCAAGCCGCTCAACAAGGAAACGCTCGCGCAGGTCGCCAAGCAGTATTTCCTGGCGGAGGCCGTGATCGACCGCATGAGCCGGCTGATCGATCCGTCCGTGCTGCAAGCGCTGCTGGTGAACCCCGAAGTCGATCTGGAGAATGAAAAAACCGCGGCGCAAAGCGCCCGCCGCCTGAATGCGGCGCTCAGCGCGGAAGACATCGCGATCGAGCCGAAATACGACGAGAAGACCGAGCAGCACCTGCTCGTCATCAAGCGCACGCAGCACGGAAATTTGCACCTCACCTCGCTGGATGCCGATTTCATCCACAGCGGCGATTACGAGCAGATCAAGAAGACCGCTCAGGTGCTGCAGGGATTGATCGGCGAAGGCGCTTGCGTCAAGCGCGGCGAGCAGCGCCACCCGATCCGCGATGTCAAGGACGCGCTCAATTGGCTGCTGGACGAGGTCAAACGGGGGCTGGCGGTTCAGCGTTACAAGGGCCTGGGCGAGATGAACCCGGAGCAGTTGTGGGAGACCACGATGGACCCGAAAACGCGGCGCCTGCTGCGCACCCAGATCGAAGACGCGATATCGGCAGACGAGATTTTCACCACGTTGATGGGAGACCTGGTCGAACCGCGCCGCGCGTTCATCGAGACCAACGCGCTCGGCGCGCGCAATCTCGACGTCTGATCAACTCGCTGCGGCTTTGCGCGGTTTGGCCGGTGCTTTTGGCTTCGCGGCCTTGGCCGCGCGTGGCTCGAACTCGAAACTCACCTTGCCATCGGCACCGCGCGCGAGATAGGCCGAGAACGGACGGCCTTTCTTGGAAATGAAACGGTGCAGGAGATCGGTCTTGCCGGTGGCCAGCAGTTTCTGCATCTGCTCGGGCTCGATCGCGCGCTGCAGGATGATCTTGCCGGAGCGAAAATCGCAGCTGCGCTCGCTTCCCGCGGCCTTCTCGCAGAGGTAGGCGACACCGTGGCTGAAAACCCGCGCGCCACATTTGGGGCAGGCGCCGAGCGTTTGCTGAGCGGAAAAATCGACCGGCGCGGCGTCGGTCTCGGTGCCGTTCTGCCCGAAATCGAATTCCGTCCTGAATTCCGGGCTCAGCCGCAGCACCGCGTTGAACGGTTTGCCCATGCGGCTGCGGAAGCCTTGCAGCGGCCCGAGGGTACGCTTGGCGATCAGTTCCTCGACCTCCGCAGGCTCGAGCTGGCGGCCGGCCAGGATTTTCCACAACGCAAAGTCGCATTGCTGGCACTGGAATTTCTTGTAGTTTTCCTTGATCACGCCGCCGCACTTGGGGCACGCGGTCTCGAGCGTCGAGAAATCGCCCGGCACCGTGTCGCTTTCGTGTTCTTTCACGCGCTCGACGATGTGGCGCGTCATATCGGCGATCTGCTGCATGAACTGGCCGCGTTTCAACTTGCCGTGCTCCATTTGCGCCAGCTGGTACTCCCATTCGCCGGTCAGCTCGGGAGAGCACAATTCGTCGATCTTGAGTCCGCGCAGCAGCGTGATCAGCGAGAACGCTTTGGCGGTCGGCTGCAACTCGCGGCCGTTGCGATGCAGATATCTTTCGTAAATCAAACCCTCGATGATCGCGGCGCGCGTGGCCGGCGTGCCGAGGCCTTTGGCGCCCATCGCGTCGCGCAGATCCTCGTCTTCCACCAGCTTGCCGGCGCCCTCCATCGCAGACAGCAGCGTTGCCTCGGAGTAGCGCGCTGGCGGCTTGGTTTGCAGTTCGGCGACCGCGACTTCGGTCGCGCGCGGCGATTCCCTGGGGGCTACCGGCACCAGGGCGGGCGTGTCGTCGGTCTCGGCTTCCCTGCCGTAGATTTCCAGCCAGCCGGCATTCACCATGATCCTGCCGTCGCTTCGGAACGGCTCGCCTTCGACGCGCGTCACCCGGGTCGTGACCTGGAATTCGGCCGCGGGGAAGAACACCGCGAGGAAACGCTTGGTGACCAGATCGTAGATCTTGGCTTCGGCCTCGCTCAGGTGTTTGGGTGCAAGGGATGTCGGTATGATCGCAAAGTGATCGGAAATCTTGGCATTGTTGAAGATGCGCCTGTTTGGCCGCACCCATTTCTGGGTGAGGACCTGCTTGACGAACGGCTGGTAGGGCTGCGCAAGCGCCCGCATTGCTGCGGTAACCGTGGGCAGGTAATCCTCGGGCAGGGCGCGCGAGTCGGTGCGCGGATAGGTCAGCACTTTATGTTTCTCGTAGAGCGCCTGCGCGATCGACAACGTGGTCTTGGCGGAGAACCCGAAGCGTCCATTGGCATCGCGCTGCAGGCTGGTGAGGTCGTAGAGCAGCGGCGAGAGCTGGGTCGAGAGCTTGCTTTCTTCCTCGACACTTCCGCGCTTGCCTTCGCATTTGGCGCGTATCGCGTCGGCCTGCCCGCGTTCCCACAGGCGTTCGGCGCGCAGGTCACTGTCGTCGGTTTTCGTGACCCGGCTGAATTTCTCATCGAACCAGCGCCCGGAATAAGTTCCGGCTTTGCAGTCGAAGGTGGCGCGGACTTCGAAATAATCGCGCGCCACGAACTTCTTGATCTTCTCTTCACGCTCGACCAGGATCGCGAGCGTCGGGGTCTGCACGCGCCCGACGGTGGTGAGATGGAATCCGCCGGACTTCGAATTGAATGCAGTCATCGCCCGCGTGCCATTGATGCCAACCAGCCAGTCGGCCTCTGAGCGGCACATTGCCGCGTCGGCCAGCGGCCGCATTTCGTTGTCGCTGCGCAGTTGCGTAAAGCCCTCGCGGATCGACGCGGGGGTCATCGACTGCAGCCACAGCCGCTCGATCGGCTTGGAGGTTTTGGTATGGCTCACGATGTAACGGAAAATCAACTCGCCTTCGCGGCCGGCATCGCACGCGTTGAGCAGAGTCGAAACGCTCTTGAGTTTGATCAGCCTCGCCAGCAGTTTGAGACGCTCTTCCGAGCGTTCGATTGGCAGCAAATCGAAGCGCGGCGGGATCACCGGGAGATGGGCGAGCGACCATTTTCCGCGTTTCACCTCGACGCCTTCCGGCGGAACGATGGTCAGCAAGTGGCCGACCGCCGAAGACAGGATGTAATCGTCGCTTTCGAAATAATCGCCATGCTTCGTGAAGCCCCCCAACACGCGCGCGATGTCATTGGCCACCGATGGCTTCTCGGCAATGATGAGCTTCTTGCCCCCGGGGGTCGTGGCGCTCGCGGTGGACGGCTTCTCGGAGGGAGGTTTCTTTTTTGCCATCAGGGGTTTGTGATCAGGTTCGCGCCGGCCTGCCGGCTCAACAAAGCGCAAGATGATAAGAACAAAGAACCGCGAAGGCAAGCGGGAACGGAAAGCTAACGGTCAAATATGGCGCCCCGGCGACGCAACGCGGCTCAATGCACCCGCTGATATTGGCCGCCGGGCAAATTTGCGATCAGGCCCCGCAACTCGAGTTTGAGCAGTAACGCTGACACGACATCGGCGCCCATGCCGCAGCGTGCGCACAAGGTATCAAGATCGGTGGGTTCAAAGCCGAGTTGTGCGAGCAACCGCGCCATGCCGGGATCCAGTTCGGGGTCGGGGTGCACGGCAGACGGCGTAGCAGCCAGCTGAAGTTCCTCGAGAATGTCGGCGGCGCTCTCGACGAGCTTTGCGCCCTGCTTGATCAGTGCGTGGCAGCCTTTCGCGAGCGGCGAGTGGATCGATCCCGGCAGCGCGAACACTTCGCGCCCCTGCTCGTTGGCGAGCCGCGCGGTGATCAGCGAGCCGCTTTGCAGCGCGGCTTCCACGACCAGGCAGCCGCGGCTCAGACCGCTGATCACACGATTGCGGCGCGGGAAATTGGCACCGAGTGCCGGCGTGCCGAGCGCGAATTCGGAAACGAGCGCACCGCCGCTGGCAAGCTGGTGGGCGAGTGCGCGGTTGCGCGCCGGATAGACAACATCGAGTCCGGTGCCGACCACGGCGAGGCTGCTGGCCGAGCCGGCCAGCCCGCCGCGATGCGCGGCGGCGTCGATACCGAGCGCAAGCCCGCTGACGATCGTCATGCCGGCGTCGCTCAGCGCGCGCGCGAAGTCTTCGGCGTTGGCGAGACCCTGAGCGGTCGCGTTGCGGCTGCCGACGACCGCGAGGGCCGGGCGGTTCAATAATTCACGCCGGCCTTTAACGTACAGCAAGGGCGGAGGATCGGCGGTTTGCAGCAACAATTGTGGGTAGTCCGCGTCGCCCAGTGTGACGATCGCATTTGGGCTGTCGGCAAGCCACCCCAATGTCTGCTGCGTGCCATCGACATTCCCACCGGCTCTAATCTGCGCGGCGATATCCGCCGCGACGAGACGCTGCAGCTCGGCGGGGCGGGCGTCGAGCACGCGCTCGGGAGAGCCAAATTCGCGCAGCAGCTTGCGCAACGCCGCGTTGCCCAGCCCGGGGATCAGGGTCAGGCGCAGCCAAGGCTCGCAGTCGTGACCGTCAGCGGGAGGCACTGGGAGATCGCCGCAGTTGGCCGCCTGATTCCGGGCACATGCGAAGTGAGGATCTGGCGCGGGTGCCGGCGCTCAGGGATTCGCCGCGGTGTCGAGCACGTTGACCTGTCGGTCCGCGGCCATGATCAGCGCGTAGGATGCGCGTTCGAAAACACGGAATATCATCAGCAGTCCATAGCGTTCGTCCGGCAACTGTGGCGACGGCAGACCGGTACTATTGTCCTTGTATTGAAAGCCCCCGGGGCCGACGCGGCCGTAAAGCGGTGAATCACGGGTAACCAGCGGTTCGTTTACGTAGCGGGTCTTTGGATTCTTCGCGTCGTAGATAAAGCCGGTACGGCCCCACAGCGAACTCTCGCGGAACTGGTAGGGCGCCGCATTCAGGTTGCGATAAATCGCCAGCACATGGCCGACTTCAAGCCCGTCGCGCGCGCCCTTGCTGAGGGCGACGATGGAATTGGCGCCGACTTCGAACAGGCCGCCATAGGCCGCGATGATGCGCGCGTCGATTTTCTTCGCCGGGGCGTGCGGTACATAGTTGTCGAGCCCGACTTCGGGCGGTGCCGGCAACAAATAATCACCGGCGTAAATTTCGCGCGCCGACCTGACGATTTCGACGGTGGTCACATTGCCATGCTTGGCGACTTTTGCCTCGCCGAGGAAAGTTGCCTCGTGACCCAGTGTCTCATCGGTGTCGGGATCTACCAGTGCCGGGCCGGCGCGGAACAAATGCCAGTAATCACCCTGCTCTTTGGTGATGGTCTGGACGTACGCGATATCGCCGGCGCCGAGCGCGACGCGGCCGTCCTGGACGCGCACGATGCGCGGCGCGGAGGCGAGTTGGCCTGGCGGGACCACCAGCGGCTTGCTCAAGAACGGCTCGATGTCGGAAAGCGGTATGGTGGGCACGGGTTGGGGCGCAAGCGGCGAAGCAAGCACCTGGGGCGACAACTTCACAGTCTGAATTCTCAGCAGGCTGAGGCGGACCGCTGCGGCCGATTTGTCGAGGACGAGCACGTCGCCCGGATAAATGCGATGAGGATTCTTGATCTGGTCCTGATTTATCCGCCACAGTTCGCCCCATTTCCATGGGCTTTTCAGGAAGCGGCTGGCAATGCTCCATAGCGTATCGCCTTGCACCACGACGTAGCGGTCGGGCGCCCCTTCGGCCAGGTCGGCAGTGCTTGCGGCCGGCGCGGCCGCAGCCCAACAGTACAATATAATCAGCGATATAATCGACTTGAACATCGCGCCCCTCACCTTGGTTGCAGGGCTCGGTCAGGCGGTTTGGCCTGCGCCGGCTCAAATGTTACATATTAGTTTAAATTCTCCACCTAGTTTGTTAAATTTGCAAGATTTATGCCCTTACTTCCCATCTTGCAGTACCCCGATCCAAGGCTCCGCACCGTGGCTGCGCCAGTAACCCGTGTGGATGACAAGATTCGTCGCTTGATCAAAGACATGACCGATACCATGTATGCGGCCCCCGGAGTCGGGCTGGCGGCGACTCAGGTCGATGTTCACCGGCGCGTGATTATTGTCGACGTTTCGGAAACGCACGATCAGCTCAACGTGCTTATCAACCCTGAAATCATCGCCCGCAGCGGCGCATCGGACTGCGCCGAAGGTTGTCTTTCGGTGCCCGGCATTTTTGAAAAAGTACAGCGCTCCGAGCGCATCAGGGTACGCGCACTCGATGCCGACGGCCGGCCGTTCGAATTCGACGCCGAGGCGTTGCTGGCGGTTTGCATACAGCACGAAATGGACCATCTCGAAGGCAAAGTGTTCGTAGAGTATTTGTCGCGGCTCAAGCAGCAACGCATACTCGCGAAACTCAAAAAACAGCAGCGGCGCGTGATGTAGGCATGGCGTCCCGGCAGGCACTAGGGCGCGCAGCGGCGCGCGACTCATGAAGCTGATTTTTGCCGGCACACCCGAATTTGCCGCGGTCGCGCTGGAGGCGCTGCTTGCCGCCGGGCACTCAGTTGCCCTGACGCTCACGCAGCCTGACCGCCCCGCGGGCCGGGGCCTGAAGCCGCACCCGAGCGCAGTCAAGAAACTGGCGCAGGCGCGCGGTTTACCGCTGATGCAACCGCCAAGCCTCGGGCAGCCTGCGATTCAGGAGCAGTTACGAAATATCGGCGCGGACGCAATGGTGGTTGCCGCCTATGGCCTGATTCTGCCGCCGTCCGTGCTCGCGGTCCCGGCGCGCGGCTGCCTCAATATCCACGCCTCGCTGCTGCCGCGATGGCGCGGTGCGGCGCCGATCCAACGCGCGCTGCTCAGCGGGGACCGCGAGACCGGAATCACCGTCATGCAGATGGATGCCGGTCTCGACACGGGGGCGATCCTGCTGCAGGAGAGAATCGCGATCGACGACAACGACAACGCACAAACGCTGCATGATAAACTCGCGCCGCTCGGTGCGCGGTGCATTTTGCGCGTGCTCAGCGAGAATCCCGCGCCCCGCGCGCAAGACGACGGGGCTGCGACTTACGCCGACAAAATTGCCAAAGCGGAAGCGGTGATCGACTGGTCGCACAACGCGGACGATATCTGCCGCCAGATCCGGGCGTTCAACCCCGCGCCGGGCTGTGCCACGACGCTCGGCGGCGCAGCGCTCAAAATATGGTGCGCGCGGCCCGTGGCGCATCGAAATTTCCCCCCGGGCACCGTGGCGGGCGTCGGCGCGAACGGAATCGTGGTCGCGGCCGGCGCCGGTGCGGTCAATGTCACCGAGCTGCAGAAAGCGGGCGCCAAACGGCTTGCAGTTCGCGCGTTCCTCGCTGGCGCTGTGCTGGCGCCGGGGACTCGCCTCGGGACTTGAATCGATGGTTGAAATCCAACTGCTTGCCAGTGCCACGGTCGCCGTCGTGGTCGGGGGCCGCAATCTGAATGCGGCGCTTGCGGCACAGTGGCAGCGACATCCGCAACTCACTCCGCAGCAGCGTGGTGCGATCACCGATCTGAGTTACGGCACGTTGCGTTTTGGCGCCCAACTCGAGGCGGTACTCGCACAATTGCTGGAAAAACCCTTGCGCGACGAGGCATTGCGGTGGCTGCTGCTGGTCGCGCTGTATCAGTTGCAGCACACGCGTGCAGCGCCCTACGCGATAGTCGATAACGCGGTGAGTTGCGCCGCGCGTCTCGGCGAGCCGCAGGCCGCCGGCCTGGTCAATGCGGTGTTGCGCAGTTTTTTGCGCCGCGGCGAAGCCTTGCTTGCCAAGGCGGCGCGCAGCGACGCCGGGCGATATTCCTACCCGCAATGGTGGATCGACAGGCTGCGCACGCAATATCCGCAACATTTTGCGGCGATGCTCGAAGCCGGCAATCTGCACCCACCGTTCACGCTGCGCGTCAACCGCCGGCGCACCACGCGTGACGAGTACCTTGAGCTGCTGGCGCAACAGGGCATCGCGGCAACCGCGGTGGGTGCAGAGGCGGTAACGCTGGCGCGCGCACTGCCGGTCGAGAGACTGCCGGGATTTGCGGACGGCAGGGTATCGGTGCAGGACGCGGCGGCACAGCTCGCGGCGCCGTTGCTGGACGTCCAGGACGGCATGCGCGTGCTCGACGCCTGCGCCGCGCCCGGGGGCAAAACCACGCACCTGCTGGAAATCGCGGATCTCGAGTTGACGGCGCTTGACAGCGACGCCACGCGCCTTGAACGCGTGAGGCAGAATCTCGAGCGGCTGCGGCTCAAGGCCAGGCTGCTCGTTGCGGACGTAAACGACACGACCGCCGGGTGGTACGGCAAGCCGTTCGAGCGCATACTTGCCGATGTGCCATGCAGCGCGTCCGGGGTGGTACGCCGCCACCCGGACGTCAAGTGGTTGCGCCGCGCAGCCGATATCCCGCAGTTTGTTTTGCAGCAACGGCGCCTGCTCGGCAGTCTGTGGCGGCTGCTGGCCAGTGGTGGTAAATTGCTGTATACAACGTGTTCGGTTTTCCAGGAGGAGAACTCGCTGCAGGTCGCGGAATTTCTGGCGCGCCATCGTGACGCCAGGTTGCTGCCGTTGTGCGGAGTGATAACGGTGGATGGGACACCTGAAGGTCAGCTGCTGCCGGATAACGAGCATGACGGGTTTTATTACGCGCTGCTGCAAAAAATATAACCTGCTGCCCGCGCTCGCGGCGCTGGTGCTGCTGCTCTCGGCGGCGCCGGCGGCGCACGCCGAGGGCATTGATGTCAGCCGCGCCACGCTGGTCGCAGCTGAAGAGGGCTATTTTCTCGAGGCGGACTTCGGCGTAGCGCTTAACCCGACGCTCGAGGACGCGCTCAACAAGGGCGTCCCGCTGTATTTCCTGCTCGAATTCGAAATCATCCGGGTACGCTGGTACTGGCTCAACGACAGGATACTCGACACCCGGCAACAGTACCGGCTGTCATACAATGCGCTCACGCGCCAGTATCGCCTCGGCCTTGGCGCCCTGTTTCATAATTTCAGCGCGCTGTCGGAAGCGCTCGATTTCCTGTCGCGCGTGCGGCGGCGCCAGGTGCTCGAAGCCGGCGTGCTCAACAAGGGCAACACCTATATCGCCAGCGTGCGCATGCGGCTTGACGTGTCGCAGCTGCCGAAGCCGTTTCAGTTGAATGCACTGGCTTCGCGCGACTGGAACTTCGGCTCGGAGTGGTATCGCTGGAGTGTTACGCCATGACGCCCGTCATGACCGGACTCCACCCGGCGCTGAAAAGTAGCGCGGTCAAGTATCTGTTGATCGTGTGCGCCGTGGTCGGCGCGGTGACGCTTTATTTGCTCGCAACCGCGAGCGCCAACACCTCGCGGTTCGCGCAGCATTTGCCGCTGCTCCTCGCGTTGAATGGCGGACTCGCGGTGTGCCTCGCGTTGTTGCTTGGCTACCAGTTATATGCGCTGCGGCAGAAGCTCAAGGCCGGGGTGTTCGGTGCCAAGCTCACGCTGCGACTGGTGTGGCTCTTCGCGCTGGTGGCGGTTTTGCCGGGTGCGCTGGTCTACGGCGTATCGGTACAGTTTGTCGCCAAAAGCATCGAATCCTGGTTCGACGTGCGGGTCGAAAAAGCGCTCGAGGGCGGCCTCAACCTGGGACGCACCACGCTCGACAATCTGCTCAAGGAGTTGGTCAAAAAAGCCGACGCCATGACAGTGACGCTGGCGGCGCGGCCGGCGTCTGAACATATCGCCATGCTCAATATGCTGCGCGAGCAGGCCGGAGCCGAGGAGGCGACGTTGTTCACGTCGCGCGGGAAAATCGTCGCTTATGCCGGGACCGACCGCACCGGGCTGATGCCCGAGCTTCCCGGCGGGGCGCTGCTGCGCCAGCTCAGGCTGCAGCAAAGTTACCGCGCGATCGAGGCGATTCCCGACAAAGGTCTTTATCTGCGCGTGCTGGTGCCGGTCAATGTCGTGAGCCTGGCGGAGGAAATGCGCGTGCTGCAGCTGCTGCAGCGGGTTCCGCGGCAACTCGCGTCCGATGCCGAGACCGTGCAGACCGGGCAGCGCGATTACCAGGAACTGCTGCTCGCGCGCCAGGGTTTGAGGCGGCTTTACGGACTGACGCTGACGCTGACGCTGCTGCTCGCGCTGCTCACGGCGCTGTCGCTTGCGTTCGTGTTGAGCGAGCGGCTGTCCGCGCCGCTTTCCTTCCTGGTCGAGGGCACGCGCGCGGTGGCGCAGGGCGACTTCAGCCAGCGCGAGGCGGTGCCGGGCCGCGACGAACTTGGCGTATTGACGCAATCGTTCAACGCCATGCGCCAGCAACTCGCCGAAACGCGCGCGATGGCCGAGCGCAACCAGGCGCAACTCGCGGACGCTCATGCCTACCTGCAAAGCATCCTGGCCAACCTGTCGGCCGGGGTGCTTGCGTTTGATGAAACCCTGCAGCTGCGCTCGTTCAACCACAGCGCGTCAGCGATACTCGACGCCGATATCGCGCAGCTTGCCGGACTCAGGCTCGAGCTTTGGCACGAGCGCAATCACGCTCTCGCAGAACTCGCAGACGAAGTTGCCGCGGGTTTTCGCGGCAGCGCGGGTGCGGCATGGGAGAAACAGATCGAACGCAGCGGCAAGCACGGCCACCAGATGCTGCTGCTGCGCGGCACGCGTTTGCCCGCCGGCAGCGGCACGGGCTATGTCGTTGTGTTCGACGATATCACCCACGTGCTGCAGGCGCAGCGCGACGCGGCGTGGACCGAGGTCGCGCGGCGCCTGGCCCATGAAATCAAGAATCCGCTGACGCCGATTCAGCTCTCGGCGGAGCGCCTGCAGCACAAACTCGTCCACAAACTGGGCGCGGCCGAAGCCGAAATGCTCACGCGCTCGACGCAAACCATCGTCAACCAGGTGCGCGCGCTCAAGGACATGGTGGACGCGTTCCGCCAGTACGCGCGCATGCCGGAGCCCTCGCTGCAGGAGATCGAACTCAACGCTCTGGTGCGCGAGGTATTGACGCTTTACGAATCACTCGCGGGCTGGATACGCGTCGAACTGGCGCCGAACCTGCCGCGCGTCGTGGGCGATCCGGCGCAATTGCGGCAGGTCATACACAATCTGCTGCAGAACGCGCAGGACGCGCTCGTGGACAGCACGAATCCGAGTATAGTGGTGCGCTCCGAGCCGGTGGCCGGCGGCATGCGGGTGACCATCACCGACAACGGCAATGGTTTTCCGGGGCCGCTCATGCGACGCGCATTTGAGCCGTATATGACCACCAAGCCGAAAGGCACCGGCCTTGGACTGGTGATCGTAAAGAAAATCATCGAAGAGCACGGGGGGATCGTGGAGATTGCAAACGTCATGCCGCATGGCGCGCGGGTCAGTTTCACGCTGCCGGCACAGGATGCGCAGGCGGCCGTTACGCGCGCCTCCGCGCGGGCCTAGAACCGGGTTCGCGATATGCAGCAAATTCTAGTGGTTGACGACGAGATCGGGATCCGGGAACTGCTGTCGGAGATCCTGCACGACGAAGGCTACCAGGTGCGCCTTGCGGAAAACGCCGGTCAAGCGCGCACGCTGCGCAGCCAGGCGCGTCCCGACCTGGTGCTGCTCGATATCTGGATGCCGGATACCGACGGCATCACGCTGCTCAAGGAGTGGGCCAGCGCAGGCCTGCTCACGATGCCGGTGGTGATGATGTCGGGCCACGGTACCATCGACACCGCGGTCGAAGCCACGCGCATTGGCGCCTACGATTTCCTCGAGAAGCCGATCGCACTGCAAAAGCTGCTTGCGACCGTGGGTCGAGCGCTCAGGAGCGGCGAACAGCAGGTCAAACCGACGTTGATGCTGGCAACGCTGGGCCGCGCTCCGGCGGTGGCCGAACTCAAGCAGCGTCTGGAGCGCATCGCCAATCTGAAATCCCCCCTGCTGCTCACGGGTGAGCCCGGCAGCGGCGTCGAATTGTGTGCGAAATTCATACACTCGCCAAACGCCCCGTGGGTCGCGCCGGAGAATTTCAGCGCACTCGCGGAGGCGCCGCTCGACGTGCTCAATCAGGCCCGCGAAGGCACGCTGTTCTTGCGTGAAATTGGTGAACTCAACCGCGTGGAACAAAAAGGCCTGCTGCTGATTGCCGGCAAGCTCGAGAAGTACAATACCCGGCTCGTCTGCGCGAGTTCCCGGCCGCTGCCCGAGCTGGTGGCGCAGGGCGCATTCGACGCGCGACTGTACGGTGTGGTCGCGACCGTTACGGTGCATGTACCGAGTTTGCGCGAACACCGGGAGGACATTCCCGTGCTTGCCAATCTGTTCCTGCTGCGCAGCGTCGAGGCCAAGGAAGTTGCGCCGCGCCACTTCAGCACAGCCGCGCTGAATGGGCTGCGCAACTATGACTGGCCGGGTAATCTGAGCCAGCTCGAAAGCGCAGTGCGGTCGCTGGCGCTCACCGCTCCGGGCGAAGAAATCGGCGTGGCAGATGTCAATCAGGCACTGTCATTACTTGGCACTCCGCCGGCGATGGCGCCGGGCCTGCCGCTCGACCTGCCTCTCAGGGAGGCGCGCGACGCGTTCGAGCGCGTGTATTTCGAGCACCACATCGCGCAGGAAAACGGCAACATGAGCCGGGTTGCCGACAGCGTCGGGCTCGAGCGCACGCATCTGTATCGAAAGCTGAAACAACTGGGGATCAAGCTCACCCGCCGCAACGACGAATAGCGCGGCGCGCGTGTTGCCGCCATATGCCGACTTGCGCGTCGCGCGCAGCGCCGTCGAGCGCAGGCGTAGCATCCGTCTCCGGGGTCACATCCCCTGAAGGGGCCCCTGTTCCGCCCTCCGACGGCGCGTAGCCAAACCAGCCTGTTTCCACGATAATTGCATCTTCCGCAAGCCGCCAGTTTTCCGCAAGGATCATCGAATGGGCTCCCGCCTCGAACTCTCCAACGCGATCCGTGCGCTCGCGATGGACGCAGTGCAACAAGCGAACTCCGGCCACCCCGGCATGCCGATGGGCATGGCGGAAATCGCGGAAGTGCTGTGGAACCATCACCTGCGCCATAATCCCGCCAACCCGCAGTGGTTCGACCGCGACCGTTTCGTGCTGTCGAACGGCCACG